>Ga0209819_10000125_pt1 | contig 21624 bp, 25 predicted proteins | sample PPLLak2March2015_FD_187248 | JGI IMG/M metagenome (GOLD analysis project Ga0209819, IMG submission 187248) | Freshwater sediment microbial communities from Prairie Pothole Lake near Jamestown, North Dakota, USA - PPLs Lake P7 Core (1) Depth... | ecosystem: Environmental > Aquatic > Freshwater >... | reverse complement strand
TATTGATAAAATAAATGATAATTTATTTTTGAAATGCCGTTCTGCGGTATTGATAAAATAAATGATAATTTATTTTTGAAATGCCGTTCTGCGGTATTGATAAAATAAACGATAGTTTATTTTTGAAATCCCGCTCAGCGGGACTGATAAAATAAATGATAATTTATTTTTGAAATGCCGTTCTGCGGTATTGATAAAATAAATGATAATTTATTTTAGAAATCCCACACTGCAGGAATGGTAAAATAATTGCTATGAGAGTGAAAATTTTCATCCAAAGCCCTGATTCATCCTCGGGGCTTTATTATATCAATTAATATCTTTTATAATAGGTTATATTATTTTATTTTGACAGAAATTAAACCCGTTTATCTATTAATCCATACATAAAAAAAATATTTTCGGATTCAGCGATTTATGGAATAGGGAATATATTAAACAGATTTCTCGGCTTTCTATTACTACCCGTCTATACGCATTATTTTACTACAACTGAGTTTGGTATCTTTTCACTTGTTTCTGCTTTCTGGTTCTTTGCCGCCGTGTTTTATTTATACGGAATGGAAACATCCTTCCAGAAATTTTATTTGGAATCAATAAAAAAAGGTGAGCAATCACTTATTTTCAGTAATACATTTATCCAGATAATCAGCACATCTGTGGTTTTCAGCCTGATTATTTATGCTCTTTCAGGGCAAATCTCCTTTTTGCTTACAGGTACATATGAGCATAGTGTGTTAATAAAAATTGTCAGTTTATTGCTGTTCGTTGATTCGTTGTCCAGATTCCCTATGATTGCCATTAATGCCGAACAGAAGGCAAAGATATATACTTTTATTAATATTACGGGCGTTATAGTAAATTTAATCTTTAATATATTATTCATTGTAATACTGCGTAAGGGGATTGAGTATATTTTTTATGCCCAGATAATTTCATATCTGTACATATTCATAATATCATTTGTTTCAGTAAGAAAATTCTTTAATGTAAAAGTAGATTTTCTTACAATAAAAAAATTAACAAAGTTTGCTCACAGCTTTTTATATTACGGTTTGTTCCTGATATCACTTGATATAATTGACAGGTTTTTCTTAAGCTACTTTTATGATGAATCAACCGTTGGAGTATATTCCGCCTGTTACAGAATAGGCATGGTAATGAACCTGCTGATATCAGGTTTCAGAACTGCCTGGATTCCCTTTTTTATGACAATGAAAGATGAAGAGAATAATAAAGAAGTATTTTCAAAAGTATTTTCATATTTCGTATATGCGGGGATGCTTCTCTTTTTAGTCATTGCCTTATTTGCAAATGATATTGTAAGAATCCATATCGGAAATTTTTATTTGATACTAGCTAAGGACTACTGGAGCGGGCTGGTTATAATTCCATATATTTTATTATCTTATTTTATTTTTGGCTTATATACTAATTTAAACATTGCATCATACTTTGAAAATAAGATAAGCTATTTGATTATATCTTCCTGCTGCGGTTTTGCCGCCAATATATTGTTAAATATTATATTAATTCCATCATACGGAATTATTGGTGCCGCGATTGCAACAGCATTATCATATTTTATTATGTTTATTGTATTGTATATTCTTTCTCAAAAAGTGTTTTATATAAAATACCAATGGGGCAGGGTATCATTTATAATCTTTTTATCTTTACTTTTATATTTATTAAATGCAATAGTATTACCGGTTATTTCGGGTGAATTAATAATACTCTATATTTTTAAAGTATTTTCAGTATTTTTGCTAATATTCGTTCTTTTTAAGTACTTTTTACCGGGCTTTTGGAAAGTAAAAACGGTTAAATCGGTCTAAAGCATTACTTTAGCTTTTTTCTGCTTGACATATGTAAATAATATAGTTAACTTTGTTCTGCCTTTCACGTTTAAGAAAGGGGAACGTGGAGAGGTGCGAGAGTGGTTGATCCGGGCGGTCTCGAAAACCGTTGTCCCGCTTGCGGGACCGGGGGTTCGAATCCCTCCCTCTCCGCTGTTTAATTAAAAGAATTTACAACTATATTATAAATCATATGAAAGCAAGAAATTTATTCTACCTTGTTGTTTCGCTTTGCTTTTTATTATTATCTTCTAATAACCTCCGTGCACAGGATGATATGGATTTCGAGGAATTCATGGGTATGCTTTCCGAGACTTTCACCGATGAACAGCTTGATGAAATGAGCTTCCAGGTGCCGTGGGATGTTAGGGTTACATCTTATGCTTATGGTGATTTTTCAGATGACGGTAATACTGATATTATTATTGGTATCCGAGAAAAAGGCATTACTCCCGATCATTCTGTAGATGTTTATTTCCTTGAGGCTGTTAATTCTACTTATAAGCTTGTAGCTAAGAGAAATGTAAAAACCGTTGAGCTTAATATAGAAGTTGCATTTATGGTTAAAAATGGTGTTGGTTATGTAACAAACAGGGATAAGCATAACTGGTACTTTACAAGTTATGAGATAAATGATAACCAGCTTGTCCAGCTTGATAGAGAAACTTTTCCGATAGACGGACAAAACGCAGGAAATTAATTAACTTAAAATTAATACAGAGTTTAAGGGGCGGTTCAGAAATGAGCCGCCTTTTTTTATTTTCATCAGATTCATCAGATTCATCTTATCTGTACTTTTTCCCAAATTTTCCTTAGATCCTTTTGGTATTATTTGCCTGCCTGCCCTTTGCAGTCGGGCCTGCTGAAGGCAGAGGAAAGTACCGTACGAGGATTTATAAAAAAAACAATCTCTAATAACTCCGGAGTCAGTGTGGTCAGCATTTCCAGAAATTCAAATATTAAATCGAAAAATTTCCTCTAAGAGACATACTGACCGTACATAATACTCTTCTGAAATAGGTATGTATTTATTCTTAAAAGTTAAATTGTTATTTTCAACTAATGAAACTGTCTAATTTTGAAAATGCAATTGTTCAAATTGAAAAACTTAGCAATTATTGTTTAAATAATGAACACCCAAGAGGAAAACATAAAGCCAGGGTATTTAAAGCACGATTAGGATTAGAGAGTAAAGATGCGCATTTTATAAGAGATTTAATTTTAAATGCAATCGAAGAAAAAGATGCGTTTTTTTCCTTTAAAGACAAGTTTGGTGAGCGGTATTATGTAGATTTTACAATAAAAAATGAAAATAAATCAGCTGTAATAAGAACTTGCTGGATTATAAAAACCGGTGAAACTTTTCCAAGATTTACAAGTTGTTATATAAAGGAGTAAACAAATTAATGAACAGAAAACTAAAAATATTGGATGTAGTAGCAATATTAATAGATATACCCGAAAAAAGAATTGTCAAGGGACAAGTCGGTACAGTTGTAGAAGATTTAGATGATAATAATTTCGAAATTGAATTTAGCGATGATGAAGGCAAAGCAATAGCTATGGCGTCAGTTGAAACAAAAGATTTGTTACTTCTTCATTATAATCTTGAAGCAGCATAATTTATTATTTTACTATACACTCCGTACACTCCAAACATTCCATTTACTCCATTCATCCTATACACTTAAAACTTATTTCATTAAATTTGTAATATGATAGAAAGATATACACTACCCGAAATTGGCAGAATCTGGTCTGACCAAAATAAATATTACACATGGCTTAAAGTTGAGCTTTATGCCTGTGAAGCAAACTCGAAGCTTGGCATTATTCCTGTTAAATCACTACAGAATATACTGAAAAAGGCAAACTTCGATGTTAAGAAGATAAATGAAATTGAGGAAGTTGTTAAGCATGATGTTATTGCTTTCCTTACAAATGTAGTAGAATATGTTGGTGAGGATTCCCGTTTCATTCATTATGGAATGACAAGTTCCGATGTACTTGATACTGCTCTTTCTGTACAAATGAAAGAAGCAGGGGAGCTGATATTACAAAAATTGATTCTTGTTAAAAAAACTATTGCTGCCAAAGCAAAGAAATATAAATATCTTGCTATGGTAGGGCGTACACATGGGGTTCATGCAGAAGCTATTACTCTTGGCTTAAAGTTTGCCCTGTGGTTTGAAGAAACTAAAAGGAATATTGAACGCCTTGAAAAAGCAATTGATGTGATTTCAGTAGGAAAGATATCCGGGGCAGTTGGTACTTATGAGCATATTAGTCCCACTGTTGAGAAGTATGTTTGTAAAAAACTGGGGTTAAAGCCTGCAAATATCTCAACTCAGATAATACAGCGTGACAGGCATGCAGAGTATATGGCATCACTTGCTATTATAGCAAGCTCGCTGGAAAAATTTGCAACTGAGATAAGGCATCTGCAAAAGACTGAAGTACTGGAGCTTGAAGAACCGTTTGCAAAAGGACAAAAGGGTTCATCTGCAATGCCGCACAAGAAAAACCCGATAATTTGTGAAAGGATAGCAGGACTTGCCCGCGTACTTCGCGGAAATGCTCTTGCGGCGATGGAAGATATTAATTTATGGCATGAAAGGGATATTTCACATTCATCTGTTGAAAGGATGATTGTGCCCGACAGTACTATGCTTCTTTATTATATGCTTGAAAAGATGAATGGCGTGTTATCCGGGTTGGTTGTAAATGAAAATAATATTAAGAAAAATCTGAACATAACACACGGATTAATTCATTCACAAAAGGTTTTATTAAAGCTTGTTGAATGCGGAATAAGCAGGGAAGACTCATATAAGATTGTTCAGGATAATGCAATGCAATCATGGAATACAGGACAGGATTTCAAGCAATTACTGCTGAAGGATATAAGGGTTTCGGATAAGATAAAACCGGAATTGATTGAAGATATATTCAGCAGTGAAAAGTTTAAGAAGAATGTGGATTATATTTTCAAAAATGTAGGGATATAATTACAATAGCTGAAATTACCTGTATATTATTTTCATAACAAATTGATTTATGATTTGCGTAATGGTGAATTTCATGTCTGTAAAAGAATAATTACTTTGTTTCAATTATCTAATGTGGAAAAGAACTATAATAGATTGAAACTATATTTTATAAATATTAATTTATAAAAGTAAAAACTATCATTCAAATATGACAACTGTTCAGAAAATAAATAATGAAATCAAGGACTTGCCTGTATCGGTTCAGGAAAAGGTTCTTCAATATGTGGAAAGTTTACGCAGAGAAAAAGAAGAAGACGATGCATGGCTCGATTTTTCACTGTCTCAAGCGATGAAAGGTATTGAAGATGATGAGATTAATTATGATGAAAACGATTTGAAAGAGAAGTGGGATTGAAAAAAGAAGGGCAAATCGTACTTTTCAGATTTCCGCAAACCAACCTGATTGAAAGCAAACTAAGACCGGCAATATTGATTACAAAAATCCCCGGTGAATATCCGGATTGGCTTTCGTGCATGATAACATCACAATTGAAACATAATAATTCTGATTTCGATGTTGAAATAAAAGAACACGATGATGATTTTACTGCAACCGGATTAAAAGCAGATAGCGTAATCAGAACTACCCGCCTGGCAGTTGTTGATGAAAAGATATTGTTAGGTAAAATCGGTGAAATATCATCAGATAGATTGACAGAAATAAAACAAAAAATTTCGGATTGGATATTGAAGTAAAAAAATAATCACACAGATATTCCAGTCTTTGTTGCCGTTGAATTACTTTATTATACTTATCTTAGGTTTACCCTTAATATTCAAAAGTCCAGATGTCATACCGCGTAAATACCATATCCCCAATTTGAAATTACAAACCTTAATAAACCATTTTAGCCGCCAGGGATATTTAATAACATCTATAATAAGCATCCTCAGCATATGATAGTACATTTTGTATTTATGGTAATACAAAAATTTATTACGTTCACTAAGGTAATATTCCCTGTACCATCCGGCTTTATTATCTCTCACCCATTTATGGTTGTGCCATACTTTTGCCTTAGTCGTTGCAAGTGAATGATAACCGAGAGCCTGTACTCTTCTTGAAAAATCTATTTCATTGTTGTACATAAAGAACCTGTCATCAAACAAATAACCGAGCTTTTCTATTACTTCACGTTTAATTAACAGTGCTCCGCCGATTGGGTAATCGCATTTCAGAATTTCAGGAAGCTCTGTCTCTTCGTACATTTGTGTTGCACCGATTAAATTTGTTTTTTGCGTATTGAAATCTACAAATGCACCATAAATTTGTATCTTATTAGCAATTTTTTCTTTTGTCCAATAGAAAAATATTGGTCCTGTAACACCGGTTTTTTCATCTTTTTCTATCAGCTTTATTAATTCTTCAATACAAGTCGGTTCAAGCTCAGTATCATTGTTCAGAATAAAAACATAATCACATCCGTCTTTTACTGCCCGGGAGGCACCCAGTGAATTTCCTTTTGCATCGCCTGCATTTTCGTTAAGCAATGTATATTTTATATCAAAACAAAAGGATTTGTTTAATTCTTTTGAAAACTCAACTGATGAATCACTTGAGTTGTTATCAATGAAATATAAAGAGAAATTTTTATAGGATTGTTCAGCGAGGGATTCAAAAAACATTTTAAGATTATGTTTTTCATTTGTTACAACAATAACTATCCCTGTTTTTTTGTTTAGCAGCCGGTTATTTAACATCAAGATACTCTTTTAGTGCTTCATCCCACGGCTTAAAAATATTTAAGCTGGCTTTTTTAAGATTACAATTTTCAAGAACAGAATATTTGGGACGCGGTACTTTCATAGGGAATTCGTTTGGATTTGCAATGTTTAAATTTGTTTTTGTATTGGTAAGCTCAAATATCTTTTTTGCAAACTCGTACCATGAACAGCTTCCTTCAGCAGTTGCATGGTATAATCCATAAGCGTCTGTCCGGGAAAGCTGGAACAATTGCCTTGCAATTTCTACCGTTGAACTGGGTGTAAGTATCTCGTCATTCACAACTCTTATTTCCGGCCTGTCTTTAGAAAGCTTTAGCATTAAGTCAACAAAGTTTAAGCCGCCTTTTGCCCTGCATGGGTTATGACCGTAAACACCCGATGTTCTTACAATAAAATATTTCTTTGCAATGCTTGAAATAAAATTTTCACCTGATACCTTAGTATTGCCGTAAACATTTAGAGGTGAAGGCGTGTCTGCTTCGATATATGGTTTTTGTTTACTTCCGTCAAATACATAATCTGTGCTAATATGCATCAGCACTGAATTAATTTCATTACAGATTATTGCAAGGTTACGGGCACCAATTCCATTAATTTCAAACGAGAGTGACGGATCTTGTTCGCATTTTTCAACATTATGCATTGCAGATGTGTTGATAACGAGGTCAATATTTTTATTTCTCAAAGCATTTGAAACCGAGTCGATGTTTGATACTTCAACATCCGAATGGTAAAGCTCTAATACTTCATCATCATTAGCTCTAAACTTCTTCAGTACGTCTGAACCGAGTTGTCCGTTTGCTCCAATTAATGCTGCTTTCATATTCTAATTGCTTAAATACTTCTATATTATAATAATTAGGATTATCTAAATCGTTAAATTTTTCCAGGTTGTCAAAGAGGTCCTGAACAATGGATTCTATTGTATGAACAGGTTTAAACTTCAGGATATTTATTGCTTTTTGAATGCTTACTCTATAGTTACGCTTATCATCTATATTCTTTGTATCAATTATTAATTCTTTAGGTATTTCTTCCTCAATTTTATTTTTCACTGTTTCCGCAATTTCAGCAATAGTAAAGTTTCCTGATGCTACGTTAAAAATGCCGCTGATATTTTGGTCTAAATTAATAGCTTTCACATATGCCTGAACAGCATCTTTAATCGCAAGAACAGGTCTCCAGATGAAAGGATTATTTACAATAATCCGTTTAAAAACTAAAGATGACTTAAACATTGCATTTACCACAAGGTCAAGGCGCATACGCGGAGAGTAACCGCAAACAGTACCCTGTCTGAGTGTAATCGCAGAAAATCCATCACCTGCAAGCTGCATAACAGCACGCTCACCCTGCAGTTTTGAAATACCATAAGGATATAATGAAATAGTAGGGGATTCTTCTGTATTCAGTTCATCTACTGTATATCCATAAACCGAGCATGAACCGGCGTAAATAAATCTTTTAACACCGGCGTTCTTTGCTATATATGCTAAATATGCCGGAGCTGCTCCGTTTGAAATGAAATTCATGCTTGGAGAAAACTCAGCCATTGGGTCATTTGAAAGACCTGCAAGAAATATTACTACATCATATCCTTTTACATCAGATGCTTCCACATGGAAAATATCTTTATTTACTATACCTGTTTCTTTTGGCAGATGATTTCCAAACCAGAAAAGGTCTATTACATCAACTTTATTTCCCAATGCAATAAGCTCAGGAACAAGAGCAGAACCAACATATCCTGCTCCACCGGCAACTAAAATTTTCATTTTTTTATGATTAACCTTTAAGAAATATTATATCTTAAAATTTTCCGAGTCAGGTTTTGCCAGCCACTCGCTTAACAATTGAGCATCTTTATCTTTGTTAGATAGAATTGGGTCTTTTACCGGCCACTCAATTCCAATCGCCGGGTCATTCCACCTGATACCTGATTCAGCTTTGTTACTATACACACCTGTTGTCAAATATTGGATTTCAGCAAAATCGGAAAGTACGCAGAAACCGCGAGCAAAGCCTGCGGGTGCCCAAATCTCCAGCTTGTTCTTATCATTTATTTCCATTCCATACCATTTACCGAGATGAGGCGAGTTTTTCCTAATATCCACCGCTACTAAAAATGCAGAGCCAAAAGTTACTCGCATTAATTTTCCCATCGGAGGTTCCCATTGAAAATGTAATCCTCTTAACACACCCTTTGAAGAACGCGAGTGATTTCCCTGTACGAAATTATCCGGAAGACCAAGTTCTTTGAATTGATCTGCTCTGTAGAATTCGGTAAAAAAACCCCGCTCATCTTCAAACACTTCGGGTTTAATTACTATAACATCATTTAAATGCTTTGATAATACTGATAATTGCATGGCTTTATGTAATTATGAAATATATACAATTTAAATTTAAATAAAATATTAATAAATACCATTTTTACACTATTTATAAGCTAACGGAAGAAAGACAAATCAAACGACATAATAAACAAAAAAAGGTTCATTTGAATTAAATTATTCAAATGAACCTTGAAAAGAGATAAAAACCTAAGAAACCGGCGGATATTATTTATTAATCATAATAATTATTAATCCGGCAGTTCTTCGCAGTAAAATCCTGCTTTGTTTACAAGATGTATTATTTCTGCAGGAGATGACAATTCAGCTTCTACTCTAAGAACTTTGTCAATATCCTGAAGGTCAACAGACCAGGCCTGAATTCCTTTATGATTGTTAATTACAGGTTTTAATTTTTCCAGATGATTTAACCTGTATATATTAGTCTTAAAAACAAATACTTCCATAATATTTATTTTGAATTTTTAAAATCACAGAATTTATATATTAGCTGTTGATGTTTATGTACCGGCAGCTTTTTCTGTATTTGAATTTTCCTTTGAGCCGTGAAATCCGGAATACCGCTGTTCACAAAAGTTTTTCCTCTCTTCCGGTGTCAAGTTAGCCCATTTTTCCCTCAAATAATGGTAGCGTCTCCAGTTATGGTTTCCAAATCTGCCATGCCCTAATAAGAGCCGTGATAATATTAATAGTCCTGCAGCCTCAAAGAAACCAATTGCGGGCAATCCGAAAATTGCCGGCATCAGGGCATTCCATAATAACATTGTTACTGCACAAAACAATATAATCCCAGCAATAACTAATAATACTTTAAGCGGTTTTCTGAAAATTGATTTTCTGTTCATTTGTTTTGTATTTATGTTTAAAATCTTATTAATTCATTGTATAAATTCCTTAATTTTTCTCTCAGGTATAATACAGCATAATGTTTCCGTGATATTAAAGTATTTTCATCAACACCGGTAATGGCTGATATTTCTTTAAAAGATTTTCCTCCAAGCTCATGCAGCTCAAAAGCAGTTTTCTGCTCTGCAGGTAATTCGCTTAATGCTTTCTGCAGCTCACTCCATATAATAGTTTTTAAATATTCCATTTCAGGAGAGTTATCTTTCTCAAAGAGCAATTCAGTCAATTCCGAAATTTCCTTACCATCATCATCCTGTGAATCAAGCAAAAGGGTATCCGGCTTTTTCTTCCTGTAAAGGTCTATAATACGGTTCCTCGCAACAGTGTATAACCATGAACTGAGCCTTTCTATTGGCTGCATAAGGTTCATACTTTCAGTCAGTTCATAAAAAACTTCCTGCAAAATATCTTCTGCATCTTCTTCATTTTTTACACGCGGTCTTATAAAGCCAATAAGACGCTCTCTGTAATTTTTAAAGATTTCTCCGATGCCTTGAACCTGCGGGATTGTCATATTTTGCAAATAATTTGCTCCGTCCATTTTCCGGTTATATTCATTATTGTTTATTTATAAATAATACACAAATAATGCTGTATTATATCCCTTATTATTATAGACGGATTAGGTTAAGAAATATTGTATAAAATTAAAAAAAAGTTGTAATTTTATAATATATACAAAATTATATATTTAATATTAAGTTAGGATTAAATGCTGCATTAGATGTTTTTACGGGATAGATATGGAGTTTATTTATTCGGGCGGTAATTCTTCCAGTTTTGTGAAAATAACAGTATTATTTTCATTCGGATTATCGATATATTCATCAAGATATAATTCACATGCTTCCTTCAGATTCTGTACTGCTTCAACTAAGCTGTTTCCCTGGCTGGCAACACCGAGCTCTTTACACTCGGCAATATACCAATTCCCATCTTTTCTTATAATTCCAGTTAATTTAGTCTTTTTCATAACAAATTTTTTAACATACTTATCTATGCTAAATTTGTTAACCATATGTTTTTTAAAAAAATTTCTTATAAATTATCGGCTTAAATACATCCGAAAATAGCAAATAAAAGAAATTAGCTTTAAAGAACTTCGATTGAAAAGTTTTAACTAATTAATTGACATTATGCAAGAGCATAATTATAGGGTAAGATTTTAGTATTTGTATTTAATTTCAGCTCCTGTCCTCACCCCCCGACCCAATGGCATTAAGTTAAGGATTCAATATTCTATATGATTTAGAATCCCGAAGGGATGATATTATGGTAGAAAAATATTCCAACCAAAAAAGAATCCCGAAGGGATGATATTATGATTTGTCGGTATATATTGAAAAAATACCAAAATTCGTAATTATCCTATAATAAACAAATAATTATTCATAATATCATCCCTTCGGGATTCTTTATCGTGGAGATGGATTTTTCTACCATAATATCATCCCTTCGGGATTCTAACCTGAAAAAAAATAAATCCATTAGTGTATAATATAAACATACTTTTATATTTCATTTAAACAATAAAAATTATTTTGTTATGGATATTTTGTACATTTCTTAACTTAATGCCATTGGGTCGGGGGGTGAGGTCTTGAACTGAAATTACCTGTTTATCTCTTTCGTTAACAAATTGATTTATGATTTGCGTAAGGGACCCCTCCGAACCCTCCGAACTCTCCGAACTCTCCAATCTATACTTTTTCCTCAAGATTTGTTGAATTTTCAATAAAAAAATTGACTTTTCTCATATTTTCCTTTCATATTTATTCTTAATTTAGAACTTATTCAGCCATGAAAAACTTGAACTTTAATCAAAAATTTTTTTAATAAATATTTTAATTATTTAATTTATTACATCAATGCATACCACATTCACAAAATCTAATAATACAGAACCAAAAAAGTTAAATTTCGGAATACGCCGGGGAGGATATTATGATATAAATGATATATTGAAATCCGGTTTTCCGTTAAATGAAGATGAAGTTAACCGTTTTGAAAAACTTGATCTTATCTACAGGACATTATGCGGTATACTTTATAACTTTGTACCAACAAGCGGTCATCCCGGAGGGTCAATTTCTTCAGGAAGGTTTGTTGAATCACTTGTGTATAATATTGCCGACATTGATATAGGCAAACCGAATGATAATAAAAATGATATGATAGTTTATGCTGCAGGTCATAAAGCACTTGGACTGTATGCTATGTGGGCTTTAAGAAATGAGCTTGTCCGTGCTTATAAACCTGATATGCTTCCTGAAACTATGTATCAAATGAGACTGGAAGACCTGCTTGGCTTTAGGAAAAATCCGACCAACACTCTTCCATTGTACAAAATGTTTAATGCAAAAGCATTGGATGGACATCCAACACCCGCAACTCCGTTTATAAAAATTGCAACCGGTGCAAGCGGTATCGGTGTACCTGCTTCTTTTGGTTTAGCACTTGGTGCACTTGACCTATACGGCGATAATGCTCCCAAATTTCATGTTGTTGAGGGCGAAGGAGGAATGACTCCGGGTAGAGTTTCTGAAGCATTTGCCGCTGCATCTGCTTTAAGGTTATCTAATGTTTGTATGCATATAGATTTCAACCAGGCATCTATCGATAGCAACAGGGTTTGCAGGGAAGGTGAGCTTAAAGGTGATTATGTTCAATGGAATCCTGCAGAGCTTTGTTACCTTCATGATTTTAATGTGATATATGTTGATGACGGAAAAGATTTTAACAAAGTAGCAGCAGCTCAGCTTTTTGCGAAATCACTTGATAATAAAATGCCAACTGCTATAGTTTACAGAACTATTAAAGGATGGAAATACGGAATAGAAGGAAAATCATCACACGGAGCAGGGCATAAGTTCTGTTCGGATGGATATTACACTGCATGCAAACCATTCGAAGAAGCATTTGGTGTAGAGATACCGCATTTTTCAGGAGATAATAATCAGGTCAATGTAGAAAAATATTTTTATGATACATTAATGACAGTAAGAAATGTTGTGGAAAAAGAAAAAGACCTGCAATATTTTGGTAATGCGATTGTGGATTCAAGAGAGAGATTATGTGCATTAAACAGGGTACCGCGTGATAATTCACCTGAACTCGATGCAATCTATAATAACGGCAAATTAAATGAAAAAGAAACTCCTGCAGAGCTTGGGCTCACGCCGGGAAAAACCACTACACTCAGAGCAGTTCTTGGCTCATCATTAGGATATATTAATAAAATTACTAAAGGTGCAGTACTTGGAGCGGCAGCAGACTTGCTTGGCTCAACAAGTGTGAACCTGCTTGGTGAAGGTTTTAAGCCGGGTTATTTTGATTCGGTTGATAATCCTGAGTCAAGGATTCTTGCAATTGGCGGAATATGTGAAGATGCAATGGGCGCTATGATGGCAGGACTTTCAGCATATGGAAAACATATTGGAGTAAGCTCGTCTTATGGAGCATTTATTTCTGCAATGGAACATACTGCTGCAAGACTTCATGGAATCGGTGAGCAGAATAAAGTTATGCATTTCGGCGGTAATTATAATACATGGGTTTTGATAAATGCACATGCAGGTTTAAAAACAGGAGAAGACGGACCTACACATGCTGACCCGCAATGCCTGCAATTAGTACAGCAGAACTTCCCTCCGGGAGTGCTGATTACATTAACTCCCTGGGAACCGGGTGAAGTATGGAATTTACTTGCCGCAGGTTTGAAGAAACGTCCCGCAGTATTATCACCATTTGTTACAAGACCAAATGAGCTGGTAATGGATAGAGAGAAATTCAAATTAGCTCCTGCAGAAAATGCTGCAAAGGGTGTTTATGCATTAAGAAAAGCCGACCCATCAGCAAAAGTTGATGGTACAATAATTCTTCAGGAAAGCGGTGTGACGATTGAGTTTATAACCAAAGTACTGCCTAAACTGGATGAAGCCGGATATAATTTAAATATATTCCATGTATCAAGTGCAGAACTGTTTGATATGCTTCCGGACGAGGAAAGAAATGCAATATTACCGTATTCACTGAGAGAACAAGCAATGGGAATTACCGGCTTTACAATTCCGACAATGTATAAATGGATAACAAGCTTTGAAGGAAGAAACAGGATTATGCATCCGTTCATGAAAGGCTGCTACCTTGGAAGCGGTGCTGCGGAGTTTGTATTACAGCAGGCAGGACTTGATGGAGATAATATGTTTGCAGAAGTAAAAAAATACCTGGATTATATGGCGAAGAGGTAGGGGTAGGTTGCAGGTTGGAAGGTCGAAAGGTTGAAAGGTTGGAAGGTTGGAAGGTTGAAAGGTTGGAAGGTTGGAAGGTTGAAAGGTTGGAAGGTTGGAAGGTTGAAAGGTTGGAAGGTTGGAAGGTTGAAAGGTTGAAAGGTTGGAAGGTTGGAAGGTTGAAAGGTTGGAAGGTTGGAAGGTTGAAAGGTTGGAAGGTTGGAAGGTTGGAAGGTTGGAAGGTTGAAAGGTTGAAAGGTTGGAAAGTTAAATCAAATTCCTCTTTCCCAAATTTTCCTTAGATCCCTTGGGGACCATTTGGGAAAGCCATTAGAAGATTTACAATTGCACACAGACTAGAGGTAACATTACCCTTTTAATCATTATGTATTTTTTTATTAAGAGACTTGATTCTTCAGGTCTCTTTTCATTAGATTTGCTAAATTAAAATAAAAAGTTATGCAATCATTAGAAAACAAAACAGTAATCATTACTGGCGGGTCAAAAGGTATTGGGAGAGTTTTAGCACTGAGATTAGCAAATGAAAAAATGAATATTGTTATTGCAGCCAGAAATGATTCTGATTTAATTCATACCAAGAACGAAATTGCAGAAATTAACAAAAACGTTATAGCAATAAAAGCTGATGTATCTGATTATGAAGATGTAAAGAAAATAGTTAATGAAACAGTAACCAATTTCAAAGATATTCATTACCTTGTTAATAATGCCGCAAACCTTTCTCATAAAGCAGTGAAGGATTTTGATATTGATGAATGGAAGAAAGTAATTGAAGTAAATGTATTCGGTCCATTTATGATGTGCAAAGAAGTATTACCGCATATGGAGAAGCTTAAAAATACTACCGGTGCAACTATAATAAATATTGCTTCAACATCGGGCAAAAGAGGATATGAAAGAGGTTCTGCTTATTCGGCTTCTAAGTTTGCATTAACCGGCTTTTCCGAATCGTTGTTTAAAGAAGTTAGACAAAGTAACATTCGCGTAGTTCTAATCTATCCATCTTCAGTTGATACAAGTGTAAAACCCGAATCAGAGCTGAATGAAATAGGAAAGGGAGTTTACATGCGTGCAGAAGATACGGCAGATACCATCATGCTGGCAATGAAACTCCCTCAGCGTGCACTGTTAAAGGAGATTGAAGTTTGGGGCACAAACCCGTAAGAGTTCTTTAAGTTTATTAAGTTTATTAAGTTTATAGAGTTCGTTGGGTTCATAGTCCGTCCTGGCGAATCTTAAAGCTCTTCGAGTTTCACTTTTTTATCTCAAATCACACATCTCAAATCATAAGATAAATCTTACATCGCAAAACATAGCAGCGTTCAACTATAAATGATTATTTATATTTAATTTTAAAATTTGTATCTTTGGTATTACTTATTTTTTAGAAGAACTACTTTGGGTATTAAATGAACTATATTTATCATAATAAGAACTTGTTTCTTAAGAATTTTGATATAACTAAGCCGGAACTGAAGGCTTCAAGGCTTGGATTTGCCGAAGCATTGGTTGACCTTGGAAAGACCAATCCTGATGTTGTTGTATTGGGAGGAGATGTTACGGGTTCTGTAAAGACCGATTTATTCAGAGATGCTTACCCGGATAGATTTTTTTCTGTTGGAGTAGCTGAACAGGATATGATGGGAACTGCTGCTGGTCTAGCATTAGCGGGGAAAATTCCATTTGCTTCAACCTATGGCGAGTTTGCCACAGGAAGACCTTTTGACCAGATAAGACAATCCATTGCATACAGCGAAATGAATGTTAAAATATGTGCTTCTCACTGCGGCTTAACTGTAGGACCCGACGGAGCTACACATCAATCTCTTGAAGATGTTGCAATTATGCGTGTATTGCCGCATATGAATGTAATAACTCCCTGCGATGCTAATCAAACATATAAAGTTATTTTGAAATGTGTTGAAGTAAATGCGCCTTTTTATATCAGGTTTTACAGGGATAACTCTCCAAATTTCACTGCTCCTGATGCTCCGTTTGAATTTGGAAAAGCAGATACATTAATAGACGGAAATGATTGTACAATTATGGCTTCAGGGCTGCTTGTTTGGGAATCAATTTTAGCAGTGGAAGATTTATACAAGGAAGGTATTAACGCACGGCTTGTTAACATGCATACTATTAAACCAATCGATAAGGAAACAATAATTAACTGTGCAAAAGAAACAGGATGTATAGTTACGGCAGAAGACCATCAGAAACATTCCGGGCTTGGAGGGGCTGTTGCTGAAGTACTTGCTCAGCATTATCCTGCACCCGTTGAGTTTGTTGCTGTTAACGATACATTCGGAGAATCAGGCACAGGTAAAGAATTAATGGATAAATATGGAATTTCATGTAAATATATTGTTGAAGCAGTTAAAAGAGCCATTAAAAGAAAATAAAAATTATAAACAAACTAAGGTTTCATTTTCAGGAATGGAATCTTTTTTTATGATTATAAATAAAATGAATAAAAATAAAACATTAATAATCGCAATCTCATTTGTAGTTGTTTTATTGTCCGGATTTGTTTTCGGGCATTTTGTTTTCAAAAGTGATTCAAGCCCGCAGCCGGTAGATTCTGAACAAAGACAGCATGTCAGCAATAATATTTCCGATTCAAGACATAACGCTATTACTGAAACTGTTGAAAATGTTTCATCTGCAATAGTTGGAATTAACGTTACCGAGATAAGAGAATATAAAGACCCGTTTGGTGATTACTTCGGAAACGATCCATTCTTCCGGCAGTTCTTTGGAGACAGGTCGTTTAAGCAGGAAGTTCATGGTCTTGGCTCGGGATTTATTATTTCTGAAGACGGTTACCTGGTAACAAATTACCATGTTGTCGGTAATGCTTCAAAAGTTGTTGTAACATTAACCAGCGGTGAAAATTATGATGCTGAAGTTATCGGCAAAGACCCCGTTAGTGATATAGCTTTATTGAAAATAGATAAAGGCGGACTGCCGTATGTTAAGCTTGGCAATTCCGATGATGTGATGATAGGGGAATGGGCTATTGCATTAGGTAATCCCTTCGGTTTGTTTGAAGTAAATCAGAAACCCACTGTAACTGTAGGTGTAATAAGTGCTACAAAAATGAGATTAAGTGCTGACCAGAACCGCTTTTACAGAAATATGATACAAACTGATGCAGCAATTAATTCCGGAAACAGCGGCGGCGCTTTATTTAACAGCGTTGGTGAGGTAATTGGTATGAACACCCTTATATACACCGGAAATGCTTATAATACCGGTAATATCGGTTTGGGTTTTGCAATACCTATTAATAAGGTAAAGAAGATTATGGATATTTTGAGAAAGGATAAGAAAATTGATAGAAATTATAATATTGGTATAAGACTGCAAACAGTTGACCAGGGTATTGCCCAGTATTTTAAGCTTAAGAAACCGCAGGGAGCAATTGTTGTTTCTATGGAAAGAGGTACACCTATCGAGGATGCCGGAATTAAAACGGAAGATATAATCATTGCTGTAAACGGCGAAGCTGTAAATAGTGACATAGATTTTTGGGGAATAATAACAGATCAAAATATTGGTGATAAAATTACTTTGAAAATAATAAGAGGCGGTGAAGAGATAGAAAAATCATTTGAACTGAAAACTAAATAACCCTCACCCAAATTTTCATAAATAAAAAAGCCATCTGATTGACAGATGGCTTTTAGTTTTACATAAATTTTTCTTATTTGCTCAAAATCATCTTCTTCACGTCGGAATACTTTTCAGTTTCAAGCTTATAAAAATAAATTCCACTGGTAAGCTGTGTGAATTTCGAGGCATCAAAATCAACCGTGTAAACTCCCTCACTTTGATTATCATCTACAAGAGTTGTAACTTCTCTACCTATCAGGTCATATACTTTCAGAGTGACTCGAGAGCTTGAAAGCAATTCGTATTTGATAGTAGTGACCGGGTTAAATGGATTCGGATGATTTTGCTCCAGTTTAAAATCTCTTATACCGCTTATTCCAATTTTAATATCTTCAGATTGGAAAAGGATAGTGCCATTTGTACTGTATCCGGTTATATGGTAAAAGTAAACGCCGTCACGTTCGGGTTTGTCTTCAAAATTATACTTGTAAATTATCCCGTTATTATCATCGTTTGCTTTTTCTATAAAATCAGATTTCTTTATTCTTTTATCGTTAATCTTTTCAAATGTGCGTGACTTAGGATCCTGTCTTTCAATATCAAAATAAGCAATGTCTGTCGGATTGGATAGTTTCCAGTTTATAAAGATAGAGGAATCTTTAATTCGTGCGGTAAAGGCACTTAAAACATCGGTAGTATCCGATTGTTGTCTTTTAGCCGTCGTATCGCTGGTACCGGCGGTTAATTCAATTGGAAAAAAATATGTAAAAAAAAGAAAAAATATTAGTAAATATTTTACCATTATTAAACGTTTTGTTTCAAAAAATCGAGCCGTTTTTTTAATCTTTCTTTACTCATCAAAAGCTTATCTTTTCCAAAGACAGCTTCATCCTGAGAAGAGAAAGTTAAAATGTACTCGTCACTCATAACGATAGCTTCTTCCGGACAAACTTCTTCACAGAAGCCGCAGAAGATGCATCGAACCATATTTATCTCAAATTTAACAGGATATCTTTCTTTTTCAAGTTCAGTTTCTGCCGCCTGTACTTCAATAGCAAGAGAGGGACAAACTCTTGAGCACAAGCCGCAGGCTACGCATCGTTCAACGCCATTATCATTTTTCACAAGTACAGGACGTCCTCTGAAAGCCGGCGGGGGTGTCCATCTTTCTTCAGGGTACTGCCTGGTGAATGTGGGTCTAAATAACTGTTTTAATGTAAGAACAAGCCCCCCGATTATTTGGGGAATATAGCTCTTTTCGAAAAAGTTTAAATCTTTATTTCTTACCTGTTTATCTTGCATTATTTGATTATACGTTTTGTCGCTTCTGTATTGATAACAATTATTACAATTAAATCATCTCATAAAAAAAGACCTGAAAGATGCATAACATACTTCTTGTCAGGTCTATGTAATAAATCTTATTTTACTAAAGTCATCTTTTTGACAGCAATATTATCACCTGTACGGAGCCTGTAATAATACATACCTGATGACAGGTTTCTTGCATCAAACTCGACTTCATATTCACCGGCAATCAAATACTGGCTGGTCAAAACTTCAACTTCTCTTCCAAGCAGGTCGTATACTCTTAGATCTACATAATCTGATTTGGGTATTGAAAAATTAATCTTAGTTGCCGGGTTAAACGGATTGGGATAATTCTGGCTTAAAGCAAAATCTTTTACAATTGTGCTTATTTTCTTTATTCCAATGGGGTTTGCAACAACTGCAAAATCATGCGATATTGTAGTGCTTTGATTTGTCATTGTTACTGTACAGCTTCCGCTGCCCGGAATATTATATGGATAAAAATACACATAAAATGTATCGTATGTATTTGTATGCAGATTTTCTGTATGTGAATAATAACCTGCTGCATAACAATTTACCCATGTGCAAAAACCGATTGAATCCCAGCCGGCAGTTACACTCCTGTTTATTACACTAATTGTAATTGGTATTGTATTATTTGTAAGATTGTGAACTACGGCATGACTTTTAATCTGATCACCCGTATCACCATACACCGGATTTGGATCGATCGTTACAAATGTAAATGTCTGTGAAAAAAGGTTTGTTGAACCTAATAAAACTAAAAATATAACTAAAAATGTTTTCCTCATAATAATAGATAATTACACAAATTTACTTCTAAATAGCAATAAAATCAATCACGAAAATACATAATCATATAATTATTATTTGTTTAAAAATGCTAAAAATTCATATAATTCATCATTTTTCGCCCATTATTTAATGAATGTCATTTTTTTAACTGATATATAATCACCAGATTGCATTCTGTAAAAATACATACCCGAACTTAAGCCTGATGCATCAAATTGTACTTCGTATTCTCCTGCACTCATATATCCATTTGCAAGAACCATTACTTCTTTACCAAGCATGTCATAAACTTTCAGTTCAACAAAATCCCGTTTAGGAATTGAGAAGTTAATCTTCGACGATGGATTAAATGGATTAGGATAATTCTGGCTTAATGAAAAATCTTTTAAAACCGAGCTTATTTGCTTTACGCCAATTGGATTTGCAACCACACCAAAATCCTGTGAAATTGATTGTCCCTGGTAAGTCATAGTTACAATACATGAAGCTGAGCCTGGTATATTGTTTGGTGTGAAATAAACATCAAAATCATTAGCTCCGGGAGGACAGGATTCGTTAAAAATTGAATCACCGGGTCCGTGGCAACCAAGCCATGTGCACATGCCTATAGCATCCCATCCTGCGGGCTTTTGTGCGTTTGTTAGCTTTATGCTAATCGTAATATTATTATTTGTGTTATTAGTTAATGTAGCGAAGACGGATATTTGCTCATTTGCAGGTCCGTATTTGGGATTAGGGTCTGTTCTGACAAATGTGAAATTCTGCGAAAATGAAATTGTATGTAAAGCGAAAAGTAAAAATAAAGTAAACGGTAAATTTTTTCTCATTGTGTAATTTTAAAAATTAATATAATAAGATTAATTAATAATTAGCATTTATACAATATCATATAATCTTTTATAATCTTTTTAGCTCCTTCACGCATATCGGTGTATAAAGATTTATCGTTATAAACCTTATAAGTAATATCCCACATTTTACACCAATCGCCATTATCCATAATTTCCTGCGCCTTTACAATTGCGAGAATTACAGCAGCCGTAAAGCTTGTATTTAATTCCTGTTGTGCTGCCTCAAGGTAAGGTATTGCCTTTGCCGGATGGAAATAATCATCAAGTGCCTGAAGGTAACCTATGCAAAATGCATCATCAGCATCAATTGATTTAATATCAAGCTCGCTTAAGCTTTTCTTGAAAATGATTTTTGAATAATGTTCTGCGTTATCAGTTCCGTTAATGTTAAAACCGATTGCACATATTACGGCAGCTTTTTCATCAATGCTGTTATCTTTTGAATGCAGGAATTTTGCTATTTTATTGTTTATGGTGCCTTTTTTCTTTGCCTGTTTAACAATATCGATGTCATTGTAAACACCGTCAAAGAGAGTTGATGTTAAAGGAGAATCCGCTTTAGTGATATTTACAAATACCAATATGAAGAAGAATATTTTGAATAAGTTTTTCATTAATATATTATATTTTTAAAAAATTCATTTGATGTCGGGCAACTACTACGTAGTTGCATTAAACTGAACATAATTCTAATATGGGTAATCACTACGTGATTACTTCATATTACTCTATTCTAATATGGGTAATCACTACGTGATTACTTCATATTACTCTATTCTAATATTGGTAATCACTACGTGATTACTTCATATTACTCTATTCTAATATTGGTAATCACTACGTGATTACTTCATATTACTCTATTCTAATATTGGTAATCACTA
>Ga0209819_10000124_pt1 | contig 21674 bp, 17 predicted proteins | sample PPLLak2March2015_FD_187248 | JGI IMG/M metagenome (GOLD analysis project Ga0209819, IMG submission 187248) | Freshwater sediment microbial communities from Prairie Pothole Lake near Jamestown, North Dakota, USA - PPLs Lake P7 Core (1) Depth... | ecosystem: Environmental > Aquatic > Freshwater >... | reverse complement strand
TTACAGGAGCTGTCGTGTTTTACGATGCCCAGATGTACAGTCCGGCGAGGCTTGCCCTGTGCTATTTGAAATCGGCTGCAGAAGCGGGGGCGAATGCAGCAAATTATCTGGAGGCGACGGGTTTCCTACGGAAGAAAAATCGTGTCTATGGCATCAAGGCGCGCGACCTCTTGAGCAATAACGAAATGGAAATACGCGGTAAAGTTGTTGTTAACTCTGCGGGGCCGTGGGCTGGCCATCTAGTCAAGGATTGGCTGGGATTGCGCCTAAATACAGCGCCTATTTTTTCGCGGGACGTCTTTTTTCTGGTTCGCCGTCGTTTGCATGAGAAATACGCGCTCGCTCTGGAACACAGTACCAGGGATGCTGATGCCATTTTGAGCCGTGGTCATCGGCACCTCTTCCTTGTTCCTTGGCGCAATTACATGCTCGTCGGAGTATGGCACGCTGTCCATAAAGGCGATCCGAGCACGTTTACCTTCACTGCAGACGATCTCGAGGTATTTGTTGAGGAGATCAATGCCGCCTACCCGGCCATCGCCCTCACCCGCCGAGATGTTTCCATGTGGCATGCGGGGCTTATCCTGTTCGGGGACAATGACCGACCGGGATCGGACCTTAGCTATGGAAAACGCTCCCAACTGATTGACCATTCAGCTACACACGATATCGATGGCATCGTGACAATCATTGGCGTGCGTTACACGACCTCCAGGAGCACGGCCGAAGCCGTTGTTGACCTGGTCTTTAAAAAACTAGGCAAAGCGCCGCCGAGATCGTTGACGGCGGTCACCCCGGTTTACGGGGGCCAAATTGAAAATTTTGGTCGTTTGCAAAACCAAGTTTTGGCGGAGCGGTCCTTCGGGCTGAATGCCGAGATCTTGAGCGCTTTGGTGCATAATCATGGATCGCGGTATCAGGAGGTTCTGAAGTACGGCGCCGAGAATCCTGCCTGGACCCAGGCGCTTGGTTCATCGAACGTGATCAAAGCCGAAGTCATCCATGCCTGCCGAGAGGAGATGGCGCACAAACTATCCGACGTTGCATTCAGGCGGACGAATCTGGGAACCGGTGAGTATCCTGGCGACTCCGCCCTGCAGGCATGTGCTGCGCTCATGTCAACTGAGCTCGGGTGGGACAAACAAAGAGTACGACGTGAAGTTGAAGAGACAGCAGCCGCTTTCCCTCACGCCTCACAGGCCGGCCCAGAAGAGCAAATATGCGAAATGGCCAGCCGATGAATGTATTGATCACCGGGGGAACGGGGTTCATCGGTTCTCGGTTGGCTCTCAAGTGTGTTGAGAACGGGCATTCGGTCACCGTCCTCGGCCAAGAGAACACCCCTGCCGAAGCAGCCAACAAAAGATTGCTTGAAAGTAAGGGCATAAAGGTTGTTTTGGCGTCAGTAACCGACGAGGCACTCCATGACCTACAGGGCTTCACTGTTGTTTATCATCTGGCGGCGACCCAACATGAAATGAATGTCCCGGACCAAAAATTCTGGGACGTCAACGTCAAAGGCACTAAGAAGATTATCGAAGCTTCCGCGAAAAACGGTGTGAGGCGATTTGTCCACGGAAGCACGATCGGTGTTTACGGAGCCGCTTTGGCGGGAGAGATTGATGAGCAATCCCCGGTGAGACCCGACAACATCTACGGTGTGACTAAGCTAGAGGGTGAAAAAATTGTTCTGTCTTTCCGCGATAAGCTGCCCATCACCGTTGTGCGCATCTCCGAGACTTATGGGCCTGGAGATCACCGACTGATAAAACTGTTTAGGGCAATCAAAAAGAATGCTTTTTTCGTCATTGGTGACGGCACGAATAGGCATCACCCGATCTATATCGACGACCTTACCGACGCACTGCTCCTGGCCGCTATCGTCGAGACAGCTGAGGGAGAGGTCTTTGTGCTGCCGGGTAAGGACATTGTGACCACCGATCAGATGGTTGCAATCATAGCGGGCCAGCTCGGTGCGAAAACGCGGCGATTCCACGCGCCACTTTTCCCCTTCGATGCGCTCGCGATTCTCCTCGAAACAGCGTTACGCCCACTAAAGATCCAACCGCCGTTGCATCCCAGGAGATTGGATTTTTTTAAAAAGAGCTTCATTTTTCGCAGAAAAAGGCAAGAAATGTTTTAGGATTTGCACCGAAAGTTAGCTTCCACCAAGGGGCGGCCGAGACGATCAAGTGGTACAGCACAATGGGCTATCTGTAGGAGCGATGCAGTCTGAGGCCCCGCCTTACATGTACAGGGAGGCATAGGATGTTAACGAGCGACCAGCTGACAGCCCAAATCGAACCGTTCGACTCCTTTTGGCAGGCGCCAAAAGATATCGAGAAAGGCTATTCTCAATTTTACAACCTTTATAAGCATAATTTCCTCAGACATCTCCCCGAGAACAGGCAAGCCGCGATCCTTGTCATAAGTTGCGGGCCTGGGTATTTCGTTAACTTGCTTGTTAACGAAGGCTATACGAATGTTTTGGGAATTGATTCAGATTCGGCCAAGATTCGATATGCCGCACAAAGAAATTTACCTTGTCGAGTGGAGCGAGCGTTTGAATTCCTGCAGGACAACAAAAGCACTCGATTTGACGCCATCGTGTGTGAACAAGAGTTAAATCATCTCACAAAAAAGGAAATGCTGCTCTTTCTCGGAATCTGCCGCGACAGCCTTAAACCCGGCGGGACTCTGTTTGTTTATGGCCTAAATGGCGCGAATCCGATAACGGCCGCCGAGAACCTGGCCCACAATATCGATCACTACAATACATTTACGGAATATTCACTGGAACAGATTCTGGCTCACGCTCGGTTTCAGGAAATACAGGTCCTTCCGTTCAAGTTGTATGTGTTTTACAAAAATCCCCTGAACTATTTGGCTATGGCCTTGGATGCACTGTACTCATCATTTTTCAGATTTAGCTTTATGTTGTATGGCAAGTCAGTAAAGATCCTCACGAAAAAAATTGCCGCGGTGTGCAAAAAAGGCTCGGAGTAGTTCGGCAGACCGCCGCGCCACGAATCTTTCCTCCGATAAAATCCGACGGCCGACTAGATAGCGGTTTTTGCGAATAGCCAAAAGCTAGGATCCGACAGCTTTGACTTCAGCTGTTTTCGGTAGCGTGCGAGTTTAATGTTTTGGCGAAGAACGGGGTCAGGTCTGAGGACAAAGAAAGGGGCGACACGTTATGAAACAAGTGCTGATTACGGGAGGCGCCGGATTCATCGGCTCAAACGTTGCAAACTATTATTTGACCCAAGGATGCAGGGTCGTTATTTTTGACAACTGGTCGAGGAACGGATGCAGCCAAAATATAGTTTGGCTCAAAACGAATAAGCGATTCCGGAACTTGGTCGTTTTAGATGGCGACGTCCGTCATCCTACTAACCGTTTGCAGGCCGAAATCGAATCATCCGATGCATTGTTTCATTTTGCCGCTCAGGTGGCGGTCACAACCTCGGTGGCCGAGCCCAGGTACGACTTTGAAGTGAACGCACAAGGCACGTTTAACATGTTGGAACTTGTGCGAAGTTCTCATGGCAAGCGACCCGTCATATTCTACTCATCGACGAACAAGGTGTACGGCAGTTTAGAGGGGCAAGCGGTCATTGAAGGACCAAAAGCCTACTCGTTTCGGGATTTGCCGAATGGCATAGCTGAAGATTGCCTGCTGGACTTTCATTCTCCGTACGGTTGTTCTAAAGGAGCAGCGGATCAGTACGTCATCGATTATTCGAGAATCTATAAGTTGCAAACCGTGGTTTTCAGGCAGAGCTGCATCTACGGTCCCAGGCAATTTGGTGTGGAAGACCAAGGTTGGATTGCGTGGCTCGTGATCGCGGCTGTCTTACAGATACCTTTTACGATCTACGGTACCGGCAAACAAGTCAGAGACATTCTGTTTATTGACGATCTCATCAACGCCCTGGACCTCGTGTGGTCTAACATCGATAAAGCCGGGGGGCAGGTTTACAATATCGGTGGCGGTCCGGTGAACGCAGTATCGCTATTGATGTTGGTGGACTACCTAAAGAAGGAAGTGAATCCCTCTCTGGAAATCCGTCATTCGCGCTGGCGACCCGGTGATCAACCGGTGTACGTATCAGACATCACGAAAGCCGGAAAGCAGTTGGGTTGGTCGCCAAAGGTCTCCTGGATGGAGGGTGTTACGAGGCTCGTGCGTTGGGTACTCAGAAATAAGAAAATGATTAACGAGGAGATGTCCCTTAACCCTCAAGGATCACAAGCTGAATTTCTCGATGTCCGGGCATCCTAGATTCAGTCCCTCAGTCAAACAGATAGATTGCGGCCCCGTTTTGCCTTTCAATGATGCTAAGGCGCTGTTGACGATGAGTCGTTGGTAGTACCGGAAGAAGTAGTGCTCCCTGCGATTATCGCGCGCAACGTTTACCTTAGTCCTAAGTTGCCCCGTGAATATTCTCCTTCTCTGTCATGAGTATCCCCCGCTCGGCGGAGGCGGTGGCATTGGCGCCAGTCAATATGCGGAGGCTTGGAGTCAAAGCGGACACAAGGTCACAGTGCTAACGAGTTGGCGCCCGGGTCTAGAGTTCAAGGAGACTCTTAATGGCGCTCGGATCGTGAGGGTGTTCACTGTTCCACGCAGGGACAGAGCGAGATTTTCGTTCAGTGGCATGTTCTTCTATATCGCGTTTGGGCTGGTTCATCTTGTTTCCAATCGCAGCGATTATCGTCAGAACGACGTAATCAATACTCATTTTTCACTGCCGGGCGGCGTGTTGGGCATAATCGCTAGTCGCCTGTTGGGTATCCCCCATATTTTGACAATTATCGGCGGAGATATTTACGACCCCACAAAAAAGAGATCGCCTCATAGAAATGCTTTGATGCGGATGGCTAATAGCCTCGTTATGAACTCTGTTAACAAAATCATCGCTATTTCAACCGATACTAAGCGCAACGCTCAACGATATTACAACGTACGGAATGAAATAACCGTAATCAATTATGGATTTCCATTCACGGCGTGGCGGTCAGAGGGATCACCAGAAATAAAAAGAGAGGATGGAAAATACCACCTTGTGGCTATCGGGCGATTGGTCGAGAGAAAGGGCTTTGAGTATCTCATTAGGGCTTTAACTAAACTCCCGGACAACGTTGTTTTGTGTCTCATCGGCGATGGTCCGTTGAAAGCACGCCTACAAAGATTGGCTGAAGATTACAACCTGAACGGTAGATTTTGGATGACTGGCTACCTGCCGCGGGAGCAAATATTCAGCTACCTGGAGTTGGCCGATTGCTTTGTCCTGTCTTCGCTTCACGAGGGCTTAGGGATCGTGGTTCAGGAGGCGATGTCCGCGGGGCTTCCCATCGTTGCAACTGACAATGGAGGTCAGGTGGACATTATCGAGAATTATCGCAACGGGATTTTAGTGAAACCTCGAGAAGCAGAGTCATTGTCCGCCGCGATTACGCAAATTTACGAAAACAGAGAGCTGGCTGAGACTATGAGGCGAAACAACAGGGAAGACATTAGACGGCACTATATGTCAGCAAATGCGGACAGATACATTAAACTCTTTGAGACAACGGTCAGATATACAGTTTCCGATCATCACCAAAACGGCGAGCCGAAAGTGGGGCCGGTAAGCGCGGATACGGTACAGGGGGCATAACAATGAGAATTCTAGGTATTAGCGACCATATCATCGGCGGCGCCGCTGTTTTGGAAGATGGGGTGGTCACCGCCGCCGTAAACGAAGAACGTCTCGTTCGGAAGAAAATGGTTATGGGGTTTCCCAGAAAGTCGATTCAGGCGGTTCTTGAATTGGCAAAGGTCAGCCCGGATCAGATTGACTGTGTGGCGGTTGCGTCGAAACGGGGTCATTTTCTTAATAAGTATGTCGACTTCGATGCAGGCACGTTTGAGGTAAACCGCGGTTTCGTAAAAGAATTGTTTATGTCGCTCGGATCCGAATTGAGCTTCTTGAGAGATGACATTCCTATCTTGGAAAAACTTTATTATGAATTGAGAGAGCCGGTCTATGCCCGCCGGCGTAGCGGCGTAAAAAATGTACTCAACGAAGAGTTCGATATCGCAGCGCCAGTCGAATTTATCGAACATCACTTTGCGCATGCTTGTTCTGCATACTATTCCAGTGGATATCGGGATTCGCTGGTAATCACCATGGATGCTTCAGGCGACGGCTCATCCTCGCACGTGTACCAGGTGAAGAATGGCCGTTGGCAGTTGTTACATCGAGTTCCGAGTTTTGACTCTCTGGCAAGCTACTATGCGTACGTGACTCATATTTGCGGATTCAAGGCCGGTAAGCATGAGGGGAAAATCACGGGCTTGGCCGCGTACGGCAATGACAGCTACAGAGATATTATTGAAAAGTTTATCTGCTACAAAGATGGCACGGTCGTCAACCAAGGCAGGGTCTTTTACAAGTCCGCGCTCAAAAAGATGAGGCAGGCTTTGCCACTGGACTTCAGCAAGAAGGACCTGGCGGCGACCATCCAACTCATCGCTGAGGATATTGCCACCAAGTATATCCGCCATTGGCTGGAGAAGACCAGAGAGCAGCATGTCGGCCTCGCGGGTGGTCTATTTGCAAATGTGAAAATTAATCAAAGGGTACACGAGATCCCGGGCGTTCGGTCAATTTTTGTCCATCCCGCTATGTCCGATGAAGGACTCGCCGTGGGCGCTTCCCTGGCTCTGAACTACGCAAAATCGCCCGACCCGAGTACTGTCAGCACCAGGTGTTTTGACCATGTTTATCTTGGGCCCGACTATTCGGAATCGTACATACAAAAAATACTGGCTGAAGAAGGGATCAAATATCAGAAACACAGCCAAGTCGAAGACGCCGTGGCCCGGCTGATCGCCGAGGGATACGTGGTCGCCCGATTTGCCGGCAGAATGGAGTATGGGCCGCGCGCCCTGGGCAACCGCTCGATTCTTTATCGTCCGGATGATCCTTCAGTTAACGACTGGTTAAATAAAAACCTCAAACGAACGGAATTCATGCCGTTTGCTCCTTCGACTTTGGCGGGGGATGCGGATGATTACTACGCTGGTCTTGAAGGAGCTCGTGAAACGGCGCGGTATATGACGATTACGTTCAACTGCACTGACAAAATGCGCAAGCACTGTCCCGGCGTCGTTCATGTTGATAATACCGCTCGGCCCCAACTAGTAAGTAAAGACGACAACCCGGGTTACTATAGGATTCTAGAAGCCTTCCGGAGGCGGACAGGCATCTCGAGCATCATCAATACCAGCTTCAACATCCACGAGGAGCCGATAGTGTGTACGCCTGAGGATGCCCTTCGGGCCTTCAAAATCGGGCATCTCGATTTCCTCGCGTTGGGATCATTCATCGCCGAGCACCCGCAACTTCGCAGCCGCGAAAGACCGCAAGCCTTTAGTTTGTCCGTCTAGAGAGAAAACGGAAGAGAGTCAGGGTTAAGTCAAGTTCGGACCGGCCGGGGACCTATTCAAGACCACAGGTTAGAAAAGCGATTGCTATGTGCGGCATTTGTGGAAAAATTAGCCTCGAAGGCGTGCGTCAGCACGAGATCGACAGCATGATGGATCCACTGGTCCACCGCGGTCCGGACGGGCGAGGTGTCTACCTCAACGGGATTGCCGGCCTTGGGCACCGGAGGCTGAGTATCATTGATCTAAGCACAGGTGCGCAGCCCATAGCGAATGAAGACCGGACGGTTTGGCTCGTTTTCAACGGTGAAATCTACAACTATCAAGCGCTCCGCAAAGAGTTGCTCCGCTTGGGGCATCGCTTCCAGACGCAAACCGACAGCGAAGTCATCGTCCATCTCTATGAGGAGCACCAGGTAAATTGCGTCAGGTATCTACGCGGCATGTTTGCGTTCGCGATTTGGGACGATCAACGGCAGCGGCTATTTGCCGCCCGCGATCGCCTCGGGCAAAAGCCATTCTTCTTTGTCCAGCACGGGCGCGACCTGCTTTTCGCTTCAGAGATCAAATCACTGCTTGCGTTTGATCCCTCTCTTGCTCAAATGGATTTCGAAGCGCTCGATCAATATCTGGCGCTGCGCCTGATCGCGCCACCGCGCAGTATGTTTAAGTCAATCCGAAAACTTCCGCCTGCGCACTCGCTGACGTTTGATACCCACTCTGGGCTCCGCATCGAGCGCTATTGGGATGTTTCCTACGAACCCAAGCTGGCCGGCTCGGATGATGATCTGGTCGATGAGCTGGAAGCCCGTCTTATCGAATGTCTACGGCTCCATATGGTAAGCGACGTTCCAGTCGGCGCCTTTCTAAGTGGCGGGTTAGATTCGAACCTCCTAGTAGCAATCCTGATGAAACACGTCGCGTCCGAGCCGCTTGAAACCTTCTCGCTCGCGTTGCCGTATCGCGACTATGATGAGGCCCCGTATGCGCGGATGGTGGCTGAGCGCTACGGTACGCGCCATCGCGAGAAGACCATTGCGCCGTCCCTTGTACGCTGTCTTCCTCGGCTGGTCTGGCATCTCGACGAGCCATCGGACCCGCTATCCGTCTGTACGTACCTGATTGCAGAAATGGCGCGTGAGCATGTAAAAGTGGTGATCGGCGGCGACGGCGGTGACGAGCTTTTCGGTGGGTACGACCGCTATTACGGGAATCGCTATGCGAGTTATTACGCCCTGTTACCGAAGGCGCTTCGTAAGTACGGGATCGGCGGGATCCTCCAATTTGTTCCCGACGGGCAGTGGTATAAGAGCCGTGGGCACAGGCTTAAGTGGCTGCATCAAGCCTCATTTCTGACTGGCGGTGAGCGTTACGCGCGCAGCCTTGGCTACTTTTATTTCGACCCGGTGTTTCGCCAACAGCTCTATGGGCCTCTAATGGAAAGCGTGACGACTTCTTTTGATCCTGAGGCTCAGGTCCGGGATCTTTTCGATCGCGCCCATGCGTCAGATACGGTCGATCGGATGCTCTACGCCGACAGCCAGGTGCGTTTGCCTGATCATTCGGTCATGATCCTCGACCGGATGACCATGGCGCACGGACTTGAGGTGCGCAGCCCCTTCATGGATCATGAGTTGGCCGAGTTCGCTGCCCGTTTACCCGCCCGTCTCAAAGTGCGGGGGCATTCGCTGCGCTACATCCAGACGCGTCTGGCCGAACGCTATCTGCCCGAGGCGCTCCTCAACCGGCCAAAGCAAGGCTTCTCTTCGGCGCTTCCCTACATGTTAAAAGAGGAGTATCGTTTCCTGTTCGAGCTCTTCCTGCGGAAGGCCCATTTGGCCCGCGACGGGCTGTTTCGACAATCCACTATTCAGGCATTACTGAACGAGCATCAATCAGGGGAAGCCGACCACGGCACCCGCCTCTGGCTGATACTCAATAGCGAGGTTTGGTATCGCATTTTTATAGAAGGGAAGCGTGTTGATGAACTTTCAGACCGATTATCTCGAGCAGCCAAATTAACTGGAAACAGTATCCCACCCGGGAGCCTCGACGGCTTTGTCCAAGAGCTCGAAGGGTGATTTCGCATAACTCTCGTTGTAACGATTTGAGGACAATCGATCATGGCAAGCCCCCTGGGTCACGCTTTAGCAGGTTACGCGATATATGGGTGCAGCCCATCCGTCAAGGGTCATAACCATACCGTCTGGCTTTACCTCATAATGGCGATCGCCCCCGACTTAGACTTTATTCCCGGCATACTTCAGGGCCAGCCCAATCTCTACCACCAAGGAATTTCGCACAGCATCGGAGCTGCGCTGGTTGTCAGTTTGGCTGCCGCGTTTTTTATCGGCAAGGGCAACTTATGGAAGCACTGGGGGTTGCTACTAGCTGCTTACGTCTCCCATTTAGTCATAGATTTTTTTGGGCCCGATCTACGGCCGCCTTACGGTCTGCCGCTGTTTTGGCCGATAACCGAAAAGCATTTTATTTCACCGCTATCCATATTTTTCGGTATGCATCACGCCGCGTCAACCCATGCCTCCATGCTGGATTGGACCAAAGGCGTTTTTAGTCTGCACAACTTTCGAGCAATCGTCGTTGAAATTGCTGTCATTGTGCCATTTGTTGTTTTCGGGAAGTCGCATAGGCAAGATTCTCCTTCAAGGTAAGTCTGACACTTGAGGTGACGTTTTACTCATGGAACAAGAAATGAGAATTTGTTCGGTGTTCCCGGCATGTCCTCACCCGTTGGCCCTTCAACAGCTTATTTTCCGACTCACACCTGCTCGGCCCGGCTATTGTGTGCAGGACTCATGGCTCCTCAGTGACCCAAGATTTCATTATTTATGGCTAAACGATACATGCCGATGACGGCAGAGTCGCAACAGTCACAGTTGTTAGATCGTGACGTAAGCGTTGGGATGCCAACACTCATTTCCCAAGGCTGGTTGCGCTGGGGCTTTGCACTAGCGATTTTAGCTTCGTGCGCGCTGTTCTTGGACCTTAACCAGACCTTCAATATACTTCGTCGTGTTCCGGCTCACTCGATTTTGTTCATTCTCGGGCTATGGACGGTTGACCGATTGTTGATGGCTTGGAAGTGGGCCGTGCTACTCGAAGCCCAGCAGATTAAAGTACCGTTCGGGAGCCTGGTGCGCATTTATTACCAAGCGACGCTAGCCAGCATCTTTCTCCCAAGTGCCATCGGTGGCGATTTACTGCGTGCTCATTGGGTGTCTAGAAAGACGGGCGCTACGCATCAGGTTTACGCCTCTTTACTTATGGAGAAAGCGATTGGGTTTCTTTCGGCCGGGAACTGGGCAGTCATCGGAATTGCCGTATTCTTGTTTCAGTTGCCAGAAGCGTCGCCGAGCTGGATTGGAATCGTTTTTGTCTCTGTACTCGCGGTTAATGGCCTGTTCCTGTTCTCATTGCAACCTCGCGTTCATGCTTTCATCCTCGACTGGTTTGCGATGATGCCCCAGTCTCGTTTGCTTGGTTTTTTTGAGCGCCTTTACAAGGCTTACTGTCACTATCGACAGCAGCGCCGCGCTCTTCTATGGAACGGGTTGCTGACAGTGGTCGAGCACGGCCTCCAGTTGCTAGTCATTCTGGTTATGGCGAGGAGTCTCGGTTTTGACCAAAATGCGATACTGTTTTTAGCGGTCACTTCGGTTTATCTACTGATTTATCGATTTCCGATCTCGCCAGATGGATGGGGAATCAATGAAGCAACGGCTATTGGTCTTTACGGCTTGATCGGAATGTCGCCTGAAAGCGCCTTCGCGCTGGCTTTCTTTGCTCGTGTCATGCAGCTGATTGTTGTGCTTCCAGGACTGTGGTTTCGCTCTCGGTCAACCAATCGCCCCTTTGTGAAGCTGAGGAACTAAAACATAGGCAGCACAAGATCAAAGTCGCACGGGCGGTTCGCAAAAAACCTGCCCGTATTCAGCGTTACGTGAACGTGCCGAATCACGAGAGACCATTTTCGTCCCGGGAGTATGTGTCGCAATAAATGGCCGGCGCGAGATAACATTTAGTTTGGCAGCGACAAAAATGTAGGTTCCTTACATAACCGGTTATCTGGGCAAGGTAAAACAAGGAGGAAGCCTTCTCGTGAGATATCGCGTGGAAAACCAAGTGCTGACTCGTGATGAGTATAAGGCCCGAATTGCCGGGATCCGCGAGCGGGTCGTTGGCATGTACACCCGAATACCCTGGCCCGGTACACGCCGAACGGATGAGGAGATGTCGTGGCGACTGAAGGCTCTGGGCGTAAGTCCGGAAGACTACACCGACCGCAACGTGGTTGAAATCGGATGTGGTACCGGCGATTACGCCCTGTGGTATGCAGGCCATGGTGCCCGACACGTGACGGGCGTGGATCTTTCTGATGGTTCGCTTACCAAGGCGAGAGAGAAGGCGGAGCATCACTTAATCAAGAATGTGAGTTTTCTCAAGCAGGATGTCCTCAGCTTGGAATTGCCTGATAACGCGTTCGACTATTCTTTCAGTGTCGGAGTTCTTCACCATACGGGCGATCCATTCCGTGGATTCCTGGAGATGGTGCGTGTAACCAAACCAGGCGGCGTCGTGATCGTATCGCTTTACAACAACTACAGCCGCTTCCTGCTAAATCTGAGACAGAGAATCTGTCGCTGGCTAGGCGGTGACGATATCTCAGCACGGGTCCGATGGGGGCAACGTCTCTTCCCGTTTTCAATTCGCAAGCTAAACAAACGCTATCATGGTCTTAATTACCAGGAGATCCTCTATGATACCTATGGTTTCCCACACGAGACACTTCACACGGCCAACGAGGTTTTGAGATGGTTTAAACAGACAGGCGTCCGCTATACCGGAAGTTTTGCACCTCTCCGGGTTCAAGACTATCTCTACGTCTTTTCATTGTCGGAGTACTACCAATTTCGCAACACGTTTGATGGATTTCCGTTTATGCGGTGTGTCGGGGACATATTTGCTAGCGTGACGGCCAGGAAAGACAGGCGGAGAGAGCGAGAGTTTCTCGAACCGGAGCGACTCAATGCGATTCTCTGCCAGCTCTTGTGGATGCCGTTTGGGCTGCGAATAAGCTGTTTTACCGTTGCGGGGCGAAAGCAATAATAATCAGCCAGGCATTTTGGGATCGCATTCGAGACGGAATACAAGTCATGATGCGAGAATAGGCCGATACTTTGTAGCCGGGCACTTCCCTCGTTGGCACGGCTATTTGCTTATTCACGCCGAGGAAAACCACGACACTGTGTCGATCAAGGGATGAGCTTGGAGGAGCGAAGGCTTCCCTTTCGGGATGTCAGATTGCAAAATATCATATGGGAAATAATGGCAAATTTAAAATCTGAGATCTGTGATTTGAGATTCCTCGCGCCGCGAGGATAAAGGCAGAGGCCCATTGCCCTCGATCCGGAGGGCTCGTCCCTTGATCGTTGCTTGCAAGTGAATAATTCGGTCTAGCTTTGTCACGTGGCATGAGTGAGGACGTAGATGGGATCGGAGCCATCCTTATAAAGCTCAGCGAAAGATGTGTTCTGCTAATTTTGCTGATGCTCAGCGGCTGTGAAGAGAAGCCAGATTCTCATTGGGCTCGGCACGTCGTGGCTCGAGGATACATTACCCATACTGCCATCGCTGCAGATTTCACCGGTGATGGTTTGCCCGATGTGATTGTTAATGGAAAAAACGGCCGGACCCTGCTTTATGTGGCACCGGATTGGCGAGCAATCATTATCGCTCCGCCACCCAAGAGAGCATTTCACCCGAGAAACGCTACCCATAGTGAGGTGATGGATGTGGACGGCGACGGGGATCTAGACTACATTGCCGCGTATTTTGATCCCGGGGAGATTTTCTGGCTCGAGCGGCCTGCGGATCCTCTAAAAGGGCCGTGGCCTCATCGCTTGATAGATGACCAGATCTACGGTGTGCATGGTCTGATGGTAGGCGACATTGACGGTGATGGAAAACCGGATCTGGTCGCGAATAGCTCCCTGCCAAAAGGTTCATTTCCCGAATCGCTGCTGTGGTACAAAGTTCCGCCCGACCGCGGGAAGCTGCTCAGTGGGACCGCTTCGTGTTCGCTGATCGCGATGCTTCCGGACTGAGCCACTACTTCGGGTTCGGAGATGTGAATGGAGACGGGCGAAAGGATATTGCCAGCGCTGCCAAGCAGGGTGACTGGTTTGCCTGGTGGGAGCCGCCTTCAAACCGTACTCAGTCCTGGAAGAAACATGAAATTGCCACCGACCAGAAGGGCGCAACTCATATTTTGATGGGAGACATTAACCAGGACGGGAAAGTCGATTTTGTCGCTGCTCGTGGCCATGGTCGGGGTCTAGTTTGGTACGAGGCTCCGTTTTGGAGAGCACGCGAGATTACTCCTGCCCTGGCTCGACCACACAGTTTGGCAATTGGGGATATTGATGGGGATGGAGACTTGGATGTTGTGAGTTGCTTCAATGGCGATCGTATCATCGCCTGGTTCGAAAATGATGGCCGAGGAAACTTTACCATGCACTTCATCTATAAAGATCAAACTGCATACGATATTCGTTTGATCGACATGGATCGTGATGGCGACCTAGATATCCTCGTCGCTGGCGACAGAAGCAAAAACGTGGTTTGGTACGAGAACCGCCTTCCAAAGCGATGATCGAGCAACGTTGTGACCAATAGCGCCGGATGGTAAATCCTTGCTACGCTGCAGATCCGCAATTTCGTTATGATCCCAAGTCTGAGATTCGAATTCGGAACAATCAGGTAAATTTTGTCGGTCGTTTTCGGGCTTTGAAGGCGGCTGATTTGTTCAATCCATGGCTCGTACATTTTTCTCCCTGTTCCTCTTTTGTGGTTGCTTTCTGTCATGGTTATTCGCGGCAAGTTGTTTCGATCCACACGCCCCTCCGTATCCACCAAGTCCAGTAATTGCGGATGTTGCGTTCGACTGGTCTACTCATGACCGGCAAGCGCAGGGAAGCGACAACTGGCCGGTGACCTGGGGGAACAATGATCACCAATATACCTCATGGGGAGATGGGGGAGGCTTTGGAGGTACAAACAGAGACGGACGAGTTTCCCTAGGTGTTGCACGAGTCGAAGGAACGGCAGGCGGCTATCAGGGGTTTCAGGGGTTTAACGTTTGGGGCGGCAAAGACCCGGAGAATGAGGCAACATTTGATGGAAAATCATACGGCATAATTTCTATAGCGGGGATCCTATACATGTGGGTCAGCCCCGGATCGAACGCAACGAGTTATGAGTGGGCAAGAATCCACTCATCAACTAACCAAGGCGCTTCCTGGACAGCGGCAAGCTGGGCGTTCAAAAAGAGCGATGGGTTTATTCTCCCGACTTTCTTGCAGTTCGGTAAGGATTATCAGGGGGCTCGAGATAATTTCGTCTATATATATGCCAATCACTTTAAATCCAGGCTGATCGGCCTAAGCAAGGACAGGCTCCGAATTCATAAGCCGGGCGAAATCGCTTTAATGAGAGTTCCGACAACCAGCATCTTGGACCGTAAGAGTTATGAGTTCTTCGCGGGAATCGATAACAACGGCAATCCGAGATGGACGAACGACTTGGAAGCACGCACGGCTGTTTTTGAAGATCCAAACGGCGTCGGTTGGAATACAAGCGCCGGCTATAATCCTGGCCTACGGCGTTGTCTCTTGATTACAGAGCACGTTGCTTCCTTGAAGGGCAATATGGGTATCTTTGACGCCCCGAATCCGTGGGGGCCGTGGACTACGGTGAAGTATACGAATGCATTTGGAATCCCGCATATTGAGCCAACCACTTTCTTTTGGAACTTTTCAAATAAGTGGTTGAGTGCAGATGGAAAAAATTTCACCCTTGTATTTACAGGAATTGGCAGCGGAGAAGGTAACGATTCATGGAATACCGTAAGAGGCACTTTCGTTCTCGGTAGACCCACAGCCGCACCCGGTTCCTAAAAATGGGCTGTGGCTCTCCCCGGTTGAGGGTCATTCCTGGGGCTCTCACGCATCCAAACACTCGCTCATAGGCTGAAACGATATTCAGGAAAGCGGTCAGCGAACGTTTGAACCGCGCTAGTCGGATGCGCACTTTCAAGTGTTATACAGCAGCGTCTAATTCTGAAGACCTCGCCGAACTGCGACCTATGAAAGGAGTCTAGAAATGTATCTCGTTACCGGTGGTGCAGGTTTCATTGGATCGCACATTGTCCGAAGACTCGTGGCCATGGGCGAGCAAGTACGGGTATTGGATAACTTCAGCGCAGGAAAAATGGAAAACCTTCAAGGTGTGGACGATAAATTCGAGTTGATCAGTGGCGATATCCTGGATGAAGCGGTGGTCGAAAAAGCCATGACAGGGGTGCAAGTGGTCTTGCATCAGGGAGCCCTTCGATCGGTACCTTTCTCGGTGGAGAATCCGGCGCTCGTCAACCGAGTCAACGTCGAGGGAACTCTCAATATTCTTCTTGCAGCGCGAAAGGCAAAGGTAAAAAGAGTTGTTTTTGCCTCTTCTTCCTCGGTTTATGGAAATACAAAAGTATTTCCCAACAGCGAGCACCTGACGCCGAGCCCCGTTTCGCCTTATGCCGCCTCCAAGCTCGCCGGCGAACATTATGGCCGGATATTCACCGGACTCTATGGTTTGGAGACAATCAGCCTTCGATATTTCAACGTCTTTGGACCGAGACAAGACCCCAATTCCCAATATGCAGCAGTCATCCCGCGTTTTATCAGCGCCGCCTTACAACAGAAGGCTCTCGAAATCCACGGTGACGGCCTGCAATCCCGGGACTTTACCTATATCGATAACGTTGTTGAGGCCAATTTGCTTGCGAGCCGATGTCAGGGAGGTGCCGGTGAGGCATTTAACGTGGCTCAGGGCAAGTGTTTTAGCATTCTGGATCTCGTAGCTCTTCTTGAGAAGATCTTTGAAAGAAAACTAACGAGGTTTCATACGGGGGCAAGACCGGGAGATGTGCGTCAGACGCTCGCCGAGATTTTTCGCGCCGAGAGCATCCTGGGGTATCGGCCAACCGTGACATTTGAGGAGGGTATCATCAGAACCGCGCGCTATTTTACAGAACAGAAGTGAGGCTATGAAGAAAGCAACGAAAACTTTCCAATGTCGCTATAACTTGCTTTGGGTTGCATCGCGCGCACCTATCAAGCAACAAGTTGTCACACCGGAGGTATCCTGATTTGGAAGCTCTAAAAGCAAAGCTACAAGATCGAAAAGCTACAGCCGCGGTTATTGGGCTGGGTTATGTCGGCCTGCCTTTGGCTCTGGAGGTTGCTTGGGCTGGGTTCAAGGTGGTGGGTATCGATCTCGATCAGAATAAAATCGCGGCGCTGAAGGCAGGCAAATCTTACATCGGGGACGCATCCGATAAGAGTATCGCCGGAGCAATGGCAACGGGAAGGTTCTTACCGACCTTGGATTTTGCCGCGTTGCGCGACGTCGATACCGTAAGCATCTGCGTCCCGACACCGCTCAGCAAAAGCCGCGATCCGGACATTTCTTTCATCTTGTCGGCAACCGAGAAGATCCGGAAATATCTCCACGCGGGACAGCTCATTGTGCTGGAAAGCACAACTTATCCCGGCACCACCGACGAACTCATTTTACCGGAGCTCGAAAGCTCCGGCTTGCGGGTCGGACGGGACTTTTTTCTCGCCTTTTCACCGGAAAGAATCGATCCCGGTAATCATTTCTTCAACACCCGTAACACTCCGAAAATTGTCGGCGGCATAACGGCAGAATGCACCGAGATAGCCCGTATCTTCTATTCTCAATTCATTGAGCGAGTCATTTCTGTCTCGAGCACTAAATGCGCCGAGATGGTCAAACTCCTCGAGAATACATTCCGTAGTGTCAACATTGGGATGGTTAATGAACTGGCGCTGATGTGTGACGTGCTGGGCGTGGATGTCTACGAAGTGATCGATGCGGCGGCAAGCAAACCCTTCGGTTTCATTCCGTTTTATCCAGGCCCCGGATTGGGCGGTCACTGCATTCCGATCGATCCTCACTACCTCGCTTGGAAGCTCAAGGCACTCAATTTTCAGGCTCGATTTATCGGTTTGGCAGCCGAAATCAACGGCATGATGCCGACCGTGGTCACGACTTTGGTTGGCGAGGGGCTCAACCGTTTTTCCAAGAGTATTCGGGGCTCGAAGGTGTTGATTCTTGGGGTTGCTTACAAGAAAAACGTCAGCGACTGCCGGGAATCTCCCGCGCTGGACGTGATGCGGATCCTGAGCGACAAGGGCGCTATTCTATCGTACAACGATCCTTTGGTTCCGAGCTTGAGAATAAACGGCCATGTTTTGAAATCGGTCGAACTAACGCCGGCCACCATCGCGAGCCAGGCTTGCACGGTTATTCTTACGGATCACACGGCCTATGACTTCCGAAGGATTGTTGCGGCATCCAAGTTGGTCGTTGACACCAGAAATGTGACCAAGGATCTAGTGGAATTCAAAGATAGGATAATCAAGTTGGGAGCCGGAAATAACGTGGCGTCGCTGGCCGAGCACGAAAATGACGACGAGAAAGCGGCAGTAAGTTTAGTAGCTCGCTAAAGTGCATGATCTCTGAATGGTCTAACGGAGACCACTCTGTGCTAGCCCTTTCACAGATGACAGAAAGAAGCAGGTGAGGAAACTTCGCTTTGATGGCTATCGGCGGCTTCCCTGCTTTGTGCGATCATCGATTCGGAATTTTTGCGGAATCGTGATCTTCCAGCGCTTTCGTCAACTCTTCGCGTGTAGCGGCACTGCGTATCTGCAGAGTGTATCTTCTCCCACAAAGCTCGTCTGCCGCTGAGACTCGTAGAACCTAAGATTGCTCATAGGAGCCAAATGCTCATGGAGGAGGTAAGTATGGAACTACCCGAGCATGTCGCAGCTATCACGCAGTCGAAACATATTGGGCGAGAACTAGCAAGAAAGATCCGGGACCGCTCCGCAAATTTGGGCGTTATCGGGTTAGGATATACAGGCTTACATTTGGCTCTAGAAATGGCCGAGAAGGGATTTCGGGTGACCGGAATTGATTTCGACGGCAGTAAAGTTGATTCCATAAACGCCGGGATCTCCTACGTCGCAGATGTGCAAAATGAAAGGCTGTATTCCGCCGTAGCCGCAAAAAATCTTAGAGCGACGCAGTCATTCGCCTCTCTGGAATTTCTTGACACAATCAGTATTTGCGTTCCTACGCGCCTAGAAAAGACCAAAGACCCAGATCTCGCCTACATGATAGCCGCTGTGGAAGCGGTCCACAATCACCTGAAGCCCGGTAAGTTAATCGTTCTCGAAAGCACAATCTATCCGGGGACCACGCGAGAGACTATCCTGCCGATCTTAGAGAAATCAGGATTTAAAGCGGGTCGAGATTTTTTCCTTGCTTACTCGCCGAAGCGAGTGAATCCTGGCAGCAGCACCTATATGGTACGTAATATCCCAAGAGTCGTCGGGGGAATGACTCCTCGCTGCACTGCGCTGGCCGCTCTTCTTTACCAGCAGTTTGTTGAGCGGATTATCCCGGTTTCTTCGACGGAGTCCGCCGAAATGGTCAGATTTCTGGAAAATACTTTTCGAAGCCTTAACTTTGCACTGGCGAATGAAATGGCGAGAATGTGCCTTAAGCTTGGCGCCAACGTTTGGGAAGTTATAGAAGCGGTGAAAAGCGAGCCTTTTGGTTTCATGGCCCTCTACCCGGCTCCGGGCCTTGGCGGTCATCGTATCTCTGTAGATCCCTACTATCTGAACTGGAAAGCCAAGATGAACAGGTTCGAGCCGCGACTCATTGAATTGGCTGGATATATCAACAGCCAGATGCCTGCTTTTACGGTTAGCCACGTGGCTGATGCCTTAAATGAAAGCCAGAAAAGCTTGAAGGGTTCAAGAGTCCTTGTGCTGGGGATTACTTACAAACGTAATACCAACGATACCTGCGAGTCGCCAGTGCTCGAAGTCCTCCACGGACTCTGTGAGAAGGGAGCCTTCGTGTATTATTCCGATCCATATGTCCCATCTCTGGAAATAGGTAACCGCACCTTGAAATCTACAGAAACGACTCCTGAAGTTCTGCAATCCATGGACTGTGTGCTTCTCCTCACCGACCACTCGACCTTCGATTATGAGATGATCGCCGCGAACAGTTTGCTGCTATTGGATAACCGTAATACGCTTAAGGATTTCTCGGGATCGAATGTCATTCGCTTCTAGATTCCTGTGACGTTTCAATAGTATCAGCCGCTTTTTGAATCGTCATAAACGGATTAGTGATAACAAATGTAGGAGAAGCAACGCTTTTGAAAAACGTCACACATATAGTGGGAAGAAATTCCGAAGGGCGATGTTCATGTGGAACAACTTGACAGCGAGACGTTAGTCTCCGAAACGACCACACTCTTGCGTATGCGAATCGATGAGCTGTACGCGACTCTTGGCGCACAGTTGCTGGTTTTCACAAAACCTACCTCGGCGGCTGGAATTGTAAGCTACTTGTCGGCACTCCGGAATTGCTCTGAGGCATCCTTTTTGTTGGAGGGCCTATCTGCTGGGCCAGCCTTGACAGAATGGGCAATGGGACTAGAGTTCATTCACGAAATGCTAGAACGTCAGGGCAAGCGCTTCCTAACAGAAAAAAGGGAAAGCCTCCGCAAAGCCCTGTGCAACCAAGAGATCCTGGCGTTGTCGGATGAGATAAACTGCTCGACCATTCAGATTCTTATGACGATCATTGGCGCCACCTTGCGATTCCCTCGAGAGTTAGACTCGATATCCGCCACCACTCTGGCCATTGTCTTAAAGTTAGGATTGCGAAATTTTTGTTGCTAGTTGCTAAATAGTCCGCTCTTAGTATTAGTCCTACTAGGGTCTTGAGAGAGCGATAATCTTGCTGAGAATCGTTGGTGCCTGAGTAATTTTTTACACTCGGGTGTGTCTTAAAGTAAACGGTTTTGCTCCATAATTAGGCGAAGCCCATTAGCAGAAAATCGCCGCGAATTCAAAAGCTTAGCGTGAGACCCACCCTATCGGTAAGGTATTTGCTCTGACTCCTTATCAAACAGTGGCATTTAACTACATTTCTTGGCAAGCTTTCGCCATTTTGGTATTGACATTTACAATTTGGTAGCTTAGAAATCCCTATAATAAAACATCTTGTCAAAGGCATAAGAAAGCGGAGCTGATCTTACTTAAATGCTAACTTTCTTAGCTGACCGACTAGCCAAGCGAAATGCTCTAGCTAAGGCTAAGCCCATCCCTAAGAGCGCGTCCTCTTTCTTCTTAGCTGACCCACTAGCTGCGCGAAGTGTTCTAGAAGATTTCCCAACGGGAGCGGCTGTTTGGTATGTTGAGCCTTTTTTCTGCGTCTTCAACCGAAGCGCAATACAATTGACCGGGTTCTTAGGCCGCGATTTTCAACAGAACGAGTCCCTCTGGCTAAGCCGAGTTAATCCCCAAGACCACGCAATAATTTCTGCTGCCGGAAAAAAACTTCAAACCGAAAAGAGGAAAGTTACTTGTGACTACCGTTTTCGCCCAAACGGACAGAGAGAGGAAATCTGGATTAGGGATGTTTCACTTTCTTGGCAGAATCATGATGGCAAAATCGGGGGCATAGTCAGCGTATACACGGACATTTCCGCGTTCATGGCCGGCGGTACGCAAAGCACGCCGCTGTTAAGGAAGGTCATCAAAGGACTAACCCACGATATTCGAAATTCCGTCCACACCATCGGTGGCGCACTCGAGGTTCTCCGACTGACTGGGTCTCTACCTGTAGAACCACAAAAAATTATCAATCCCATCGAGGAAATCAATAGATTACTCGGGGACTTAGAGGAATATTTTTTTCCACCGAATACTCAATTATCCGTTGCGAACGCGGTTTTGCTATTGCAGGATGTAATCCTGAAAATGCGGGACGAGTTACTGGGTCGCGGGATTCACCTCAAGTTAATTCATGAAAGTTCTCTCCCTTACGTGCGGCTCGACGCTCGCCAAGTTCGGAGAGCGATCCAAAGAGTATTGGACTTTTCAGTAGCGCTTCTGCCAAATGGGGGAAAATTAAATATTAAAGCCCGGCGGCGAGAGATCGACAGTACGCGATATGTGGAACTGCTGATAATTAGCTATTCTGCCGACTCTTTGGAAATTGACGAAAAAGAAGTTTTTCAACCCTTCCTTCAGGTGGGGAAATAAAAAGCTGG
>Ga0209819_10000123_pt1 | contig 21726 bp, 16 predicted proteins | sample PPLLak2March2015_FD_187248 | JGI IMG/M metagenome (GOLD analysis project Ga0209819, IMG submission 187248) | Freshwater sediment microbial communities from Prairie Pothole Lake near Jamestown, North Dakota, USA - PPLs Lake P7 Core (1) Depth... | ecosystem: Environmental > Aquatic > Freshwater >... | reverse complement strand
TGTTATACCTGCAAAATTTGTTGCTGCTCTGAGCGGGTCATCGAATGCTCCTGCATATCTTTGTGTTTCTTCAATGGAAAAGCTGCGGGCACTTATAATTGCCATAGGATTTAACGGCTTATCCTTTTCTATTTCGGATGTGATTTCCATTTCTTCTGTTTGTATTATTTTTTCTATCAATGCGGCATTCAATATTGCTTCTTTTCCTGATGAAATCAAGAATTCCGGAATAATTTCTTCATTATAACCTATAAGCTTAATTTTTATCATATATCTTCCAATGGGAACATTTTTTACAGCATAATCACCATTCAAATCCGATTCTGCTGCAAGTGTATTACCGGTATTTGAGATTATTATTACAGCTCCCTGTAACGGTATTTTTGTGTCTGCGTCAGTTATATTTCCCCTGAGTGTTTGAGTAATTTCCTGGGATAATAGAACCCTGTAAAAAAAGAAAATAATAAACGTAATTGTATAAACCGTCTTAAACATAATTTGCTGTTAACATTTATTACAAATTTATTATTTTTTGCATTTACCTCATTGTAAAAAAAGGACAAAAATTTGAAATTAGATTAGGATAGATAAATTTAAAAGCAGTTAATTATACAGCAGGTGTAAGAATCTGTATTCAGATATAATTATCAAGATGTTTGAAAAACTCAGATGGTGTATCTCCGGTAAAATATTGAAATTCTTTTATAAGGTGTGACTGGTCTGTAAAATTATATTTACTTACAAGTGTCATCCAATCCGGTTCTTTCATAGAAATAAGCTCGTTGTGAATATTGTCAAATCTTACAATTCGTGAATATTGTTTTGGAGATAAACCCAATGACTCTTTGAATGAACGCTGCATCTTTTTATACAAACTATCAGATTTATTGTAAATGTCGTTCACTCGTTCTATACCTTTTCCAAGGTTTATTATTTTCACTGTATGGGTAAGGATACCGTTATTTTCAATCATTCGTGCGAACATTGATTCTATCCAGGAAACAAGAATGGATTTTCTTTCATTCAGTGTCCTGGCTTCCGAAATTTTATTTTCCAGTTCTTCTGCTTTATTGCCTATAACATCTCTGAGTAGTATTGGTGTATTGGGTATTTCTTTGTCCGGTATTCCCAGAAGAGCTTTTATTCCGCACGGAAGAAACCTGATACCTGAAACATTTACATGATTAATAAACCTGCTTTTTGTTAAATCGCGGTTCATTCCTTGTATATAAGCACCTGAATATGCAGTTATTAATTTATTATCAATAATGTATTCCACTTGAGAATCGGTAAGGAACACAAGATCGGTTTTTCCATCAGGAAGTATTTTCTTTAAAGAACCATCTCCTATAAAACTATAGAAATATATTCTATCTACATACTTTGATAAAATGCCATGAAATTTTATACTTCTATACATAATAAAGTTTTATTTAAAATATTTCTTTAATTATAATGAGAAAGTTATATTTTTAAAAGATAAAATATATTAACCGGATTCATTTTTAACTACTTAAGTCACCTTACGCAAGAGTGTAATCATAGGGTAAGATTTTAGTATTTGTATTTAATTTCAACTCCTGTCCTCACCCTCAATTGATTTCGGATTTCGGATTGTCAATTGCGGATTGAAAAACTTGCACTATAAAATACTAAGTTGAGAACGAAAAGTTAAAATATTTTCACTACAAAATCTCATATTAAACAGATTATCCAAGTTTGCATGGCTTATAGCCTTAACACAAAGTTCACAAAGGATACAAAGAACACAAAGAAATACAATAAAAATATAAAAAGCAGGACTTTGTGAACTTTGTATCCTTTGTGAACTTTGTATCCTTTGTGCACTTTGTGTTGAAGCCCTTAAATCTGATGAGCCGGTATAAGCTTTTCAATCCGCAATTGGCAATCCGAAATCTATCAGGAGGGTGAGGACAGGAGCTGAAATTACACGTATATTTTTTTCGTAACAAATTGATTTATGATTTGCGTAAGGTGAATACTTAATTCTGCCTGTTATTATGGTTCATAAATAATTATTTTTATTTAGTTAATTTCAAATAATTTCTGTCTAAATAATATAAACTTTATCTAAATAATAATGGATTTAAAATTAAAAGATACTTTCATCGAACGGTGGAACAAATATTTTCCGGGAGCAGAATTGCCGGTAATATTTTATTATACTGATAAACTAATTGAAGCCGGCTCATTTAATGCACCAACAAAAGCTCATTGCATGATGAATGAGCTTGTACAGGTTACCAAGGGTAAATCGGTTTATTTTGACAAAGATTCAACTATGTGCTCCGGCGGAAAGAAATATTTAGGTTTTTCAGATAAACTGAGAGCTAACTTCGAATATTTTCTATCCTATGGTATACCCGGTGAAGTGGAAGGGGAAAGATATAAAAAAGATCCTGACACAGTTGAAAAAAGTATGGGTAATCTGAAGACATTAAAAGCACCGCATAAGTATATAGTATTTAAGAGGTGGGATAAGCTGGAAGAATATGATGAACCTATGGTAGTAATATTTTTTGCGAAACCCGATGTGCTATCAGGTCTTTTTACACTGGCTAATTTTGACGAAGTTATGCCTGATGGAGTTATTGCTCCGTTTGGTTCAGGATGTTCATCAATTGTTAATTACCCTTATTTCGAATTGCAATCACAATATCCCCGTGCAGTGCTTGGTATGTTCGATGTTTCAGCAAGGCCGTATTTACCGCCCGGTGCATTAAGCTTTGCAGTACCCATAACTAAATTTACCAGGATGGTAAATAATATGGATGAAAGCTTCTTAATTACCGGTTCATGGAATAAGCTGCGCTCAAGAATGGCAATGGAGATTTAAATACCCAATCATAATCTGATTATAAGTAATAAAAAGTGAGATTATAACCCACGGTTATAATCTCACTTTAAATCCTGCTGTAAGCCGGATAAATTATTCCCTATACTTCCGTAACCAAATCATAAACTTCGTTTGAAATTTTGCCTTGTTATATGTATTATTTATAAAATTGTCGTCTTATATATCTCTCCTAAACCCTTGTTTTTGCCAGTTTTATTTAAATAAATTTTCGTTATATTTTAAAAGCCAATTCACACATTTTATAAATTAATAAAGGTCTAAAATGAAAAAACTATTTATATTCATTTTGATTTCTTCTTCTATTGTATTCTTTTCATCATGCAGCAAAGACACAAAAGACACTAAAACTTCTAAAGATACTAAAGAGACAAAAACAGTGGTCAATACTGCAGATTTTTTCAAAGCAGTTCATGATAATGAGCCTGCTAAAGTAAAAGATTATTTAGAAAAAGATAAAACATTGGTTGATGCCGTTGATTCATCAAGCGGAATCAATGAAAGTGCTCTGGGAATTTCAACATTTGATGGTTATAAAGAAATTACAGAAATGCTTCTCAAAGCCGGAGCAAAAACGGAATTCCATGATGCATACGGTATAACCCCAATGATGGGTGCGGCAAGAACAAACAGAGTCGAAATTATTAAAATGTTAATTGATAATAAAGCTGATGTGAATAGTATTAATACCAGTAAAGAAACACCTCTTCACTATGCAGCAAGATATAACAATCCTGATGTTGTAAAGCTGCTTTTGGAAAACAAAGCAGATAAAACTGCCAAGGATTACAATGGTCAAACACCATATGAAGTAGCAAAAAAAGAAAATGCTGATAAAGTATTAGACCTGTTAAAGTAAATTCTGAACAATTAAACTTTTTAATATTAATGAAAAAATTATTGCTTATTGTTTTACTCTTAACATTTGGTCTGACGTTAGGTTTTATTCAATATTTTATAGTTGATCTTGACCCTGGATACATAAGCACATTCGGTTATGGTTCTCTTTGTGTATCCGACAAAGGTTATCCTGCAAAAGATAAGTATGATGCATCCCAGTTCGATTTTAAGAACGGGAAATTTTATATTGATGGGAAAAAATATGCTTTAAATGTTCGGGCAATATTGCCTGAAGGCAAAACTTACAGAATGCTGCTGAACGAATTTGTTGCCAAGCGTCCTGATTATGCCGATGATGATGCCGAAGAAAAAATGATTTGGAGAGTATTTGTCTCACACAATAAAAAAGGTGAAAAAAATTATTCTTCGTTTCCACTTTCTAACTCGGAGATAGTAAATGAACTATCTTATGCAACAAGTGAAAAAGAGCTTGCATTTATACCATTAAACCTCCAGTTATGGGAAGAACATGCTGATTGGAATAGTTCCGGTATAAAGCACTCAGATTTTCAGTCACTTGTAGATGATTGGATGTTTGATGCAAAACCCGGCTGGCAGATGTACATTGTACATACTGTTGGTTACTATGAAAGACATAGGGGAAATGACAGGTGTTTTGTTGAAGATCCGATTATGACTGCACTTGTGGAAATGAAATAAATATATCTTTTCTTCAAAAGAGGCACTCTTATTCAAAAGTGCCTCTTTCTTTTTTTACTGTCCGGAATATGCTGGTTTTCATTTTTTCACTTCTGGATACCTTTTTTCAAAGGGCATTTACACTAAAAAATTCAATTAAACCCTTGTTATTTAATGTTTTATTTTTGAAATAAATTGTTATATTATTGAGCCAATTCAATTCAATATTAAATTAAATTTTTTTTATTATGAAAAAGATATTATTTATTACATTACTCTTAACGTTCGGTTTGACGTTAGGTTTTATGCAGTATTTTTTTACTGATATTGACCCGGGCTACATTACCAAATTCGGTTATGGATCAATTGCTGTTTCAACAAAAGGATATCCTGCAATTGATAAATTTGATGAATCACAGTACAATTTCAAGAATGGGAAATTTTATGTTAAGCAGAAAGGTGAAATAAATTTGAGGGCAATATTACCTGAAGGTAAAACCTACAGGATGCTGCTTAATGATTTTGTTACAAGCAAACGCCCTGATTATACAGATGATAATGCAGAAGAAAAAATGATTTGGAGAGTGTTTGTATCACACAGTGTTAAAGGAGAAAAGATATATTCTTCATTCCCACCTGCAGCTTCTGATATTCTAAGTGAAGTTACTTATGCCACAAGTGAAAAAGAACTGGCTTTTGTTACTAAAAACCTGCACTTGTGGGAGGAGCATGCTGACTGGAAGACATCAGGACTAGAGTATAAGGATTTGTATGATCAAACATACCATTGGTTCTTCAATGCTAAACCCGGCTGGCAAATGTACATAGTGCATACTGTGGGGTATCTTGAAGTTCATACTACTACAAGCGGAAGATATTTAGTCGAAGATCCGATTATGACTGCTTTAATAGAGGTTGAATAAAACTTTTGAAAGGGGGCTGTCTTTATTGACGGCCCCTTGTCTTTTTGATTCTCGAAATTTCACTGTTTAGATAAAAGCAGATAATAATTTTAATCACTTACTATCTTCCATATCATCACTATCTGAGTCTATTCTCAAAAAATTCCCATTTTCATCAAATATATAATCACGCCCGCCAATTTCAGCTTCGTAAGTTATCTTACCACCGGTACCGGTTATTTTTGTTCCTTCCGTAATTTTTTTACCGGCTAAATTTTTTACAGCATAATCACTTACACCTTGCGGCAATAAAGATACGGGAATTTCTACTTCTGTTTGAAGATGTGTTCCATTCGCTTCAAAGATAATGGAAGTCTCAATACTGTTTTCTTTAAACTCTGCTTCGTATCTTCCGTGTTCCATTTCCCATTTTACATTTGTGATATTGGGATATAAAGACGAAAAGCCTGCCTTCACTGCAGCAGGTACGTCCGATTCTTTTAGGTCTTGTGCATTTAAGTTAAGACCTAATGAAGCAATGAATAAAATGAAAATTAAATTTTTCATAGTCATATTATATAATGAATTTAGGATTCTAAATAATAATTGACAGTAAAATAAAGAATTAATAAATAAATATACAACTGTTTTTTTATTAATTAATAATTTTAGATTAAAGGTTCCGGCAGAAAGAGCTATAAATTTATCACTGAATCTTTACTTTCAATGTTGTATTTTCTAAAAACTTTTCAAATTTAGACATTTTAGGATTAATATAGTAATGGAAGAAAATACTAATACACCTTCAAATTTCATACGCGATATTATAGATAAAGACCTGGAAGAGGGTAAACATAACGGCAGGGTGCACACACGCTTTCCGCCTGAACCAAACGGCTATCTTCATATCGGGCATGCAAAATCTATTTGCCTGAACTTTGGTATTGCAAAGGATTATAATGGTTTGTGCAACCTCAGGTTTGATGATACAAATCCGGAAAAAGAGGAAGTAGAATATGTTGATTCCATTGAAGAAGACATCAGGTGGCTTGGATTTGACTGGGAAGACAGGATGTATTTTGCATCGGATTATTTCGGCCGGCTATATGATTTTGCTGTTCAGCTTATTAAAGAGAGTACGGCATATGTTGATTCATCATCAGCAGAGGAGATTAAAAATAACAGGGGAACTCCCACTGAGCCGGGAAATGAATCGCCTTTTCGAAACCGTACGGTGGAAGAAAACCTAAAGCTCTTCGAAGAGATGAAGGAAGGTAAATATGAAGATGGTGCCCATGTACTCCGTGCTAAGATTGATATGGCATCGCCTAATATGCATATGCGTGACCCCGTGATGTACAGGATAAAAAGAGCTGAACATCACAACACAGGTAATGAATGGTGTATCTATCCGATGTATGATTATGCTCATCCTATATCAGACTGGATTGAGCATATTACCCATTCCATTTGCACACTTGAGTTTGAAATACACAGACCGCTTTACGATTGGTTTCTGATTGAGCTGCATCTGGAAGACAGGCCGCAGCAGATTGAGTTTGCACGCTTAGGGCTTAACTACACAGTAATGAGTAAACGCAAGCTTTTACAGCTTGTGAAAGAAGGATATGTTGCCGGATGGGATGACCCCAGAATGCCAACTCTATCCGGTTTACGCAGAAGAGGATACACTCCCGAATCTATCCGGAATTTTTCGGAACGAGTGGGTGTAGCAAAAAGAGATGCCGTAACTGATTATGCTCTTCTTGAACATAGTATCAGGGAAGACCTGAATATTCGGGCTTCGCGTGTTATGGCTGTACTTAAGCCTCTAAAAATTGTTATAACAAATTACCCTGATGATAAAGTTGAACAGCTTGAAACTGATAATAATCCTGAAGATACTTCAGCAGGAAAAAGAACAATTCCTTTCTCAAAGAATATTTTTATTGAACAGGACGATTTCCGTGAAGTCCCGCCTAAAAAATTTCACCGCTTATACCCTGGTAATGAAGTAAGGTTAAAAAGCGCATATATTATTAAATGCAACGATGTAATAAAAAATGAAAACGGTGAAATAACGGAACTTCATTGCACATATGACCCTGCAACCAAAAGTGGTGCAGGAGATTCACGCAGCGTGAAAGGCACTATTCACTGGGTATCTGAGCCGCATGCCGTAAAAGCTGAAGTAAGACTGTACGACAGGTTATTTACTGCTGAAGACCCTGAAGCAGATGATACAAAGGATTTCAAAGAATTTATTAATCCTCACTCACTTGATATAATGAGCGATTGTCTTGTTGAACCCGGGCTGGCAGATGCAAAACCGGGAGATAAATTCCAGTTCATCAGGCAGGGATATTTCTGTGTTGACCCGCTTTCAACCGAAGGAAAGCTTGTATTCAACAGGACAGTTGCATTAAGAGATTCTTGGGCAAGGATTGAGAAGAAGGGAAAATAGAGTTTTTAGAGTTCGGAGAGTTTAGAGAGTTCTGAGAGTTCTGAGAGTTCGGAGAGTTCTGAGAGTTCGGAGAGTTCAGAGAGTTCAGAGAGTTGGAGGAGATTTACATTGTTTAATAGACAAGGGTTACTGATGTAAACATGGTTAAATAGTAAATACAGGTTGAACCATATGGACAACTCCGGATTGCATTAACAGCTTACCGCTTGAAAACTATCCGGCTTGGATAATTTGCAATCTATTTACCGGGTCACATTTTCCCAACTCTCTGAACTCTCCGAACTCTCCGAACTCTAAGAACTCTTTTTCCATCCGGCTTTTCTTATCAGCATAAACATTTGGCCTCTTGTGTGGGCTTCATGTTCAAGGATGTGATAAATTATCCATTTCTTTGTGGCACTGCGTTCCTGTTCGTTATAGCCCTGCCATGTTATAACATCATCAAGTTCCGAATCTTTTATAGTTGATACATGGTCTAAAAACATTTTTCTGGTTAACGTTATTACATCAATATATTCTTTTACTTCAAGCGGTTCCTTCGGCGGGTTATAATCTTCTTTAGGCGTATCAAACCATGCAGCATAGTAGCTTCTTTTTTTTATTTCATCGGATGCTTCTTTACCCGATAAAGTATGCAGCCAGCCAAGGTCGCACTCTGCAAAGTGCATAAGGTATGCACCGATGGGAAATTCACCTTCTACAGGTGGAGTAAATAGCTGCTCTTTAGTTAAATGGCTGACTCCTTCAAGTGTTGTTTTACGGATATCTTCAAACATCCATTTTAATAATGAGATTTGGGGATTGGAATTATTTTGCATTTAGTTTTCGCGGTTATATTTTGAAAAAGTTAAATATAAGAAAATGAAATAAAATTCTCAACTTAATATATTCCATTATGATACATTTTCTTATCTGTAAATTATTAACAAACAGTTCAATAATTGGATTTTGAACATAGCAAAGATACTTGTTTTAGTTAATATTTCTACTAAAAAAGGGGTAGTGAAAACTAAAAATATATTTATCATTACCGGAAAAATAGAACCATTAAACAATAAGTGTAATTAAATAATATACTGGTTATTACTTTATTCCTGGCTCCCTCGAATTATAACCTGATATTATTTCTAACTTTAAATTTTGGAAAATATGAAGAGCCGGACATATATGCTGATTGTAAACTGTGCAGTTTGCGCTTTAATATTTATCATCGATATTTTTAACCCATTGGAATATGCAGTTTGGCTGTTATATACTATTCCTTTAATATGGGTTGCATACAAATATCTTGATAGAAAACTCCTGTTTACTACTGCAGTTCTGGAATCAATTTTTATATTTACTGCATTTTTTTTGAAAACAGATATAAGTCATTTAAAAGATGATTTTTCAAACAGGTCAATATTTACAATTTTGCTCTGGGTTATTGCATATATTCAAATAGAAAGAGGAAAGACATATTTAACATTACAGCAAAATATAGATGACATAATGTATGCGGAAGCTGCTTTGCATGAAGCCAGGGTCCGCTATGATACCTTATTCAATAATAAAACCATCGGAATAGCTCATTGCCGTATTGTAACCGATGAACATGAAAACCCGATAGATTATGAGATACTGCAAATCAATGATACATATTCACAGATAACGGGTATTAAGAAAGAAGATATAGAGGGTAAAACTGCCCGCGAAGTTTTTCCTGGAATTGAAAATTTTTCATTCGATTATATCGGCAGTTACGGGGAAATTGCAATTGAAGGCGGTGAGCTGAACTTTGAATCGTATTTTGAAGCAACAAGCCAGTGGCTTTCAATATATGTTTACCAGCCTGTCTATGGGGAGTTTACCGCTATCTTTACTGATATCAGTGACCGTAAAAAATCGGAAGAGAATTTGCAGCGTGCATTAAAAGAATCAAATGATACTAAAAGACAATTGGAAGCAGTATTCCAGTCAATGGCTGATGGTATCGCAATATTTAATATGAATGGCGAAGTTATCCATATTAATGAGGCACAGGCACAAATAAATGGTTTCGATAACATTGACGACATGCTCCGCAATCTGAAATTTTATGCTGAAATTTATGAGCTGCGTTATTGGGACGGGCAGGTTGTTCCTGTTGACCAATGGCCTGTTAGCAGGGTGCTTAGAGGAGAACACGTTGATGACCTGAAATTACACGGTAAAAGGACAGATACAGGTCAGGAGTGGGACTTTAGCTTTAGCGGCAGACCAATATACGATGAACAAGGGCTGCAGTTTCTTGCCATGATTATTACAAGAGATGTGACCGAAAGTAAAAAAGCGGAAGAGGCATTAAGAGAAAGTGAACATATCCTTAAACTTATACTTGAAAATGTAAACGAAGGGATAATATTGTCTGATGCAATTAACAACAAAATACTGGCTATCAGCAGGTGGGATTTAAATAATATTTCCGGCAGCTTACCCAATACTATAGTGGACTTGCCGTTAGAACAATTTCAAAAAATCAGGGATGTAAGAGATTTAAAAACAGGGGAGAGAGTGAAGCCGGAAGATATACCTGTTGCCCGTGCACTCAGAGGAGAATTTCTTTATAACGAAGAGTACATATTAGGACGTCCTGACGGTTCAAGTTTTATTGCGTCTGTAAATGCTTTCCCAATTTACAATGAAAATAAAACTAAAATTATAAATGCAATAGCTATTTGGACAGATATCACTGAACGGAAGCAAGCTGAAGAAGCACTGCAAGCCAGTGAAGCAGCAATGGAAGCATTTTTTAATGCTTCTCCGGGAATTCTAAACCTGTTTGATGAGAAGCTCCGTTATATAAAAACCGACCCGGTTTCACCAACATATTTTGGCTTCAACCGTCAAAGTATAATTGGCAAATCCATAAAGGAAATCAATCCACCTTATATCCAGAAGGTTTTAGAGCCAATAATCCGGCAGGTTACTGAAAGCGGAAAAACAATACCTGATATAGAAGTGCAGGGGCCGGTGTCAAGCAGGAAGGGAGAAATAGGATATTATTCTGTGTCATATTTTCCTGTTCCGCTTTCAAAAGGTAAGATTGGACTTGGTGTAATTGGGATAGATATTACTGATATGAAACATGCAGAGAATGATTTGAGAGAGAGTGAAGAACGCTTTTCCAAGATTTACCAAAATCACCCTGACCCGATTATAATAAGCAAAATTGAAGACGGTACAATTCTTGAGGTGAACGATGCATTCCTAATGCATTTTGGATGGGAACGTGAAGAAGTGATTGGGAAAACAGCACTTACTCTAAATTTGTACGGCGATACAAATGACAGGAACAAGGTTATTAATCTGCTTAATACAAAAGGCAGGATATATAAGCAAGAATTGAATGTAAAATTGAAAAATGGTGAGCTTAGAACAGCTTTATTATCGGTTGATCTTCTTCCATTGTATAAAAGGGAAGTGATGCTGACAACTTTCCAGGATATAACCGAACTCAAGCAAACAGAACGGGCTTTAAAGGAAAGTGAAGAACGCTTCCGCACACTTGCGGATAACATGTCACAGCTTGCATGGATGGCTGATAATAAGGGATTTCTGTTCTGGTATAATAAACGCTGGTATGATTACACAGGTACCACATTTGAAGAGATGGAAGGTTGGGGATGGAAGAAAGTCCATAATCCTGAGCATGTAGAAAGAGTTGCAGATAAATTTCTGAAACATGTTGAATCAGGTGAGCCCTGGGAAGATACATTTCCATTGAGGAGCAAAGATGGTGAATACAGATGGTTCCTTTCCAGAGCTTTGCCAATCAAAGATAGTGATGGAAATATTATCAGGTGGTTTGGCACAAATACGGATATAACTGACCAAAAGAAACTTGAGGAGCAGTTGTATTACACGCTTGGAAATCTAAAAGAAAGTACAGAAAGGTTTTCAACTGCATTTATGAACCATCCTGACGCACTTAGTATTTCCAGGGTTGAAGACGGCGTATTCCTGGAGGTTAACGATGCATTTTTATCACTTTATGGTTATGAACGTGAAGAGATAATCGGACATTCTGCTATTACCCTGGGAATATATGCTGATAATGATGAACGGGAAAAGCTTATGGACATTATTGACCAGGAAGGCAAAGTGCACAGGTATGAACTGGATGTCAGATTGAAAAACGGTGATAAAAGAACAATTTTATTATCTGTTGACCAGCTTACTTCTTATGATGAGAATATTTTACTTTCAACAAACCAGGATATAACAGAGCTGAAGAAGGCGGAAGATGCATTAAAAGAAAGTGAAGAACGATTTTCAGCAGCATTTAAAGACCATCCGGACCCGTTGGCAATAACTAAATATGAAGATGGAACTTATGTTGAAGTGAATGATTCATTCTTATCGATTTTTGGGCATAAACGTGAAGAGGTGATCGGTAAGACACCGGCTTCAATAAATTTTTATGCTGATTTGGAAGATAGGAAAAAGATAATAAGCATAATAGATAAAGAAGGGAAAGTGATTAAATATGAACTTAACGTTAAGAGAAAAAACGGAGAACTGAAAACGATTTTATTGACAGTTGATTTGCTTCCTTCAATTAAGGAAAAAACTCTGCTTGCTATAATGCAGGATATTACTGAACTTAAGAAAGCAGAATTAGCTTTAAAAGCAAGTGAAGAAAAGTTTTCCGGTGCTTTTATGAATAATCCTGAACCCGTTTTAATAACAAGAGCTGAAACCGGTGCATTTATTGAAATTAACGATGCTTTCCTCTCTCTTTTTGGCTATGAACGTGAAGAAGTAATGAAAACAACAATTCTGGATTTAAATTTTTATGCGGATATTGAAGACAGGAAAAAAATAATAAGTATTCTCAACCAAAAAGGATATGTACACAGATATGAATTACAATGGAGAACAAAATCAGGTGAGTTGAAGATTGTTCTGCTGTCAGTTAACCTGCTTAATGTTAATAATGAAAAATTTATGCTTGGAACAATACATGATATTACAGAATTAAGAAAAGCAGAATCTTTGCTAAAGGAAGCCAATGAGGAAATAAAAAATATCCTGGAAACAATATCCGATAACTTCTTAGCATTGGATAGAAACTACAGGTTTAAGTATGTAAACAAAGAAGTACTAAGCAGGTTAAATTTAAAGTATGAAGAAGTAATCGGGAAAACGATATGGGATATTTATCCGGGTATGCGTGGAACATTATTTGAAACAAATTACAGGAAGGCATTTGAAGAGCAAAAACCGGTTAGGTTTATTGACCAAAGCCCGGTTGATAAACAATGGTTCGATATTAGCGTATACCCTTCGGAAGATGGAATAACTGTATATGGAAAAAACATAACACAAAGAATAAAGGCACAGGAAGCTTTAAAAGAAAGTGAAGAAAAGTTTTCAACAGTATTTAACTTAACAACCGATGCATTGGTTATAAGCAAAGTTGAAGACGGCACTATAATTGATGTTAACAGTGCATTTCTTGAACTTTTCGGTTGGGAAAAAGACGAAGTGATTGGAAAAACATCACAATCTCTTGATATGTTTGCAGATAAAAGCGATAGAAATAAAACAATTGAACAGCTTAAGGAGAATGGAAAGATAGATAAAATGGAAATAAAAATTAAACGGCGGTCAGGTGAAGAGAGATATGTGCTTTTATCGGTAAAAATGTTTCCGCTGCTTGGTAAGCAAACAATGCTTACAACCATCGAAGATATTACAGAGATAAAACAGATTGAAATTGCCTTACGGGAAAGCGAAGAAAAGCTTCTTGATGCACAGAAAATTGCAAGGTTTGGTAATTATACAGTTGATATGCTAAATAATAACAAAATTACCTGGTCTGAAGAAATGTATGATTTATGGGAAGTTGACAGAAATAACCCGCCCTTATTTGAAGAACTATGGAATAAAATTCATCCGGATGACAGGGAATACGTTAGAAGTGCAATACTTCAGGAAACTAAAAACAGGGAAGTTGTGGAAACCGAGTTCCGCTTAATACTGCCGGGTAACAGGATAAAACATATCCTTCTAATTACAAGAGGCATTTTGGATGAAAATGGAAATCTCATAAAAAGGCAGGGAGTTGAAATGGATATTACGGACAGAAAAGATGCTGCTCTTAAGTTATATAATACTATGCAGGAACTGGAACGTTCAAATAAAGAGTTGGAACAATTTGCTTATGTCGCATCACATGACCTGCAGGAACCGATGCGAATGGTATCTAGCTTTACAAAACTTATGGAAAGACAGCTTAAAGATAAAATAGATGAAAAAAGCAAAGATTATATGCATTTTATTTTTGATGGCGTAAAACGGATGCAGACACTTATCCAGGACTTATTGACATATTCGCGTGTTACAACAAAAGCGGAGCCGTTTGTTTCATGTGATTTAAATTCTATTATAGATGATGTACTGACAGATCTGCAGGTTGCAATTAAAGAAACAAATGCTGAAATAAAGATAGAAAACCTTCCGGAGGTTAATGTTGACCCGACACAAATGAAACAACTATTTCAGAACCTGTTATCTAATGCAATAAAATTTCATAATACCCGGAAGCCTGTTATAAAAATAGATGTTAAGCGTAAAAATAAAGAATGGATAATCAGTGTCAAGGATAACGGAATTGGAATTGACCAGCAGAATCATGATAAGATTTTTGAAATATTCCAGCGGCTCCATGAAAGAGACAAATATCCCGGTACCGGAATTGGCTTAGCTATATGTAAAAAAATTGTAGAACGCCACAGCGGGAAAATTTGGGTGCAATCCGAAGAGGGGAAAGGTACAACTTTTTATTTTACATTACCGGCGTAGAGTTCTTAGAGTTCTTATCCCGCTGAAGCGGGACCTTCGCTTCGCTGCGGGAGTTCAGAGAGTTCTTGGAGTTTAACTTTTCAACCTTTCAACCTTTCAACCTTTCAACCTTCATACTTTTCAACTTTCCACTTCACTTTCTATTAATTTAACCGGTTCTCTTACTGCGTTTTCTTTTTTACTTTGCAGAAAGTTATCAATAAATGAGGCACCCAGCATAGTAAAAATGGGAATTATTGGAAAATTAAACCTGTAATCAGCAAAATATACAAATGCCAGAAGCGAAAAATATCCTATCATCAAAAATCCAAATATTGGAAGATATACACTTTCTTTTTTGATAAATCTTTTATATGCCCAATTAATACACCAGCAAAAGAATAAGAACATTACAAAGTAATAAATGCCGTTTGTAATTATCGTGTAAACTGAGACAGCTTTTTTCTTCCAAGGTGCTAACTCAATTTGTGCAGTAGCCCAGCCTACACCTTCATAACCTCTCCTGTAGTTCATCCAGAGCTTTTTGGGGAACATCTTCAATGTCGCACCGGGATTTTCGGTAATATAATTTAAAGCTTTGTTACGCAGTTTTGTATTAGCATAATATTCATCTTTGAATCCATATCTTGTCCAATTCGGTGAATTAGTAATTTTATCCATCATAGAATCAATAGGATATTCGTTTTCTTCATCCCAAATATAAGTCAATACATCCTGTTCCAAATGGTATATACTTGTAGCATATGGGTTATTTCCCATTAAAATATTTATTCCGTCGTTGGTAGAAATAGTTAAAGCTCCGTCAAAAACATAATAATTTCTTATTATCCATGGTGTGATGACCACTATCATAAATACATATACTACAATTACAGGTTTTAATTTTTGCCAAAATGCTCCTTTATATTGGAACAATGAGGCTAACAAAAACAGAAACGGAATAAACAATCCCTGCGGTTTTACAAGTGACATGGCTCCCCATACAATACCGGCTAACATCAGCATCCAAAATCTTTTTTCCGATATTAATAACAGGTATAATCCTAGAAAAAGCAGAAAAGTAAATAATATCTCAGTAGCAAGTATGGAAGTATAAGCGATATAATTAGGATACAAAGCTATTATAAGAATTGTAATCCTGGCTGCAAGCTCAGATTTAAATAACCTTTTGCAAATTAAGTAACTTAAATATATTATTCCTGCAGAAAGCAAAAGGTTTGCAAGTTTTGCCGCTAATATATTATTGCCAAATATAAAAAATATCAATCCGAGGAACATTGGGTAACCGGCAGGATAATATGCTGTCGGTACTCCGTTTAGTGTATAACCTTCTCCGTTTGAAATTCTTAGACCTGTATTATAATACCAGTCTGCATCGCTCATCGGTATGCTGTCAATCAAAATTATCCAGAGAGCCCTCAGTAAAATACCGGCTATTAAGCAGGACGGGACAAAATAATTTGAATAAATTAGCTTGTTTGCTGTGGATTTAATCATTTTATATAGTTTGTAAAACCTATGCTATGAAATGTTAAAAGGTGATTTTTCGAATGTATAATAACTATTTATAACTTTTTTATCAAAGCTATAATTAGTCTGTATCTAAATGCCGGCTCATAAAAAAAATAAGAGGCTGTCTCAAAAGTCCATTTTTCCTATATAGTAATGGTAGAATTTGTCGAATAAATAAAAAAATTCCCAAATAGAAATTTGGGAATTAGGCTGAGGCTGCCTTTTAAGACAGCCTCTTATTTTTTAAGATAACAAAAAAGCTAACACGAGCAAATATAAAAGGAGAGAGCTGTTACCGTTATTGATAAATGTCGTTTTTTACTAAATTTAACTTTCCGTTCTGGAGCTTAAAGTTATTCCAGGTCCATTTTTCGTATTTGGGGTCAGTGCTGGTAACATATAAAGTTCCTCTTTTTATTAAAATTGCCACTTCGTATCTTGATTTCCAGTACCGGTAGCTTAGCTTTTTCACAAATTCGAAAGTTTCATTATCTGTACCCTGGAATACATAAACGTCAATATCGGGGTTTTGTTCGTAAGTAATAACTACAAATTCATCGGCACCATCACCTGAAAAATCACCATATTCATAAAAGCAGATGATACCGCTGAAATTGCCGCCGAAGAATTCGTCTATCGATTTGAATTCTTTATCCGTCATCTCTTCTTTGATATATTTCGCAAATGTCAGGTAACTCATATCATATTGCTGGGCATAAGAAATAAATGGTACACTAAACAGTAAGAACAGCAAAAGTTTTTTCATTTATTTTTTATTTTTAGGGTTATTGAATGTGGGTTGATTATGACTCTATAAGAAATGAAACAAGAAGGAAATTCATAATAATTCCAAAAGGCGTAGAAAAAATGTAACCGGATTAGAAGATTATGAAAATATGGGATGTAAAAATTCAAAGATGCATTACACTAAAATTGTAATCGATTGAAATTCAATAGCTTGTGTTAATTTTGTTTAACTGAAATATTTCACACTACCACTTCATCCACATAACACCATCTCCAGTCTTCACCGGGTTCAAATGATTGAATGATCGGGTGTTTTGCAGCGTGAAAGTGTTTTGTCGCATGTTTATTCTTTGATTGGTCGCAGCATCCCACATGCCCGCAGATGAGGCAAATTCTTAAATGCACCCATGTATCCCCGATTTTTAAACAATCTTCGCATCCGTCAGCACTTGGCACAACGTCCTGTATTAAGCTTACATGTTTACATATCATTCTTAACCTCTTTAAATTTTTACTTTCCGAAATGCAGGTTTATATTCAATAGCTTTCCTATCCCAATTCCCTTCAATAGCTGCAGCTTCATAAGTTGTCCATAAAAATTCAAGAGCTGCACGGTCAGGGTCAGGTGAATTTCTCACAATATCATATGGAAGCAGGAACTCGCCTAACGTTTTGTTAAAATATGCGCCTTCAGGTTTAATATTATATTCTTTGTATCCATCAGGAGCAGGATAAGCATAAGCATAAAAAGCAGGTTCACCAATCCCTTCTCCCGGCCAGAAACCGCATGCATATTCTTCCATTGACATCGATTCCTTAATTACATTGCTGGAAACATTCGGAACTTTGCCATTATATTCCGGTGCCGGTCTTCCCGAATATATTGATAATGCCAGGTCGAACGAACCCCAAAAGAAATTAACTGGACTGGTTTTACCAGAAAATTTCGACCTGAATATCTTAAATATTCTATCTGCCTGAATAAGAATTAACCAGAATTTACGGACATATTCCGGATCATATGATGAGTGTTCATTATCCTTTTCAAAAGGAATCCTGTTTTCTGTTTCAACCGGTGTTGTCCATATATTTACCTGGAGACCGAGAGAGCTGAGATGAAACATCAGCTCATTGTAAAAATCGGAAACAGAACGGGGATACAGATGAAATGATACTTTTTTCCCGTTATTTAATAATATTACCAGCTCATGGTTGATGAAATCGAATATTATTTCAAAGACATTTTTTCCATAGGGTATGGGTGCGGTTGTTAAACCCGCTGAGGTGATATATAATGAAACCTGCCACCAATGGTTCTGCATTGGCATTAATTCAAGCTTTATCTTTCCGGCAATCTGCATCCACCTGTGTAAGGTTGAATAAGTATCTTTCCATGCTTCATATGGCAGTTCGGGAAAAATGTTTGTAATTTCTGAATTACCTGAGACCTTTGATAAATCTTTCATAACTTTTGAAGTTTTAAGTGTAAAGAAGATAGGCTGTTAATAGTTCCTTTAAGAAAGGAGGAAAACAAAAAGGCACAAGGGTTTGCTCCATGTGCCTTTTTGCTCAGATTACCTGATATTATAATGCAGTTATTTAGCTAGTATCATTTTTTTGGTCTCGATATAGCTCCCGGAATTTTCAGATAAAACTGTTATCCGGTAAAAATAAATTCCGCTTGGCAATCCGGAAGCATTCCAAAGAATTTCGTAAGAACCTGAGTTTTGTTTCTCATTAATCAATACTTCAACTTCTTTTCCAAGTATATTAAAAATGCTTAATTTTACATGCCCGGTATTTGATAATTTGTAATTTATTATTGTTGATGGATTGAACGGATTAGGATAATTCTGAAGTAAGCTGTATTCTGAAACAACATTATTTATTTTTTGAATAGAAGTCATAACCGGACTTTGATATATTCCTCCTGTATTAAAAGAAGTTTGAACATTAGGATTAAAACCTCCCCATATTAGCATTTTATTTCCGGTCCAAACTGCTTTATGATCGGCACGTGCTGTAGGTGCGTTAACAGTATCGGTCGGTATCCAGGTGTTTGAAGCAGGATCATATATTCCACCCGTTTTAAAAAATGTAGCGCTTGGAGAAAACCATCCACCCCATATTACCATCTTATTGCCGGTCCACACTGCAGAGTGAAAATTTCTTGCAGAAGGAGCATTAACACTATCCATTAAAGTCCACGTGTTTGAAACAGGGTCATATGTTCCACCTGATTTTAAGGATGCTTCACTGTAATTATAAGCGCCGCCCCATACAATCATTTTGCTGCCTGTCCAAATTGCCGTATGAAAAAATCTTTTTGTTGGAGCATTAGTTGAGTCCATTGATGTCCAGGTGTTTGAAACAGGGTCAAATATTCCACCTGATTTAAAACATAAGCCATTACCAATATTACCACCCCAAATTAATAATTTACTTCCCGTCCATATTACAGAATAATGTTCTCTGGGACAAGGAGCATTAGTTAATGAAGTAGCCGTCCATGTATTATTGACTGCATCATAAATACCTCCGGTATTAACATAATTGCCATTTGAGTAACCGCCCCAAATAACCATTTTGTTTCCAACCCAAACAGCAGAGTGTCCAAATCTGGCTGCGGGTGCATTTGTAGTTGTTGTAGCAGTCCATGAATTAGAAGCGAGGTCATAAACACCTCCTGTATTTAAATATGTACTGGCACTACCACCCCAAACAATCATTTTGCTTCCGGTCCATACCGCTGTATGATATCTTCGTGCTTCAGGAGCAGTTAAAGAATCAATTAGTGTCCAGGTATTTGTCGTATCAATCATAGCACCGGATTTGAAAATTGTTGGGTAATTCTGACCACCCCAAACAATCATTTTACTGCCTGTCCAAACTACTGTGTGTCCATTTCTCGCGACTGGTGCGTTGGTTAAAGAAGTTGCCTGCCATGTACTTTGTGCTTGGATTTGCTGTGAAACTAATAATACATAAAAAATAAAAGTGAGTAAATATATTGTTTTTTTCATTATATAAATATTAATTTAAAAAGTGATAATAAGACCGTTTATCTTATTATAAAAAATTTCATTCTCTAACTCTTTAAAAAAAGGAATTGGTTAGTTAAATTTTAGAAGTTAAGAACAAAAACGATAATTGTGTAAGAATTCTTATGTTAATACAAATATAAACCTATGTTTATTAGTAAATTATATGAGATTTAATGAAAAATATCTAAATTTTGGTACAAAATTTGAATGTAAACACTTGTTTTTTAGAGTTTTAATTCAAACTATTTATCGCTAATTTTGTACAAGATGAAAATATCATACAATAAGCTTATCTCTTTAGGTGCTCTGGTTGCCTTAATTGGCTTCATCATGTCCGGTCCTGTTGCATTTATTATAGTATCATTTGTAAAACCTCAGCCCTTATGGATTTCTCCTGCTGTATTTGTGCAGAATTATTCTACAATACAGGATTTACCTTTTTACTTCGGTTTTCTTTTAATTGGAGGAATGCTGATGCTTTCGGCAGGGCATTACCTGAATTTCAAAGAAGAAGACGACAGAAAGAAATTTCATTTGCTGGTTTCGTTTGGCTGGACAATTGCTTTTTTCACATTGATTGCATTCAATTATATATGCCAGACTACCTTTGTTCACAACCTTGCCCTGAATTATAAACCGGAATATGATTCAGCAATTTCAACTTTCTCCATGTCAAACCCAATGTCATTTTGCTGGGCAAATGAAATGTGGGGCTATGCATTTTTAGGAATTGCAAATATGCTGATGTCTGAATATTACAGCGGGAAAAACAATCTTATTAAATGGCTTCTTGTAACGAATGGAATTGTAAGTATTGGCAGTGCTGTATGGACAATTATTGATGTAAGCTGGGTGATGACTACAGGGGGACTCATATGTTATTTCATATGGAATGTACTGATGATTGTACTTATAACTCTAATCTATTTGTATTCAAGAAAACAACTTCAGCAGGAATAATACTTCTGTTTTTTCAGGAACTTTATATCCTTAGCAAAAAGTTTTGACTGTCATATAAAAATGGCATTCAAAGGAAAAATAATACAAAACACAAAGACAGGGCAGGATATAAAGTTTATTCAAACAGCTAAAGATACAAACGGTAAGCTGCTTGAAATGGAATCAACTTATAACTCCCATTCAAAAGAACCTGTTTCTCATTATCATCCATTACAAGAAGAAGAGTTTACCGTTCTATCAGGTGAGCTGTATGTCAGAATTAACGGGCAGGTAAAAATTTTGAAACAGGGAGATATACTAAACATTCCGAAAAACGTAGTGCATTCTATGTGGAATGACTCGGATAGCAAGACAGTAGTAAACTGGAAAGTCTTTCCCGCATTGAATACTGAATATTTGCTTGAACTGGGTACAGGCCTGGCAAATGACGGAAAAACAAATGACGGAGGAATGCCAAATATTTTACAAGTTGCCTTAATGGCAAACAGATTTTCGAAAGCATTCAGGATTACCAAACCACCTTTCATTATTCAGAAAATAGTATTTACTATCTTAACACCAATTGCTTACCTTTCAGGTTACCGCCCCATATATAAAAAATATATTGATTAAATAATACTGAAACTTATTAATTCACCTTACACAATTTCGTGCGAATATTCTTGCTAAGTCTTTTTATTAGAATGATCTTTATTTTTATAATAAATTATTTAAAATAGATATGTTCGTTAATAAACGAATAATTCCAAGACTTAGTAAGCTTAATGTGTGATTTTAAAAAATTTACTAATTCACCTTACGCAAATCATAAATCAATTTGTTACGAAAAAAATAAACAGGTAATTTCAGTTCCTG
>Ga0209819_10000122_pt1 | contig 21819 bp, 18 predicted proteins | sample PPLLak2March2015_FD_187248 | JGI IMG/M metagenome (GOLD analysis project Ga0209819, IMG submission 187248) | Freshwater sediment microbial communities from Prairie Pothole Lake near Jamestown, North Dakota, USA - PPLs Lake P7 Core (1) Depth... | ecosystem: Environmental > Aquatic > Freshwater >... | reverse complement strand
AAATCCCGCTTTAGCGGGACCAACCTTTCAACCTTTTGAGCTTTTAGCGAAATCCCGCTTTAGCGGGACCAACCTTCCAACCTTTTGAGCTTTTAGCGAAATCCCGCTTTAGCGGGACCAACCTTTCAACCTTTTGAGCTTTTAGCGAAATCCCGCTTTAGCGGGACCAACCTTTCAACCTTTCAACCTTCACTCCCATCCCTGATTTTCCAATAACTGCTCCGGTGGTGTTTCCCTGAACTTTTTAGCCGGCATACCAATATATATTTCTTTTGCCGGAACATTCTTTGTAACCACTGCTCCTGCGGCTATAACAGCATCTTCACCAATTTCTATTCCCGGTAATATAACAGCACCGCCGCCAATTCTTCCGCCTTTTCTTACAATTACACCTTTAAAGTGTTTGAAACGCTCTTCAGTTCTGCCAAGATAATTATCATTTGTTGTTATTACACCCGGTGCAATAAAACAATAATCTTCTAATAATGAATAAGCTGTAATATAGGAATTTGTCTCTAACTTACATTTTTTCCCAATAGTAGTAAAATTTTCTACCGTGCATGACCTGCCGATAATAGTATATTCTCCTATTTTTACATCTTCCCTGACTGCTGCTGAATCTGCTATTAATACATTGTTTGCAATTTCACATCCAGTGTAAATAATAACCTGTGCACCTATCAGGCATTCATTTCCAATTACTGCAGGTGTATATTTTTTATCAGCTTTAAAAATACTTCTTTTTGAACGCAGCGGTTCTTTTCCAATTACTGTATTATCATCTATTCTTACTGAATTACCAATTTTTGTTCCTTTGCGGATTACCACATTATGACCAATCGTGCAATCGTCACCGATTTCCACATCTTCTTCAATAACAGTAAATTTACCAATTCCCGTATTATTACCAATTTTTGCAGATGTATGAATAAAAAATGGATTTTCCGGCAGAGAAATATTTCCTAAATTTGTATTGTCCATTGGATAAATAATTGTAAAAATATAGCAAAATATACAGATTTGTTCAATGAAAACAATTATGCCGAATTAGTTGCTTTTGATGTTCAACTTTAGCATATTTGCATTAAATAATACACTTTTTTCAAAACTATACCACTGTTGGAGGTTCCATGAAATTCGTCTTCACGTCCAGACACTTCAAAGCACATGACAGTCTCAAAGAATTCGCAGAAAAAGAAGTTGATAAGCTCAATAAATTTTTCGATGGCATTATGAAATGTGAAGTAATATTGAGCTATGAAAAACCAACAAACAGTATTAAAATTGCTGAAATTATTATAGATACTAATACACATACTGTTCTGACTGCAAAAGCCACTTCAGGAGATTTTTTAGCATCAATGGAAATGGCTTTTGATAAAGCAGTTGTCCAGTTGAAGAAATTAAAAGATAAATTAAAGTCGAGTCATTCTCCAAGACTTTCTGATATGATGAATTTTTAAAGTAAAGCCGGAAGGTTACATAACACATGAAAGAAGTACTTCAATCATTACAGAACGTTCAGGAAATAATAAAAGAAAGTATAAGTGTAGAATATTTTTATCAGGCATGCAAGAACAGGTTTAAGCTATCGAAGCTTACAGATGGCGATATAGGATTAGACAAAATAATCAAAGACAGGAATATTCACAGACCCGGCCTGGCCCTGGCAGGATATACAAAGCTCTTTACTTTTGAAAGAGTTCAAATACTTGGAAACACAGAAGTAAGATACCTTAAGCATCTTTCCAAAAAAGAAAGGTCTAAAGTATTAAGGAAGTTCTTTTCTTTTGATATTCCATGTGTTTGCCTTACGTTTGATAATAAGCCAACGGAAGAATTTATGGAATTAGCAGTAAAGAATAACACTGCAGTGTTCATCTCTCCTCTTCCCACAACCAAGTTTGCTTATTTTATCAGCGACTTTCTTGATGACCAGTTTTCACCACAGATAGCTTTACACGGGTCTTTCGTAGACGTGTATGGTGTAGGACTGCTTTTCTATGGCAGAAGTGGAATCGGAAAAAGTGAAATTGCATTAGATTTGATAGAGCGCGGGCATCGCCTGGTTTCGGATGATGTTGTTATGATTTCAAGAAAAGGAGAAGGAATCCTTATGGGTTCCGGTACAGACCTCGTTAAACACTTTATGGAAATACGGGGGCTGGGAATTATTGACGTAAGAAGTATTTTTGGGATTAGAGCAATAAGGTTTCAAAAAAGGGTTGAGCTTATTGTAAACCTTGAAGAATGGAGCGCCAAAAAAGAATATACCAGGACAGGACTTGATGAAAGCCTGATTAGTGTATTGGGTGTTGAAATTCCATTTATACGGCTGCCAATTTTTCCGGGAAAAAACATTACGGTTATATCTGAAGTAATTGCATTAAATTACCTGTGTAAGCATTACGGTTACGATGCGGCTAAAACATTATCAGGAAAGCTGGATGATGCACTTCGTAAAAAATATAAACAAAAAACAGGTAATGTAGAGTTCGAACGCTCGGTTGAATACCTGGAGCATGATTTCGAATAAAAAATTTATACTATGAAACATATTAAAGTTGCATCATTACTTTTATTATTGAGTATTATTTTTCTCTCCTGCTCAAAAACTACAAATGACAGCACAAACAGCAATAAAGAATACGTACTACCTGCAGTAGATACTGCCGGAGCTGTTACCGGTGATTGGGTAATTCAACGCGAGCTTGCAGACCCGCAGAAGTTAAACCCTATCACTGTACAGGATGCTATCGGACAAGAATTATCATATTACATTTTCGAAAGATTACTCTGGGCTGCAGAAAGAACAACATACGATAAACTACCGTGGCTTGCCGAATCGCTGCCGGAAATTTCGGATGACCACCTCTCTTACATTTTCAAATTAAAGAAAAATATTAAGTTTTCAAACGGGAAGCCGCTTACCGGTGATGATGTTATATTTACTTTTAAAGCTATTAAGAATCCTTTAGTCGATGATGCCGCATTAAGAAATTATTTTGCTTCCCTTATGAAAGCTGAGCTCGTAAACGGCGATAAGTACACAATTAAGTTTACAATGAGCAAGCCGTACTTCAGAGCAAAAGATGCACTTGGTGATGCACAGATAATGTGTAAAGAGGCTGTAGACCCGGAAGGACTGACCGATAAATACGGCTGGGAAGAAACAGTAGATTATAAGACCGCCGAAAAAAATCCATCACTAAAAAAATTTGCTGACTTCTTTAACTCGGAAGATGCGGGAAGAAATCCAAAATACCTTATTGGCTCGGGACCTTATACATTCGAGAGATGGGAAACCGGGCAATATGTCGAATTAAGAAGAAACCCGAATTACTGGAATAAGGATGCATTGTTTGGCAGATCATTTCCGGACAAAATAATTTTAAAAGTTGTTCAGGATGAATCGGCTGCAATTGTATCTGCTAAGAATAAAGAAATTGACGTGATGTATCTGAACAAGCCGGTTGATTTTGTTAAAACAATGGCAAACCCTGAGCAATTTGGTATGAAGAATGCTGACCCGACAGAGCCAAGATTTGATTACCTTGGATGGAATATGAACAATCCGCTTTTTTCAGATAAAAAAGTACGCTGGGCACTTTCTTATCTTATAGATAGAAATTCGATAATTGAAAAAATACATTATGGAATGGCAGTACCGGTTGAAAGCCCGGTTTATTTCCAGGATAAGAAACATATTAATCCTGACCTGCCTATAATACCATACGACCCGGAAAAGGCAAAACAGCTGCTCAAAGAAGCCGGATGGATGGATTCCAATGAAGATGGCTTATTGGACAAAATGATTGAAGGCAAAAGGGTTGACTTTAAGTTTACTTTTTTGCTTAATACTAATGAATCCAGAAAGCAAGCAGTACTTGTTATAATAGATGCTTTGCGAAAAGTGGGAATTCAGGCGGAAATTCAGGCAATTGAATGGTCTGTGTATCTGGATAAAACAAAAAAACATGAGTTTGACGCCACGATGGGAGCATGGATATTGACAGATTATCCGCCGGATGAGTATCAATTATTCCATTCTTCACAAATTGCAGGTGAAGGAAGCAATTTTACAAGTTACAGAAATGATGAAGCGGATAAAATAATGGAGCAGTACCGGCTTGAATTTGATGATAATAAAAGAGCTGAATTAATAAAAAAATTACAGCAAATCCTTTACGATGACCAGGCTTATACTTATTTATGGACACCGAAAGCAAAATATGTATACGGGGAAAGGTTCAGGAATGTAAGATGGTACCCGACACCAATAACATCGTATCAATTGACAGAATGGTGGGTTCCAACAGGAGCGCAGAAATACCAGACGGCAAATTGAGTTCTGAGAGTTGGGAGTTTTGGGAGTTCGGGAGTTTAGGGAGTTTGGGAGTTGAAGAGTCAAGAGCAGTAATATCTATGCCTCCCCTCTCGTTTGGAAAATACGGGATGGGATGCTTATAAATTTAAGTACATAAATTACAACGTTGAATTTAAAAATACATTTTGCAAATTTCGCAAATAACATTAATTCATATTATAAAACAAAATGAAAAAGAGAAATCTTAACTTTGGATTAATTGCCCTAATATTTTTGATAGGTACCTTTACTGTTTTTTTATCATCATGCGGAAATAGCGGAAATAAAAAAACGTCTTCTGATAATACCCACTTAAAAACCGATGTTGCTTCTGTTGATACAAGCGGCGCGGTTAATGGTGACTGGGTAATATTAAGAGAAATGGCAGACCCTGAAAAATTAAACCCAATAGTTTCAAACGATGCAAGTGCTTCCGAAATAGATTCATATATATATGAACAGCTTAACCAGATAGATAATGTCACATACGAATTAATTCCATGGCTGGCAGACCTTCCGGAAGAATCTCCTGATCACATGCATTACACTTATCACCTGAAAAAGAATATTACATTTTCTGATGGAAAGCCAATGACCGGGGAAGATGTTGTATTTACTTTAAAAGTCATCAAGAATCCTTATGCAGATGATGCTGCCTTAAGAAATTATTTCGAGATGGTACAAAGTGCCGAATTGGTAAATGGTGACCCTTACACAATAAAATTTACAATGAACAAACCATACTGGAGAGCCAGATATTCTCTTGGCTTGACTCCTGTAATTCCGAAACATATCCTGGACCCGGACAAATTAAACGATCAAATAAAATTTACAGAGTTAGTTGATTTTAATACTGCAAAAGGAAATAAAACAATACAGCAATATGCAGATTTCATTAATTCACAGGAAGTATCAAGAAGCCCGAAATATGTAGTTGGTTCAGGTCCATACTTGCTTGAAGACTGGAAAACCGGGCAGGCAGTAACACTAACAAGAAATGAAAATTATTGGTATAAAAGTTTTAATCCATATTATCCCAAAAAGATAGTATTTAAGACCATTACTGACAATTCAGCTTCCGTTGTAGCAGCAAAGAATAAAGAAATTGATGCAATGTACGTCATTTCACCCATAGATTTTTACAGAAACTTAGATGCTCCTGAGCAATTCAATTTAAAGAAAGCCAAACCATCGGAACCGACATATGCATATCTTACATGGAATCAATTGAATCCAATATTCCAGGATAAAAAAGTCCGTCTCGCGTTATCTCACCTTGTTGACAGAAAGACCATTGTAGATAAAATATTATACGGCGATGCTGTATTAATACAGTCGCATATTTTTTATTTGAATAAAAAGTATCTGAATGACCAGCTGCCGCCCATTGAATATGACCCGGAAAAAGCAAAGCAATTGTTAGCAGAAGCAGGATGGAAAGATTCAAACGGTGATGGTGTTCTTGATAAAGAAATCAACGGGAAAAAGTATGATTTCAAATTCACATTTTTATCAAACAATAACCCGGTCAGAAAACAGATATTGCTTATAGTTATTGATGCATTAAAGAGAGTTGGTATTGAAGCCGGATTACAGGACCTTGAATGGACAGTTTTTCTTGATAAAACAAAGAAACATGAGTTCGATGCAACATACGGAGCATGGCAGTTAAGCGTTGTACCTGAAGACCCATACCAGATATGGCATTCTTCACAATCTCAGGGTGAAGGAAGCAATATTGAAAGTTTTAAAAACAAAGAATCAGATGAATTAATTGAGGCGTTCCGAAACGAATTTGACGATAATAAAAGAATTGAAATAATTAAAAAGTGGCAGCAGTTAATATATGATGAACAACCTTACACATTTTTGTGGAGCGGCCAATCAAGGTATATTTATGATGCAAGGTTCAAAAATACAAGATGGTATGCTGTATCACCAAGTCCGAAATACAATGAGTGGTGGGTACCTAAAAACCAGCAGAAATATACTCAAACAATGCAATGAAATAATGCAGTAATTACTGAATTAAAACTAGTCTAAACATGACAACTTATGTAGTAAAAAGATTATTATTATTTATCCCAACGCTAATTGCGATAACAATAATAACGTTCACAATATCAAGATTAGCCCCGGGTGACCCGACCGAATTGAAGGTTGGTGTCAGTTCCGAATCTATGAGAGCAGATGAAAAAAGCCAGCTTAACCAGCAGGCAAAGGAATATTACAAGCAGAAGTGGGGTCTCGATAAACCGATTTACATGCAATATATAATTTGGCTTGGCAATATGGCGACAGGTGATTTTGGCAATTCATTTATTGATAACAGACCGGTTATTGATAAAATAATCGAGCGGCTTCCGATAACCGTACCCATCAGCTTATCAACAATATTTATCGCTTACCTTATAGCTATACCAATTGGAATTTATTCAGCGGCACGGCAATACAGCTTCTGGGATAGATTCTCAACATTTATTTTATTTGTTCTTTATTCACTCCCATCTTTCTGGATAGCAACTATGGCGATTATTTTTCTTGCAAACGTTGAGTACTTAAAGATATTTCCTACTTCCGGTTTATATACACTTGGTTCGGATAACTGGTCTTTCTTTGAAAGAACCTGGGACAGGGTTTATCATTTAATACTTCCAATTGCTTGCTATACATACGGAAGCTTTGCATTTCTATCCAGGCAAATGAGGGGAAGCATGCTGGAGGTGATAAGACAGGATTATATCAGGACAGCAAGAGCAAAAGGATTAAAAGAAAAAACAGTTGTAATGAAACACGCATTGAGAAATTCATTAATTCCAATCATAACATTATTCGGCGGAATATTCCCCGCTTTAGTTGGAGGCAGTGTTATAATAGAAACAATATTCAGTATCCCCGGCTTAGGACAGCTTGCGTTCCAGGCATTGGTAGCAAGAGATTATCCGTTAATCATGGCAGAGCTTGTAATAGCAGCTGTAATGACTCTCATTGGACTGCTGATAGTTGATATTCTCTATGCTTTTGTGGATCCTAGAATTGCATTTACTAAAAAGTCAGCTTAAAGGTTTAAATATGTCTGAAAAAAACAATATTGAAAAAAATATAATTACCGAGCAGCCGATTACTCAAGTTCTGCCGGTTGAAACTTCACTAGCCAATATAACTCCATCCGCGCCAATTGATGAACGGGAAGTCGGGCAAAGTTACTGGTCTCTGGTCAAGCATCAATATAAGAAAAATAAGCTGGCAGTTGCAGCAATTTATATTGTTATATTACTCGTTCTTGTTGCAGTATTCGCTGATTTCCTTGCAAATAATAAACCTATTTATGCGAAATATAAAGGAACAATATATTTCCCTGTGTTTAAAGAATATATGGTTAATTTAGGTTTGGGAAAATGGGATACTGAATTTTTAAACGTGGATTGGAGAACACTTGATTTTGAATCAGCAGTGTGGCCGCCAATAAAATTCTTTCCTAATGATGTAGATTTATTCAATAATATGACCGGTCCGTCTGTAGCTACCGGACATTACTTAGGAACCGATGCTATAGGAAGGGATGTACTTAGTGGATTGATACATGGTTCAAGGATATCGCTATCCGTTGGTTTTGTTGCTGCCGGAATTGCAGTGCTGATAGGTGTTGTGCTGGGCGCGTTAGCAGGATATTACGGTGGATATGTGGATATCGGAATAATGAGATTTGTTGAAATAATGACACTGTTTCCTGCCTTCTTTCTAATTATTACCATTGTTGCCTTATACGGATCAAGCATTTGGTTCATTATGATTGCGATTGGTTTAACTACGTGGACTGGAAATGCCAGGTTAACAAGAGGTGAAGTGCTGAAAGTAAGAAACATGGATTACATTTCTGCAGCTACTTCACTTGGATTAAAAAACAAAAGAATACTGTTCAGGCATGTGCTCCCGAATGCATTAGCACCTGTGCTGGTGTCGGCAGCATTCGAGATTGCAGGTGCAATATTAACAGAAGCAGGACTAAGCTTCCTCGGGTTTGGCGTAAAGGCCACTACTGTTACATGGGGCTCAGTGCTTTCTGAAGCCAGAGGCGCAACCAGCTCATGGTGGCTTGCTGTTTTTCCGGGATTTATGATATTTATTACAATTGTTGCTTATAATCTTGTAGGTGAAGGATTGAGAGATGCTCTTGATCCCCGGCTTAGGGATTAGATGATTTTAAACGAAACTAAATTAACTCGAATTTTATTACAATTAATCAAATAGGAGGTTTACATATGGTATGGACTCTGGAACTAGCATCTTTTCTGGATGACGCTCCATGGCCAGCCAATAAGATGGAGCTCATAGATTATGCACAGAGAACCGGAGCCCCGCAAGAGGTTATTGATAACCTCAGGGATTTAGAGGATTCGGACGAACCTTACGAGAGCATCGAAGAGATTTGGCTTGATTATCCAACAAAAGAGGATTTCTTTTATGATGATGAAGAAAAAGATTTTTAATATATTTACGTAAAAATTAACTTTCATTTAAGAACCCAGCTTATGGCTGGGTTTTCTGTGTATTTGATTTTATTGCTATTTTATTTGACTGATATATTAATTTTTCTAAATTAAGGATATTGAAATATTTATATATAATATTAAGTTTTTTAATTACTTCGTTAACAGTTTTTGCGCAAAAATCCGATGAACCTAAAGAGATAAGGTATTCTGTTAATGATGTTGATTTTGTATTCAAAAAAACGGAAACCTTCAGCGGCGGTGTTCTGAAGGATATTATTATTTTACCGAAACGTAATGTTTTCAGGGCTGAAGATGTGGAGCAGGACCGGCAAAGGTTAAAGAAATTCTATTTTGACAATGGTTTTTTTAATGCTGTTATAGATACTTCCGTTAAATTTGATAATGAAGATGAATCTGTTGATGTAGAGTTCATTATAATTGAAAATGTACGTTACCGCTACGAAAAAATCACGTATAATAATCTGGACAGCTTGCCTGAAAAAGTAAGAAAAGCAGTATTCGAAGAGCCGGTTATAAAAAGAGGTGAATTTTACACAAGAGCAGGAATACTGGGCGAGATCACTCATATTATTAATGTTCTTCAGGATAATGGGTATCCTTTTGCAAGGCAGGATACATCTGCAGGAACAGTTGTTGAAAAATATGTAAATGAACCGAAAGTAAATATTGCGCTTTCCTTCCTTGATGCAGGCAAACAGTTTTATATAGGAAAGACCAGGGTTCAGATAAATAACAATAAATATGGTTTTGACCCCGATCTGATATTACGGGAGATAACATATAAAGAGGGCGATCTGTACAGGAAAAGTGTTATACAGCAGAGTGAACGGAATTTTTCAAAGTTTGCACTGCTGCAAGGAGGAAGGATACAAATTGACACTACAGCAATTGAAAATGATAAAGTTAATCTTGTAGCAATTATTACTCTGGGAGATAAATATGAAGTAACTCCTAATGTTGTTGGAGTACAAATAGAAAACGAATTCTATGTAGGTGCCGGTATACAATATAGTGACAAGAACTTCTTTGGCGGTGGAAGAACCCTGACTCTGCAATTGCAAGGTCTTTCCAGTATAACTAATTTTAAGGACGCAAACAGGATTGAATTCAGTGCTACATTATTTCAGCCCTATTTTATTCGAAATGCCATTACAGCAACTTATAACCTGAGAGCAGGTTTTTATAATATTAATGAAATAAGACAGGTTACAAGTATTCGTAATCTTTTCAGGTTAAATTATTTTATTGCAGATTATACTTTTTATAATAATGCATATTCTGATATTACTCTTGACCTGCTTAGAATAAAATATAAAGAAGACAGCAAGAAGGAAGATTTCAGAACCGGTGATAGTGTACTTGTCAGTAAAGGTACAATAGATAATTCCATGCACTCTATTATTGGTTTAACTCTTGTTCATGATAATACAAATGACTTATATAATCCATCAAGGGGATTTGTGCACTCAATAACCGTTGAAAATGCAGGATTGCTGCCAAGATTAATAGACCTACTCTCTAAAAAGATTGATTTCCCGCAATATGTAAAGATATATATTCCAAACAAAGCATTCTTCGATATATCAGGCGGCAGGGCAATTTCAATTTTAGCAACCAAGCTGAACCTGGGTGATATTATTGAATATGGACGAGGAGAAAATATTATCCCGGTACAAGAGATTTACCGATTCTTCAGCGGAGGGAGCAGCAGTATGAGAGGATGGACTGCAAAAACTAATGGTATACTAAGCGACCCTGAAAGCGGTGGATTATTTTTGATTGATGGGTCAGTGGAATACAGATGGAGAACATTTGCCGGGAATGAAGGGTTTTTAAGAAATTTATCTACTGCATATTTTATAGATTATGGCAATGTTTGGAAAACTCATAAGGTCTTCCGTTTTAATGAAATAGCACTTGCTGTTGGTTTCGGTGTCAGGTATAATACATTCGTAGGTCCTATAAGGATTGACCTCGGCTGGAAGCTGTATGATCCCAGGGCACCTGAAGGTGAGAAATGGTTATTTGATGTTCCGGGACAAATATTTAAGAATAAGTTTGCAGTTCAATTCGGGCTGGGGCAAGCTTTCTAATCTTACTTTTTTTAACAATGTGGAATAATATTATTGGTCAGGATGCAGCAATAGATAAGCTGCGTTCCATGTTCAAAAGCAACAAGCTTTCTCACGCATACATTTTTTACGGCAATACAGGTGTTGGTAAAGACGCCGCAGCTATTGAATTAGCTAAACTTGTGAATTGCCTAAATCCTGTTAATGGTGATGAGCCATGTGATAAATGCGAGAACTGCAAAAAGATATCACAGTTTAAATCCGAGTATTTCCATTTTGTTTGTGCATTACCCGCCGGAAGATCTGACCAATCGGATAATGATACGGTTGAAAATCTTTCTTCCTCCGATTTCGACCTCTACCTGGAGCAAATTGAAATGAAAGCCCTGGACCCTTACTATCACTTAAACCTTCCTGCGGCAAATAATATCCGAATCAATAGTATCAGAGATATAATCAGCAAAATATATTTATCAACAAGCCGCAATTACAAAAAGGTCTTTATAATTTCCGAAGCTGAAAAAATGAAACAGGAAGCAGCAAATGCTTTGCTGAAAATACTTGAAGAACCTCCAAAGAACAGCCTGCTGATATTAACAACGTCGAAGATAAATTCTTTACCACCTACTGTAGTCGGCAGATGTCAATCCATACATTTCCTGCCCCTTAATAAAAATGATATTATAAATAAAATCAACGATGATTGCGCAAAAGACAGGACAAATGTACCTGATGCGCCTAAAAAAGAAATTGAACTCGCAGCAAGATTAAGCGGCGGCAGCTATACAAGAACAGTTGAATTTCTGAATATGGGGATAAAGGAAATAAGGGAGCAGGCTATTTCATTTTTAATATCAACATTAAGAAATGATTTTACTGAATTGGTATCAATAATCCGCTCTATTACCGGTAAAAATAACAAGGATAAGACAAAATACTTTTTATTCTTCCTCAATGCATGGTTTGATGATATAATAAAAGTAAAGTATATCAATGACGCAGATAAAATAGCAAACATCGATCTTCATGAACGCCTTGTAAAGTTTGATAAGAACTATTCATCTTCAGATATCTATAATATCATTTTATCACTTGAAGAAGCGGAGAAATTAATCGGGCAGAATGTACAGTTGCAGCTTATACTTGTTAATTTATCATTTAAGCTGAAAAATTATTTGCATTAATAATTTTTACTCATCCTCAGTTTTTTTCATTATAAAGCAGTAATCCGGCAATTGCCGGACACTCCATACACTCCATACACTCTACCCTATTTTTCATAATAAATCTTTTGCTCGCCTATTTTCAAAATATCAATCTTATCTTTTAATGAAGTATCATTAGCTATTATACTCTTTAAAGCATCAACAGGTGCATCCACATATCCCTGTGCAAAATACAAAGTACCATAATGTATGGGAATCATCCTCTTAGCTTTAATATCTTTGAAGATTTCCACAGCGCAAGGGGGAAATGCATGGTTTTGCACTCCGCAATGATTGCAATCTATACACGGACCTATTGGAATCAGTGCAAGATCTATATTGTACATCTCCCCTATTTTTTTAAACTTAACGGGGTCATAACCTGTATCGCCTGCGAAGTAAACAGTCAAACCATGATACTGAATAATATACCCTGTATATGCATTATCACCCCATAAATAGCCGTCAAGCCCATACCTGCCGCCCCAATGCTGGGCAAACACAGACGTTACATCAATACCGCTTAATGTTGTCTTTTCACCGATATATCTGTTTACATCTTCATAACCATTATTGTTATCCATTCTCACTAAACTGTATGTAAAGTTTGGAAGATATTTTTCCAGACCTGATGGAAACAACAAAGAAGCATGTGATGAACGTTCTTCTATTCCTTCAAGTGATGCAAAGCTCAAATGGTCAAAATGTGAATGTGAAATTAATATCAAATCGCATTTCGGAATATCCTCTTCATCCATTCCCGGTTCAACAACCCTTCTGGCAAACTCCCCTGCTGTCTCGCTAAACAACGGGTCGGTCATTATAACCTTATCATCCATTTGAATCAAAACCGTAGCATGCCCAACCCATAATGCAGAAAGCCTCACATTCTCTTTTACCGGCTGCTTAATTTTATTTTTAACTTGTTCCGGTGTAGAAAAAAACACAGGAACATTCCTGACAGCAACATAAAATAAATTGCATGATATCTGAGACAGGGCTATAAAAATCATCAATACTCTTGTTATATACTTAATCATAGTTAATAATATTTAAAATACAAACCAAAGTTATACCTGCTTACAGCTTTATTGTTGTAGTTAAATTTCACTCCAAGCATTCCATAAAAAGAATAAACAGCAGCTTCATAAGTTAAGCCATCTATTATATTATTACTGCTATTTTTCTGCTGATAATAACCTGCTCCAAGTGAAAAGGACAGGTATTCACCTTTATGAAAAACGGGTACAATTGCTCTTATCCCTGTTTTGAACATAAATTTTTTCAGGTCTGCATATTTAAAATTACCCGGAATAAACTCCGGCTGGAAGAAAATTTCTGCCGAACCTGAAAACCTTTTTGAAGGGCTGATAAAAAAAGAACTTACGGGTGAAACATATTTATTTGAATTAAACGAATATGATAATGGAATTACCTGCCATTGCAGGCCGAATTTCAACCTTGAATCCGTCTCATTCCTGTCTTCATAATATGTAACGGATGGAATAGCTTGTGTTAATATCCAGGTTGTCCATTTTAAAAGCTCATTATTTGTTTTAACCTGGGATAATGAAGATGTACATGAAACAATAATTAATACTATCAAATGTAATTTTTTTATCATAATGTCTTTTTCAACTGACCTTTTATTTTATTGCAACTTTCTGGTCATTATTTTCCATTTCTATTAATAACGAAAAAAGTTATTTTAGGGTTTGGCATTCATATAAGATAATAATTTTTATTAATTTTCTAAGGTCATAATAAAATAATCTATCGTTTTGTACGAATACTCGGGCTCCATACATATTCATTCAACTTACTCAGACGGAACCGGCAAAATAGAAGATATTGCCAGGGCTGCCTCGGAAACAGGACTTGATTTCATCATGATGACCGATCATAACACACTGAAACCAAAAGAAGATGGTTATGAAAAGATAATAAATGGTGTCATGGTTATCATCGGTTATGAAGTAAATGACATGAATAATAAGAACCATTACCTTGTATTCGGGCTAAATGAGCTAATAGGTACATACCAGGTTCTTGATAATGGCGAACTTGGGTGTAAGCTTCATGCAAAAGATTACGTCAGGCAAATCAGTGAAAAAGGCGGAGTTGGATTTATTGCCCACCCTGATGAAGAAAGAAGAATTACAAGAGGTCATATTGCATATCCCTGGCTTCAATGGGACTCAAATGATTTCCATGGTATTGAAATATGGAATCATATGAGTGAATGGATTGAAGGAATGAACGAGAGCAACCAGATGCAGCGGTTTTTGCATCCGTTAAAATCAATCATTTCCCCAAATATAAAAACCCTCACAAGATGGGATGTAATTGCTCAGCAGCGTCATGTTACGGGTATTGGAGGAGTTGATGCACATGCATTCAAACAAACCTTGATGGGTTTTTTTGATGTGGAAATCTTTCCCTATAAAGTACTGTTCAAATCTATCCGGACACATATATTATCAGACACCGAGATAAGAATCCGGAAACAGGATAATTTTGAAAAAAACAAAAGCAGTATTCTTGGAGCTTTAAAAGCAGGAAGATGTTTCACTGCAAATTATTATCATGGTGATGCCAGGGGATTTAGGTTTTTCGCTGATTACGGAAGTGAAGTTTATAACATGGGTGATACTATTGAATGCAAACCGGGCGAAATTCCAATACTCCGTATCTTTGTTCCGCAATCATGTGATATCAGAATAATTTACAACGGTACGAAAATTACATCACAGCTGGGCATGCATTTAACACTTGATGCTAAGAAATCAGGCGTTTACAGAGTAGAGTGCTGGAAAAACAACAAAGGATGGATTTTTTCCAATCATATAAGAGTTAATATTAACGGGAAATAAAATTTGAATAAGAACTACATCTCTAATAATTCCAAATACATAGATAAACCTAAAAGCAACTGTGCAGTTTTTGGCATATATAATGACCAGGAAGCTGCCGTAAAGACTTACTTTGGCCTTCATGCACTTCAGCACAGGGGTCAGGAAGCCTCCGGCATATGCACATCTGAATACCTCCCGGAAAAAAATAAGTACAGGTTTAATATACATAAAGGACACGGACTTGCACATGAGGTATTCTCAGACCAAACATTACTTACTAATGTATTAAAGGGTAATTCAGCTATAGGGCATAACAGGTATTCAACTACCGGTGCATCAGATTCAAGAAGTAATATTCAGCCATTCAAGGTTCATTTCAAAGAAGGATACCTTGCTCTCTCTCATAATGGTAATTTTACGAATACAAAAGAGCTTCGCCAGAAACTGCAGGATGAAGGAACAATATTCCAGACCACATCTGACAGTGAGATATTATTGCACCTAATTGCCCGCTCTAAAAAAGAAGAGCTGGTTGATAAAATACTTGAAGCAATAAGACAGGTAAGAGGTGCATATTCTATTATGCTTCTATCAGATGATAAGCTCTTTGCAATCAGAGACCCTTATGCTGTAAGACCTCTTTCCATGGGGAAGCTTGGAGATAGCTTTGTATTTGCTTCAGAAACATGTGCATTTGATATCATTAATGCTGAATATATAAGAGAAGTAAAGCCGGGTGAAGTAATAATGATAGATAAAGAAGTAATTGAAACCGGCAAAGAGAAATCTTATATAATAGAAAATACAGGACAAACAAGACATTGCATATTTGAATATGTTTATTTCTCCCGTCCCGATTCAACTATTTTCGGAAATACTGTTGATAAAGCAAGAAGGAAGCTCGGGAAAAATCTGGCAATAGAGAAACCTGCTCCGAAATCCCCTGTTGAGTACAAGAAAGTTGTTGTAATTAGTGTACCTGACTCAAGCAATACTGCTACACTTGGCTTTCTGACAGAAGGAATAAAAACAAACAAGTATATGAAACTTGAGCTTGCATTAATAAGAAGCCACTATATAGGAAGAACATTTATTCAACCGGGTCAAAATAACAGGGAGATAAAGGTTAAGACAAAGTTTAATACTGTTAAAGCAGCTATCAAAGACAGGATTGTAGTTATAGTGGATGATTCAATTGTGCGTGGTACAACTATGAAGCAATTAGTCAAGCTTGTTAAGGAAGCAAAGCCGAAGGAAATTCATTTAAGAATAACCTCTCCACCAATAATTGCACCTTGTCATTACGGAATGGATTTCCCGTCAAGAGAGGAATTAGTTGCTAACCAATGTGAAAATGACATGGAAAAGATAAGGCAATACCTTGATGTAGATTCGGTTGAATATCTTTCATTGGAAAATCTTCATGCATCTGTTCCGCAGGGAATAGATGAATATGGCTATAAGATAGGTTACTGCGATGCATGTTTCAGCGGAAATTATCCAATCCCTATTGAACACATTGATAAGTTTGAGTTTGAGGATAATTAAGGGTTTATAAAGAAGACACTAATTGCGAGCTCGAACATTTTCGAATATATAAGTTAGAATTGAAATAATGTTAATAAACCTATAATTATGTTAAGTAAGGAAAGCGTGGCGGGTACCCTTCGGGTCATCCCATTGATGATACGGAGATTTTAGAGTTTATAAGGTTTATAAGGTTTGTTTTTAAAGGTTTTATTCAATTTCCGGATTAGTATAACGGACAATTATTTATATTTCCCTCAGGGTATTTTTCACTACATATTTTTTTCAACCTTCCAAAATCTAACTAAATCCGTGAGCATCATATTACAACAATATTACGACATGCTTAAATTTATTTCGATATTAACAAAGAACGATTATTACCAACAGTGATACTTTCTGAATATCACTACTATAAAATAATATAGCCATAGCTAATTGTCAAGTATTTGCTAAAAATAGTTTGGTTACCTATTAAAAACATGTCAGAACCGGGATTTTTCAGATTGGAGGATTAATATAGAAAGCAGTTCCCCCTTTCGAAGGAGCCAGGGAGATGATTTATCAATGAACCGGAATACCCTTAAAGTAATACTTTAACTCTCTAACATCAGCGACAATAATTTGCTGCCAAAATTTTCCCATAGCGATAATGGTTAATGATATAGTGAAGTTTTATTTTGGTGAAAAAGTTGTGATTCCGGCTCAAAATCGCAATTTTTATATCGAAAATCTCACATCTCTGACGGTGTTATCTCCTTATACTGCAATGAGTTAACACCTGTTTTCCAAAAACGATGACCCAACTTGATGCCAACTTGAACCCAACTCGGACTCGTTTTGACCCCAACTCAGCACTGTTTTGAACCCAACTATGATAATTGCGAATTATGAATTGTGAATTGCGAATTGAAAAATAAGAGGCAGTGTCTGTCCGCCTAGGCGGATTAGTTTGCAAATATGGGTAATCCATGATTAACTAATATATTTAACAGAGAAAGAAAGAACTTAAATTAACTGAAATTGACCTGACGCCTGCCGAAGGCAGTCAAGCCTGCTTGAGGCAGTCTCCACTGCAACGGGCAGGCACTGACAGTACGGAAATACCGGGTTAATTAGTGTTTACATTCTAACAAACTCTATGAACTCTATGAACTCTATGAACTCTATGAACTCTAAGAACTCTAAGAACTCTAAGAACTCTATGAACTCTATGAACTCTATGAACTCTAAGAACTCTATGAACTCTAAGAACTCTAAGAACTCTATGAACTCTAAACACTCATTCCGCTTTTTTTACTTTTAGCATTAGATTATTTCTCCCAACAATTTCAACCACCTTCCCTTTCTCAATAACTTCATCCGCCTGTGCACTCCATATTGTACCATGAAACTCAACTTTACCATTTATGCTGTTAGGAACTATCTCAGCAGTAGCAATTGCCTTTTCGCCAATAACTTCCCCGATTGATTTACTTGCATCTGTTTTCCCGCTTATTTTTCCTTTAAAAATACTACTCATTTTTCTTCTTAATAAAATAAGAGAGAGCAAAGATGTAACAAGAAAAATAGCTGTATTAATCTCAAGTGAATTTGATAATCCTGTTAATGTGATAAGTGCCGTAATCAAGGCTCCAATTCCGAAAAAGAAAAAAACAAACCCGAAATGGCTTATCTCAATTAACATAAGCAGAATAGCAAGCAAGAACCAGAACAGCGGTGTATTTATAAAATTTGACATAGTTTTACACCATTATTGTTTTGGAATATTCTTATTTAATGAATCAAATACTTTACTTACTGCACCAACCATACCCGAAACATCAGAAAGTGTTGAAGGTATTATCATAGTATTATTTTTCTGGGCAAGCTTCCCGAATTCATCAAGGTAATGTTCGGCAATTCTTAAATTAACGGCATCCATGCCGCCCTTTTCGTTTATTGCAAGGGCAATCTCGCGAATTCCTTTTGCAGTAGCAAAGGCAACTCTTTCAATTTCCTGGGCTCTTCCTTCAGCTTCATTGATACGTTTCATTTTCTCACCTTCTGAAAGCGCAATATTTTGCTGTTTGTCACCTTCTGCCCTGTTTATCTTTGCCTGCTTATCACCTTCCGATTCGGCTATTAATGCACGTTTTTCTCTTTCCGCTCTCATTTGTTTCTCCATTGCGTCTTTAATACTTGCAGGAGGTACTATATTTTTTATTTCATGGCGTGTTACTTTTAATCCCCATGGCTCGGATGCTTTATCGACTGCCGCAACAATTTCACTGTTAATTTTTTCACGTTCTTCAAATGTCCTGTCAAGCTCAATTTTTCCTATCTCACTTCTCATTGTTGTTTGAGCAAGCTGAACAGATGCAAATGCATAATTAGAAATACCATACGATGCTCTTACAGGGTCAATTATCTGCATGTACAAAATACCATCTACCTCAACTGCAATGTTATCTTTAGTAATACATTGCTGCGGCGGAACATCGATAACCATTTCCTTCATTGAGTGTTTATAAGCAACTTTATCCAGGAAAGGTACAAGAATATGAAAGCCGGCTTCAAGAGTACCGCTGTATTTGCCGAGACGTTCGATTATGAATACTGTTCTTTGAGGAACAACACGTGCTGTTTTCATCAGTAGGATTATCATAAACAACACAACAACAATTATAATTGGAAGCTCCATTTTAAATCCCTTTCATTTTGGCTTTAATTAAAGTAGTAATTTTATGGAAGTTGTAGTTCTTACCGGAAAATACGAAAGAGTTTGAAAGAAAAAAATGTTAAATGGAAAGAATATTATCCGTGAATAACCACAACTGTCCAAAACGTTGAAGTAAAAAATAAACCCCCTATCCTGGCATAGGCGTCAAGTTAAAGATGAAGAGATTCCATCTTTGTTCCTTAAAGGATTGAATTTTTATTTACTTATTATTCTATGAAAGAATATTCACACTTACACGGAGAATCTGAAGATGGAATCCCTTAGTGTTGGATGTTTCTTACTTCTTGTTAATTTGAAATTATGGGATAGTTTTTTATTTTACCGCTTCTTACCGGATAAATAGAGATTCCATCTTTTAAATCACAGGTTAATCAAAATTGTCCTTTTATAGAATGATAATTAATTGAGCGTTAATCATGCAAGAAACAAAGATGGAATCTCCTCATCTTAACTTTACGTCTTTGAGAGTAAACAGAGTTATCCCAAAGAGTTAATTCAATTATTATGCATTTTACAAATCCGGTTATTTTTATAATTCATCAAAATGTGTTATTTAAGTAAATTATTATATGTACAAGGTAATAAATTAGTTGTTACCTCTCAGAACCTCCTTAATTATTTCTTCATCTGTCATTTCCTTCATGTTAACCGAGGAGGAAATCTTCCTTATCATTTTATCTGCTTCTAAACGGTTATACCCAAGGTTCACGAGTGCTGAAATAATTCCTGATATTCTTGTTAATTCGCTAAAAGTACTGCCTTTAACCTGTACACCGGATGGTTCAAATTCTGTTCTGGCAAGCTTATCTTTTAGCTCAAGTGCAAGGCGTTCTGCTGTTTTTTTGCCTACGCCGGAGATTGCAGTCAACGGCAGATAATTGCCTGAAGATATCATTTCGGTTATCTGGCGGTAGTTAATAGCTGAAAGCATGCTTATTGCTGTTTTGGGTCCGATTCCTGATACTGAAATTATATGCCTGAATATTTCCCGTTCATTTTCATCCGAAAAACCGTACAGAACCACACCAAATGGATTTTCTTTTATATAAAGATGTGTTGAAACCATTGCTTCTGCCCCTGCATCAGGTAAAATATCATATGTTGTAAGGGTAATGTTAATAGTATATCCAATCCCGCCGCTTTCAATTACTATACTTGTGGGTTTTTTATTTACAAGTTTTCCTTTTATGTATTCTATCATAATTCGTTATAAAAAAATTAGTTTAGTTTAGTTTAGATAATACAGATTCCCCTCTCGAGAGGGGAATCTATGTTTGATTGCTTCTAAAATAAACTGAGTTCAATTTTTTACAATTACCTTCTTCGGATTCCGGGCAACATAATCTTCCCATGATTGGCTGGTTGTTTTATGCCCCATTACTTTATTATAATGACATAAAGCAACTGCCAATGCATCGGTTATATCAAGACTTTTGGGTTTATCCTTAATTTTTAATATCTGGCAAACCATGAACCTTACCTGTTCTTTGGATGCACTTCCGATACCAACTACAGATTTCTTGACTTCCCTGGGTGAATATTCAGTGGTAGGTATTTGTTTATTGACTGCAGCAAGAATAGATACTCCCCTTGCATGACCAAGCTTTAATGTTGATTGAACATTTTTCCCGTAGTATGCTGTCTCAATTGCAAACTCATCGGGTTTATGTTCATCTATAACTTTAACAAGAGAGTCATAAATATTTTTCAATCTCACCGGAAGTGTATCACTCGAAGGATTTTTAATAACATCACATTCAATAAGAACCATTCTACCTTTTTCATTTCCAATGACAGCATAGCCGGTAAATAGTGTTCCGGGGTCAACTCCTAAAATTATCATCTTATTGAATGTTAGTTAGATTGAGTTTTAACTGAATTCAGCCATTATCTTTTCATCAATATCCGCATTTGTATAAACATTCTGTACATCATCGTTATCTTCAAGTGCAGCTATAAGCTTCATTGTGTGTTCCGCATCTTTGCCTTCGACTCTCACGGTTTGTTTAGGTACAAACTGCAGTGATGCACTTTCAATTTTAATACCTGCTAATCCGGAAGACTCAATTGCTTTTCTCACAGGTTCAAGATGTTCCACTTTAGTGGTAATCTGGAAGAACTCATCTTCTGTAACAAGGTCATCAGCCCCTGCATCAAGAATAACATTCAGGATATCATCTTCCGAATAATTTCCTTTGGGGACATTAATAACGCCTTTTCTTTCGAAATTCCAGCTGACAGAGCCGCTTTCAGCAAGGTTACCGCCATTACGCGAAATAAGATGCCTTAATTCCGCAACGGTTCTGTTCTTATTATCAGTCGCCGAATCAACTATAATGGCAACACCTCCGGGACCGTAAACTTCATAAACGATTTCTTCATAATGCACGCCCTCAAGCTCGCCCGTACCTTTTTTGATAGCGCGGGTTATATTATCTATGGGCATATTCTTGCTTTTTGCCTGCTGTACAGCTAATCTAAGCCGTGGATTTCCATTAGGATCACCGCCGCCTATCCTTGCAGCTATGGTAATTTCCTTTATCATTTTGGTAAATAAT
>Ga0209819_10000119_pt1 | contig 21998 bp, 20 predicted proteins | sample PPLLak2March2015_FD_187248 | JGI IMG/M metagenome (GOLD analysis project Ga0209819, IMG submission 187248) | Freshwater sediment microbial communities from Prairie Pothole Lake near Jamestown, North Dakota, USA - PPLs Lake P7 Core (1) Depth... | ecosystem: Environmental > Aquatic > Freshwater >... | reverse complement strand
GCTCGCAGCTTCTCCAGGTCCATGTTTCCTTTGAAAGGATGCGGGCTTTCTGGGTCTGATGCTTCATCAATAACGAGGTTGAACGGTACGCCATCTCTCGCCCGGATGTTGGCATCCGTGGTATCAAAGTGCATATTCGACGGGATACAAGAGCCGGGTTTGACCATCAGGGCAGAAAGTATATTTTCGGCTGCCCTCCCCTGATGTGTCGGAACGAAGTAGCGGAAACCGAAGATAGATTTAATTGCTTCTTCCAACCGGTAAAAAGAACGCGCGCCCGCATACGATTCATCTCCCATCAACATAGCAGACCATTGTGAGCTGCTCATGGCTCCAGTGCCTGAATCGGTAAGGAGATCGATGAAAATGTCTTCTGCTTTCAAGGCAAACACATTAAAGCCAGCTTTCCGTACGGCTTCTTCACGTTCCGATCGACTAATTAAGCGGATCGGCTCGACCATTTTGATTCGGAACGGTTCCGCAGGATGATGATGATTGACCATGCTTTCCTCCGTGAGGTGATAAAGGCTGATGGAGAATATTCTACTCTATAATATAATTCAATTTGAGCAACATGAGCTATCTTGACTTTTGGGTCCATCCAGGGACGACGATATGACTCCCAGAAAATACATCCATCTCTTTGGATTCCTGATCCTCCTTCTATCTCTGGTGCTCCTCTTGTGGAGTTTTTGGCCGTTGGAGAGTTCTGTTCGTTCCCTGCCCATCTTCCCGGAGGACATGCAGCTTCCTGACCTAAGCGTGATTCCTGCTATGACCGGACTATTCCTGCGGGGGATATCCTAGATGTCACCCAATAAGAAAACTATGGTCCTTCTACGAGGGTATCTGGCTTTGGCCTGGAAAACAATAAGAGGATCCTTGCTGGTATTTTCACTGGCACTCCTGCTTACTGCTTGTGGAACGGTTGAACCGAATATTGGTGAAGAAGAGGTGGAACCAGACCCGGCGGGTGAAACGGAACCCACACCAGCTCCCACCGTGCCGCCCGCGATTCCGGAGCAGCGTTTGTTGAGCCTCGAATGGCCATCGGTTATTCGCCAGGGAGATTCTGACCTCGTGATCCTGACTTTGCAGATGGACGAGGAAGGCCGGATCACACCTACAGCGAAATATTCTGGTCATGAAACCTACGGTGAGAAAGTCGAAATTCCGAACCTCTACGAAACACACAACGTAATGGCAGAGGCGCGCCTGGATTTAGCTGGGGTTGTGGTCAGGCCTGGTGAGATAACCAGCATGACACTGCTGCCCGGAAAGACAGTGACTTTTACCTGGAGTGTCCAGCCTGACCAGCCAAACACATACCGGGGCGCAGTCTGGTTCTACTTGCGTTTTATTCCGAAAGACGGAAGCCCCGATTACCAGCACCTGGTGTCTACTCAACCTATCGAGATTCAGTGTGTGAACTTTCTCGGGTTATCCGGGACAATGGCTCGCCTGATCGGAGGGGTGGGTGCACTGTTTGGTTCTGTCATCAGCATCGATACGATTGCTGGTTGGGGTTGGAAGTTGTATAAGAAGAAATTCTCCCCTTCGCAGCTCTTAGAAAAGGGATAATCCCTTCTCAAATTAATTCTTACTATCATACAACCAGGTATCTATTATCCATCTATGTTATCTATCGTAACACTCACTCTTGGTCCTATAGAGACAAACGGTTATCTCGTCGCAGATGACGAGACGGGCGACGCTGCTGTCATCGATCCCGGTTGGGATGGTCATCTTATTTTGGCCGAAGCAGAAAAACTCGCCTGGCGGATTGAGCATATCTGGCTGACCCATGCTCATTTCGATCATCTGGGCGGCTCCGCAGCAGTCGCTGATGCGCTCAAACCGTCTCCCCAGGTTGCTTTGCACCCTGAAGATTACCAGCTTTGGAAAATGAAGGGTGGAGCGCCTCTATTCGGCATGGACATTGATCCGGGTCCGGAACCGACCATCGACCTGCTGCCGGGTTTGATCTTACGCCTCGGCAGTGTACAGTTCAAGGTCCTGCACACACCAGGGCATTCCCGGGGTTCGGTATCTTTCTACTGCCAATCTGAAGGAGTTGTCTTTTGTGGGGATCTTATCTTCCAGGGCAGCATCGGCCGGACGGATCTCCCCGGCGGCAGCTATTCTACGATTATCGACAGCATTCAGACCCAGATACTCACCCTACCCGATAAAACCCGCCTGCTTTCGGGTCATGGTCCTGAAACCACGGTCGGGTTCGAGCGCACCCACAACCCTTTTCTTAATGAACGATAATGCCATCTCACCAATCACTCCCCGTCAATGCCACAAGAAACAACGCCCGGCAGAACAACTGCCGGGCAAGCTGCATATCACATATTTACTTGCGAATTTAATGATTAACCTATGGATGCAGCATACTGTTCACTGTAAACTGTAAACTGCTTCACTCTTACTTCGCAAAATCCACAGCTCTCGTTTCGCGAATAACCGTTACTTTGATTTGGCCCGGGTACTGCATCGTCTCCTCGATCTTCTTTGCAACATCCCTTGCCAGGCGGATGGAATCGAGGTCGTCGATATCCTCGGGCTTGACAAAGATGCGTACTTCTCGTCCTGCCTGAAGAGCGTAGCTCTGGCTGACTCCCTTGTGGGAATCGGCAATTTCTTCCAGGGCTTTAACTCGCTTCAGGTACTGTTCAAGGCTTTCCCGCCTTGCTCCGGGTCTTGCGCCAGAAATGGCATCCGCCGCCTCGATGATTACCGCTTCGACCGTTTCCTGATCTACTTCATGGTGGTGGGAAGCGATGGCATTGACAACACGCGAATTCACCCCATGGCGTTTAGCGAATTCTGCTCCTAACATGGCATGCGTTCCTTCCATGTTGTAATCCATCGCCTTACCAAGGTCATGTAAGAGAGCGCCTGCCTTTGCAACTTCTACGTCCGCGCCCAGTTCACTTGCCAGCACGGATGCCAGTTTTGAAACCTCAACGGCATGTGAGAGCTGGTTCTGACCATAAGATGTGCGGAACTTCAAGCGCCCGAGCATTTTGGTAATCTCTGGGTTAAGTCCGGGAACACCTGCGTCATAAGCCGCTTGTTCACCAGCCTCCGCCATGACTCGTTCGACCTCTTTTTGCTCCTGCTTGAGCACCTTCTCGATGTAAGCCGGGTGGATCCTACCGTCAAGCACCAGCTTGCTGAGGGATCTTTTCGCCACCTCTCGCCGTACCGGGTCGAAGCAAGAAATCGTGACGGCTTCAGGTGTATCATCCACGATCACATCGACGCCTGCAGCTTGCTCGAACGCGTGGATATTTCGTCCATTGCGCCCGATAATGCGTCCCTTCATCTCATCGGAGGGAAGCGGTACTACAGAAGTAGTGACCTCAGAAACATGTTCTGCTCCAACTCGCTGGATGGCATCTGCAATTAACTTCCGGGCTCGCCGTTCACCTTCTTCTTTAGCCTCTGCTTCCACCTGGCGGATGATGCGTGCCATGTCGTTGCGAGCTTCTTTTTCGACTTCAGCCAGCAAGACCTGGCGCGCCTCGTCGATGGTCATCTGCGATATGCGCTGCAGCTCTTCCATCTCGTCAGAGTGCATCTTCTCGATTTCGTTGGATCGTTTATCGAGAAAGCTTTGTCGTTTGTTAATCGCTTGTTCCCGCTTTTCCATTCTATCGGTGCGGTTGTCAAGCTCCTCCCTGCGTTTTTGCAGCCGGTCTTCTTCACGGCTGAGCTCATTTCTGCGACGCAAAATCTCTGCTTCTGCAGCCTGGCGGAGCTGTAAAGCCTTATCCTTGGCTTCCAGTTCGATCGCCAGTGCATTTTCTTTTGCCGCCACCTGGATACGCTCAGCTTCTTCGCGCAGTTTTTCCTGCGCTTCTTTATTAAATGTCTGTTTAAATACGTAGCCAATACCGATGCCCAATAGCAGGGCAACGATGAAAATAGCTACCATAGCTAGAATGATCGTTGGGGTCATAATTTTCCTCAACTTCCAAAAGTTGATGTTGTTAAGCTTCAGTTCTCGTTATTCGATCCGTCCGCATTGCTCTCTTCCCAGACTTTGCGAACGGTGATCGATGCGGTTTCGTAATTAAATCCACGTCTCAGGAGAAACTCGTACAGCTTTTTTCGGAAGTCTTGCCAATCCAGATCTTTTAATCTTCGGGATTGTTTTAAAGCTGCCTGGTAAGCCAGTTCCTCCTCATCAACATCCTCGATCGCTTTTTCGATAGCCTCGTCCTGCACGCCGCGCTGGCGAAGCTCAATTTTCAGAGCGCGCTTGCTGCGCGGGCGGAACGTATTCCTGTTTTCCACCCATGCCTCAGCAAATTGGTGGTCGTTCAACAAGCCGTTTTCCTGGAGGCGATCCAGTATGTTGGTAATTATCTCTTCCGAATACTTATACTTCTCAAGGTAGCGGCGTACCTCGGTCACCGACCGGGCACGATAGCTCAAAAACCGCAGTACTCGTTGAAGTGCGACCTCTTTCTCATCGGCGGTTTTTAATTCCACTATCTTTTCATCGCTGATTCGCTGTCCTACAAACAGCCATCCAGCGACAACTCTTGCTACTCCAAAAGCGAACTCACCATCCAAAAAAACATTGACGCGGTTTTTATTACGCTCCTGAAGTTTTAAAGAAGTAATCGTATATTCCATTTTCCATCGACCGTTACTACGGCAGTCGACCCAGAAGAACATGTGGTCCATCTGGTATTAAAACAAACTGCCGTGAACCTGCTGAGCAGGCCACGGCTGCAAGAATCTACGAGGATTTCAGTGAGTCCGGACGAAACAGCTAGACTTACATGATGAGATAGACAGTAGTGATTAAAATCAAGCTACCTCAACGCGTTTTTTGACCGGTTTGTATGGTTCATTTGTCTGCCATATGTTCGACTCAAGCGATGGCTATGGCGGAAATGCTCTTTGATTGATTAACGAACACCTCTTCCAACAAAACCTTGTGCATCATAATTGCAAACAAGGCTTTACCAAACGCAACGGTTCACTGAAGCTGTAACCCTAACAGCCGCGGCTGCGCTCAATAAATAAAAAATAAATAAAGAAACGGCGCAGCAGGTTCATCAAACCACCGTACAATACCTTACAAGTCACCAGTAATTGAACGGTTCGTACGGTGTCACCGGCATTCCGGTGAACAAGTTGACTTATTAATATTCCCTCAACAGTAGTCGAATAATAATGAAATTGTACAACTCTGTTGAACTGCGTGTATTTTACCAAAAAAAGTTAAGAATTGGTTAATAAAGCCTTGTTGACTGGACATATTATGGAAACAGAAAACGCTCACATTTGGTAAAATGTACCGTATTTAATTAGATCAGGGAGGATATGTCTCTTTGGCTGAGAAAAAACGCATTCTTTTTGTCTGCTTGGGAAATATTATTCGCAGCCCTCTTGCTGAAGGGCTGTTTAAAAAGCACGCCCTTGAAGCGGAGGTCGAGGGTAAATACGAGGTTGATTCTGCAGGGACTGGAAGCTGGCATGTGGGTGAACCACCAGATCCACGCATGGTCAGGGTAGCAGCCCGGTACGGCTGCAGCTACAATCATGTTGCCCGGCAGTTTCAGCACGGTGATTTTGATGATTACGACTTGATCCTGGCAATGGATCCTGATAACCGTAACAACCTGCGCCGGATGGCTCGTACTCCGGAAGATAAGTCGAAAATCCACCTTCTGCGTGAATTTGATCCCAACGGAGGTCCAAACCTGCCGGTCCCTGATCCTTATTATGGCGGCATTGATGGTTTTGATGAAGTCTACAAAGTTGTCGATCGTTCCACTGAGGGGCTGCTAAGAGCTCTGGAGAATGGGAAGCTTAAACAGGTATGATTCCAAAGGCCGTTCAAACCTGGTGCCGTGATAACGGTTTTGGTGAAGTCGTATCTGAAAAACAGGTCGGGGGAGGATGCATCAACAATGGTGCGCAGCTTTTGACTTCGTCTGGGAAAACCTTTTTCCTTAAGACGAACAGCCGTGCTCCAGAGGGCATGTTTGCGCGTGAGGCGGAGGGGCTAGACGGTCTAAGAGTAGATGGTGCTCCTCGGGTTCCCAACTCATATCTGTACAACCACCAATTTATTTTGTTAGAAGACCTTGCTCCAGCATCTCGCTCGCCTGATTATTGGTCTGAATTTGGCAGGCAGCTCGCTGTCCTCCATACCAAAACATCCCCTCGTTTCGGATTCGAGCAAGACAACTTTATCGGCAGCACCCGGCAGCCCAATCCATGGACCGCAGACGGATTCGAGTTCTTTGGGCAGTACCGTCTCTTCTTCCAGAGCAAGTTAGCCCAGGAGAATGGCTATTTCAATAAATCAGAAGTTCAAATGGTGGAAAAGCTGGCTTCCCAATTAAGACAGCTTATACCAGAGCAGCCTGCTTCCATTATTCACGGAGATTTATGGAGCGGTAACGCCCTTACAGACAGCCATGGCAACCCGGCATTGATCGACCCGGCAGCGCATTACGGTTGGGCAGAGGCAGAGCTCGCCATGACGGCTCTCTTCGGGCCATTCCCGGCCTCTTTTTATACAGCCTACGAGGAAACCCGGCCTCTACGAAGCGGCTACCGTGACCGCTTCCCGATCTACAACCTGTATCACCTGCTCAATCACCTGAACCTGTTTGGAGAAGGGTATTACGGTCAGGTGATGAGCGTCGTGAGAAGGTATGCGCGGTAACGAGGGACTGCGGACGGCAGCGATCCTTTACCTCATATACTCTCATAACAACGTGAATTACCGATCGCAAAATACTTCTCAAACTCAGGAGTCCATCCCTCAGGCAGGTACTCGCCTGATGCCCTGTCCTGAACGTACTTCCCCCGGTAATTCCCTTTACTGATTTCTTTAAGAGCATCGATGAAGAAATCTACTTCTTCAATTGTATTGTACAGTCCAAATGAAGCCCTGATCAGCCCGGGCATTTCACTCCTGTCACCTGCCAGCATGCGGTTGCGGACCTTTACAGCTTCGTCTTCACCGACCTGCAGGAGATGCAAAATGTAAGGATGTGCACAAAAACACCCGCTTCTTACACCGATCCCATACTCGTATCCGAGTACAGATGCTGCCAGGAAATGAGTTACATTGGTCAACCCAAATGGGATGACACCTAACCTTTCTTCTGCTCTCGCAGGATCAGTGCTGCCAAAGATCATCACCTCAGGAATCTTATGCAATGCTTCCAACGCATGCCTGGTCAGTTCTGCTTCATGTGCCGCGACCGCATCCATACCAACTGACTCAAGCTGGCATATTGCTGCTGCCAGGGCTACGACCCCAACCGTATTGGGAGAACCAGCCTCATCCCTTTCCGGAGGTTCTGCCCAAACCACATCATCAAGGGTGACGATTTCAACCGTTCCACCGCCACGCAGGTCGGGGTCGCCCTGCTCGAAGATATCTCTGCGCCCAACCAGAGCTCCTGCCCCGAATGGAGCGTACATTTTGTGTGCAGAGATGCTTACGTAATCCAGGTGGGCGGGGTCGTCAAGCGGTCTCATATCCACCTTGCGGTGAGGCGCCAGTTGTGCACAATCCACACAGATCTGTGCTCCAACAGCATGGGCTGTTTCTGCCAGGTGGTGAATATCGTTGATATATCCCGTGACATTGCTGGCGCCGCTGATGGTGACGAGTGCTGTGCGCGAACCATATTGTTTTAGTTTCGCCTCAAAATCGTCCGTGTCCAACCTTCCGTCTGGTAGTAATCCGACGTGAATTGTTTCGGCAGCTAAGCGCCAGGGGAGATCATTCGAATGGTGTTCCATACCGCTGGTGATGACGATGTTACGTTGAGGGGTGAAAGGGAACCTGCGCGCCAGTTTGTTGATTGCCTCAGTGGTATTCTTGCCAAAGATGCACGTGTGAGTCTTTGGGTCAGCGCCAAGGAACCGCAGGACGATTTCCCTGGCTTGTTCGTAAGCGTGTGTAGAGAGCTGGCTCTTAAAACCGGTGCCGCGGTGCACGCTGCTGTAAAAAACCAAAAAATCATCAACAGCTTTTTGTACTGGCAGCAATGAGGGGGTGGAGGCAGCATTATCAAAGTTGATGTAAGTGCGTTCGCTGCCGTCAAGAAGGGGGATTTTTTGTTCAGTACCAACGAACAGGTTCCGGTAGAGGTTGTTTGGGTGAGAAGAATCCATGATGACCTTGCAGTACTCCTTTTTGTGTGTGGATGAAACCCTACAAAACCTTACAATTTCTTAAAACTAACTTTTTCGTATAGTACAAGGACAATTTTGGTGGAGAAATCTCTTGCTTTTTCAGATTATTTCGTATATACTGTGGATATTCGTGGGTAAAAGTGGGTAATAGTGGTGAATATGTGGGGACGAGTACATATTGGAGCGCCGGATTTTCCGGCGTTCTGGCTTTAAAGGAGCGGTAGAACATATGTTCCTGGGTCAGTATCAGCATAGCTTCGACAACAAAGGCCGGTTAACGATTCCCTCCCGGTTTCGTGAGCTCCTGGCTGCTGATGGTGCCTATGTTACTCAGGGCTTTGACCGCAACTTGATGGTCCTCACGGTTTCCCGGTTCGAAAGAATATCAGGGAAGGTCGAACAGATGAGCATGACGGAGCCGAATGCCCGCATGCTCAAACGGATGATCTTCTCTTCCGCCAATATGGTGGAAGTTGATAAGGCAGGTCGCATTCTCATTCCTGAATTCCTGCGCCAGTATGCGGGCCTCCAAACTTTAGCAGTGGTAGTCGGCGCAGGGGATTATTTTGAGATTTGGGCGCCTGAAACGTGGACAGAGCTGTTATCCAAACTCCAAGATGCCGACACCAACGGACAGAGGTTTGCCCTGTTGGAACTGTAGATGCCACATAGACCGGTTCTTTACAATGAAATTATACACGCTTTGCAGCCGCACCAGGGAGGGTTTTATGTAGATGGTACGGTTGGTGCGGGGGGGCATGCGTGGGGTATCCTGGAAGCTTCATCACCAGATGGCAGGTTGTTAGGCCTCGACCTCGATCCCCATGCGCTCGACCTGGCAAGAGAACGCCTTGCTCCTTTTGGCGAGAGGGCTGTCCTTGTACAGGCTTCCTATATTACTCTCCTGCAGCAGCTTAAAGCCCTGGGTTGGAACGCTGTCGATGGTATCCTGCTGGACCTCGGTCTTTCGTCCATGCAGCTCGACACACCGGAGCGAGGTTTTTCTTTCCAGGCAGATGCTCCTCTCGATATGCGCTTCGATCCAGCAGCGCCGGTGACAGCAGCCGATTTGGTGAATGACCTTCCGGAAAATGAGCTCGCTGACTTGCTTTACCGTTACGGGGAAGAGCGCAAGTCGCGGCAGATTGCCCGAGAAATTGTCAGGTCAAGACCTGTCGCTACAACCAGGCAGCTTACCCAGATCGTAGCTCGAGCGGTAGGGCGCAAAGCAAGCAAGATCGACCCATCCACGCGTACGTTTCAGGCTTTGCGAATTGCCGTAAACCGGGAACTGGAAGCGGTCGAGGATGTGCTTCCGAAAGCTGTACAGGTGTTGAAACCTGGAGGCAGGTTGGCAGTCATCTCGTTTCATTCGTTAGAGGATCGGATCGTAAAGAAGTTTTTCCGCAAAGAAAGCCAGGATTGCATTTGCCCGCCAAGGCAGCCCGTATGTACCTGTGGTCATAAAGCAACACTGGCAGAACAAAACCGGCAGCCCATTACACCCTCGGAGGCTGAGGTGAAAGAAAACCCGCGATCGCGCAGTGCAAAACTACGTGTGGCGGAACGGCGGAGCATGCCTTCTTAATGAAATATGGGGGAAAGGGATTTTTTGCTCTTTCGTTGTGAATGTTTTTAACAGTCCCTTAGGTTGACAGGAACACCATATTGGCATGATTTGTGCATGCTCCTGTTTAGCTAGTAAAGCTGATCTGCAGCTCGAAGCTGTTATATGGCGTTCGATGCTGTGGGAAATTTGCAGGAGGAATTGTGGATCAAGTCCGTTTATTGACAAATTCTTACTCCCAGGCGCCCTGGAGGAAACAGCTCCAGGCGATCCTTGGTTTCTTGCTGGTACTTGTCATGGCAGCGCTGGTCGTCAGCGTCTACCTGTTTGTATCCTCAAGGGCTGTGGTTACCGGTGTTGAAATTCAGATCATGCGCAATGATATGGTCGAAATGCGTATGAAAATCGAAGATTATGAGACTGCTCTGGCATATCTCACATCAGAACAAGTAATGAAAGAACGAGCCGATTCGATGGGATTTGAGCCGGTCGATACCGGAAGTATTCTTTATCTCCAAGTCCCCGGGTATGTTGAGCGGAAACCCGCTGTCTTGGCGCCTCCTCCATCTCCAGGTACATCCCGTGCTCCTACCCTGTCTGCTGAGTATTCTGAATCGTTGGTCGAGTGGCTGCGGGAAAATATCCTAACACCTTCTGGTTTTCTCATTGAGGTGGGGCCATGAACCCTGGTTACTTAAATGTATCACGCTGGAGATATCGCCTGATCGAAATGATTTTCTTCGGGGTTGCCCTGATAATCGTTGGTCAGGCGTTTCGTCTTCATATTGATCCTGTACTTCAGAAAATGCGGGTGGATAGTGAGATTTACGAGGTAGAACAGCAGACAGTATATCCTCCTCGTGGTCTTATCTTCGATCGTTGGGGGAATGTCCTTGCTAGTAACAAAAAGATCTATGAGGTTGGAGCAGATCTGCGTTATGTTTCCGACCAGGAGACGATTGCTCAAACACTGGCTGCCTATGCCGGTTCGAATTATTCCGATGTCATCGCTGCATTAAACCCTGAGATAAATGATAGTGGCGTAGAGCCTGTTTATTCTGTCCTGGATAACTTCCTCACCGAAGAGGAAATGACAGCCATCACCGCGAAAGTTGATGAATATGCCAACATGAAGCGGAGAAAAGGCCAGATAACGCCAAACTTGAACGGTTTGTACTTCGTTCCCCGGCTGATGCGCGTCTATCCCGAACAGGACCTTGCTTCGAACATCATCGGTTTTGTGAATTACAACGGTGAAAGTTTTTTTGGGATCGAAGAGAATTATCAGGATCTGCTGGCAGGGAATCCGCTCCAAATTTCAGTCCCCCTCGATCCAAACCGGGTCGCAGAAATTCCTGAAATTCCGGAAGGTGCCAGCCTTGTCCTGACGATTGACCGTGAGATCCAGGCCGCCATGGAAGATGTCCTTGACGATGCCCTTCAAGAGACCGGAGCTGATGACGGAACGATCCTGGTAACAAATCCGGAGACGGGTGAGATACTTGCCATGGCAGTAACGCCCCGCATGGACTTAAACAATTTTACTGAATTCCAAAACATTTTTACAGAAAACAAACCTTATAACAAAGGCGCCAGCCAGGCTTATGAACCAGGCTCGGTGTTTAAAGTCCTGACAATGGCTGCTGCACTCGACAGCGGGGCTGTTAACCCAGGCACAACATTTATGGATACCGGGATTTTTGAGATTGGCGGTATTTATATCCGGAACTGGAACAGCGGTGCCTGGGGTTACCAGGATATGCAAGGCTGCATGCAGCACTCCTTGAATGTCTGTCTCGCCTGGATCGCTTCTCAGGTAGGTCCTGAGCGTTATTACGACTACATGAATGCCTTCGGTTTCGGTCAAATGACTGGCCTGGACCTTGCTGGTGAAGCCAGTGGACGATTAAAGATGCCGGGCGACTCAGACTGGTATGATGCTGATCTTGGTACCAACGCTTTTGGTCAGGGTGTTGCTGCTACTCCGGTACAAATGGCGATGGCAATTTCGTCAGTAGCAAACGATGGTAAAATGATGGCTCCTCATATCATGAAGTCCGTCATTCAGAACGGAAGGCAGTATAATACACAACCTCAGGTCGTCGGTACACCCATATCCGCTGAGACTGCCCGCACTTTGACAGATATGCTGGCAGCTTCACTGGTAAACGAATCATCTGATGCCCTGGTAGAAGGTTATAGTGTTGCAGGGAAAACCGGAACCGCAGAAATTCCAACCCCTATGGGATATACCAGCAGTGAAACCAATGCTTCATTTGTGGGCTGGGGTCCTGTTGATGATCCAAAGTTCCTGGTTTATGTCTGGTTGGAACGTCCAGAGACTTCTCCCTGGGGTTCTGTCGTCGCTTCTCCAGTTTTTAGCGAAGCGGTTCAACGGTTGGTGGTTCTTCTCAACCTTCCTCCTGACAACGTCAGGCAAGAACTGCGCGGTCAGCAATAACACGAGTATTGCCAGAAATCGCTGTAGTTCCACAATCATCTTGGTGGGCAGTTAACGGATGCTCACACTTGCGGATATCCTCGAAGCCTTAACGAATTTACGTCCCCTTTGGGCAGACAACCTTGTGATTACCGAAGCGGATATCGACTCCCGCCAGGTAATCCCGGGATCCATGTTTGTTGCTCTACCTGGAGAACGGGTTGATGGGCATAATTTCATCGAGGATGCATTCAAACATAGCGCTTCTTTTGCTGTTATCCAAAGGCAGGACGCCGCATCCGTTCCTGTTCTGGATCTTAGGGATGTAGAAGACTCTCGCCGGTTCTTGACCCAATCCGCCGCACCTTTTGATATCAACCAACCCTTTTGCGTGCTTGTAGATAACGCGCTCCACGCTCTGCAGAAGGCTGCTCGTTATTGGCGCCGGAAGCTTGATGTCAGGGTGATTGGGATTACTGGAAGTGTTGGAAAATCGACGACCAAAGAGCTGGTAGCAGAAATTCTCAGCCAGCGCTATCGCACTCTAAAGAATCCAGGCAGTTATAATAATGAAATCGGACTCCCGCTAACGATCCTGAGCTTGACAGAAGGACATGAGAGGGCAGTCCTTGAAATGGGTTTTTACGTTTCAGGTGAGATTTCTTTTCTCTGCGATCTGGCGCTTCCTCAGGTAGGTGTCTTGACCAACATAGGTACGGTCCACGCTGAGCGAGCTGGTTCGATAGAAGCCATTGTTGCAGGAAAAACTGAGCTTGTCCAGGCCCTACCTGCTGCCCCGGAAGGCATAGCTGTTCTCAATTACGACGATCCATACGTACGAGAAATGGCGAGCAATACGAAAGCCCAGGTCTTTACATATGGGCTGGATCCGGAAGCCGATCTTTGGGCAGACAATGTAGAAGGGTTTGGTTTGGAAGGGATACGCTTTCAACTCCACTACGAGGGTGAAGTTTTGCATTTGCGTGTACCCTTAATCGGCCGGCATTCTGTCCATACAGCATTAAGGGCTGCTTCGGTTGGATTGGTGGAAGGTCTGACCTGGCAAGAAATTGTACGAGGCCTTCGTGCTGGTACAACGCAGCTTCGGCTGGTTGCCGTAAAAGCAGACAGCGGCGCCATTATCCTGGACGATACTTACAATGCTTCACCTCAATCTACGCTGGCAGCCCTAAATCTACTGGATGAGCTGGAAGGGCACAAAATTGCTGTATTGGGTGATATGTTAGAGCTGGGGCCGTATGAAGAACAGGGCCATGAGATTGTTGGGCTGCGGGCGGCTGAAGTTGTTGATGAGCTTGTTTGTGTAGGTCCTCGCGCCAGCATGATTGGCTCCGCAGCAAGAAAGGCAGGTTTTCCTCAGGATTCTATCGTACATTTTGACGAAACCCTCCAGACTGTAAACTACCTGCAGTCACGGCTGACGACTGGAGACGTTGTTCTCATAAAAGGTTCACGAGGGATGGCCATGGATCGCATCGTCGCTTCACTGGAGTCGCATAAATGAGCGATTCCTCAATGGCTTTGGCATTAGCCGGATTTAGTTTCCTGCTTACGGTCATATGGGGAGAACCACTTCTTAGAGTTTTACGGCATTTGAAAGTTGGAGATCTAATCCGCATTGATGGTCCGCAGTCGCATTTTTCCAAATTAGGTACTCCCACGATGGGTGGGCTGCTTATCCTTCTTCCGGTCGCGCTGCTCACCATCCTTTTAAATTTCGCCGGGTTTGTCGGTTTCAGTGGGATAGGTCGATCGGTCATGGTACCTCTGGGTACGATGTTCGGGTTCTTGTTACTAGGCGCAGCAGACGATTTAGAGAAGCTGCGTGCCAAAAGGGTACGAGGCGAAGGAATGCGCGCCCGGACGAAGTTCATCATCCAGGTTGTCTTCGCTGTTATCATCGCGATTGGCCTATATTTTGTCCTGGATGTCCCTCAGCTCTTCGTTCCCGGTATTGAAATCGAAGTTCCGCTGGGCGTCTGGTACATTCCGATTGCAGCTTTCTTGATTGTGATGTCTGCGAATGCAGTCAACTTTACAGATGGTCTGGATGGGCTTGCAGGGTTGATTTCTGCTACAGCCTTTGCAACTTATGGAACGATCGCCCTTCTGCAAGAACAGGTATTTCTTTCCAGGTTCTGCTTCACCGTGGTCGGCGCACTGTTTGGTTTCCTTTGGTTCAATGTCCACCCGGCTCAGCTTTTTATGGGCGATACCGGCTCCATGCCGCTTGGCGCAACGCTGGCCGTGGTAGCATTGATGACCGGCCAATGGGCTATCCTCCCCGTCATAGCGATTATTCCGATCAGTGAAGTCCTCAGCGTAGTACTCCAGGTAACATACTTCAAGTGGACGCATGGGAGGCGTCTATTCAAAATGTCTCCCCTCCATAACCATTTTGTCTTGTTAGGTTGGAGTGAAACGCAAATCGTCCAGCGGTTTTGGTTAATCGGATTGATGGCAGGTATTTTAGGCGTAGCACTTGCCATCGTCTAGCACGAGTCTTGCAATCCCTGATTAACAAGAAGGATGATTGTTTGATGGCTGAGTGGAGAGATAAGCGAGTCTTGATTATCGGGGCTGCCCGGCAGGGAACTGCCCTGGCTCGTTATCTTGCTTCTAAAGGAGCGAGGGTAATTCTGAATGACCGCCGGACTCCCGAAGAGCTGGGATCAGCACGTGCGAGCCTTTCCGATCTATCCGGATCGATCGAATGGGTATTGGGCGAGCATCCACTCGCCATTCTTGACAGTGCTGACCTGATTTGTCCATCGGGTGGGGTCCCGCTCTCCCTTCCGTTGATCGTTGAGGCGTTGAGGCGAGGTATTCCTTTATCCAACGATTCACAGATTTTCATGGAAGAAGCGCCTTGCATGGTCGTTGGTATCACCGGTTCTGCGGGAAAAACGACCACTACCACGTTGGCAGGCAGGATGGCTCAGGCAGCCGTTACGTCTTCTGGACTGGGTTTCCACCCGGAGCGTGCCTGGGTGGGTGGGAATATTGGTTCTCCTCTGATCTCTGTCGTGGATCAAATGGGTTCTTCCGATCTGGCTGTGATGGAGCTTTCCAGTTTCCAACTCGAGCTGATGACGGTCTCCCCGCAAGTAGCCTCCATCCTGAATATTACCCCAAACCATCTGGACAGGCATGACAGCATGCAGTCTTATACAGCAGCGAAAGTGAGAATTCTGGGCTATCAGGGAAATGGTGATTCTGCGGTGTTAGGCCGCGATGATCCTGGTGCGTGGGGTCTCTCTTCAGCAGTAAAGGGGAAGCTCTACTCCTTCGGTTTGAGTCCGCTGCCTGAAGGTAGTGAGGGTGTATACCTGGATGATGGTCACGTGATGCTGCGTGTAGACAATAAGCCCATCGAAATCATGGAGCGTTCTCACGTCGGATTGCGGGGCGAGCACAACCTTCAAAACACACTGGCTGCTTGCGCTGTTTGTGCGGCTGCCGGTCTACCTGTAGATGCAATGATTGCTGGCGTGGAAGGTTTTACCGGTGTCTCTCACCGTCTGGAATTTGTCCGTGAATGGAAAGGGGCGAGCTGGTATAACGATTCGATTGCGACAGCACCAGAAAGGTCAATGGCTGCTATCCGTTCCTTTGATGAGCGCCTGGTTCTGCTGGCAGGCGGCAGGGATAAAAATTTACCCTGGGATGAATTTGCCCAGCTTGTATGCCGGCGGGTCGGCCATTTGGTTTTGTTTGGTGAGGCTGCTGGGAAAATATTATCTGCTGTGAAACGTGCCTGTGAGGCTGGTGGAGCAAAACAACCAGCGATTACGAAATGTTCGGGATTGCGGCAGGCCGTTGTAAGTGCTGCGGAAGCCTGTGCTCCAGGAGATGTGGTTCTATTATCTCCTGGTGGTACCAGTTTTGATGAATTTCGTGATTTTGAAGAGCGTGGGGAGGCTTATCGGAAATGGGTGATGATGTTGGATTAGGAACTGGGTATTCAAGTGAAGAAGCGTCTCAAACGGGTGCGAGCCGGGTACGCCGCAGCCGCAGGCATTCTCCGAAGCTGGGTCTCGACCTCAACGGTTTCTTACCCAAGCGTGAAGATACCAAACGGTCTCGGTCTTCTTCAACTTCTATTAACGGCAACAACGGTTCGGAAACACGCCCGCGCCTGGCTGGCGCATCTCGGTGGGAAGTGATCATGGGGATCGACATGCCGCTCCTCCTGGCTGTTTCTACGCTGATTGTATTTGGTCTCTTGATGGTGAACTCGGCTAGCTGGGCAGTATCAATTTATCAATATAATTCCGCCAATGCATATTTCTGGCGCCAGGCACTCTGGACAGCATTGGGAGTCGCCGGAGCAGTCGTGCTGGCATTTTTTAACTACCGAAGATTCCAGAAGCTGGCCTTACTCCTTATGGCAGCTACAGTGATCAGTCTGCTTGGCGTGCTCTTATTCGGTGTTGAGCTGTTCAATGCAACTCGAACACTGGCTGGAGGCTCAATCCAGCCGTCTGAGCTGGCGAAGTTCACTATCATTATCTATCTGGCAGTCTGGCTGTTTGCCCGCCGCGATCAACTTACCGATTTGAGCCTGGGCCTCATTCCAATGGGTGTGATCCTTGGGGTTGTAGGCGGTCTCATCGCTGCTCAGCCTGATCTGAGTGCAGTCATTACGGTTTTCATCCTGGGTGGATTGCTGTTCTTCCTCGCTGGCGGCGAATTGCGGCAGATCTCGATCGTTATCTTACTGGGTGCAGTTGTTGGTTTCTTCATCGTCCAATCAAACATCTTCCCCTCTGGTAAGATCCGTATTGCCGAATTCCTTGCTGGATGGAGGGATCCCACGGCGGCATCTGACCACGTACGTCATGCTCTTGAGGCCTTTGTACGCGGTGGTTGGTTCGGTGTTGGCATCGGTAAAGGCGACTGGAAGCTAACCCTGCTCCCAGTACCTCACACAGATAGTGTGTTTGCTGTTGTGGGTGAGGAGACCGGATTTGTGGGAGTCATTTTCCTGGTTGCTTTGTTTGCAGTTGTGCTTTGGCGTGGAATGTCAATTTCACGTCGTGCCCCTGACCAGCTCGGATCGTTCCTGGCTGCAGGTCTCACAATCTGGATCACACTGGAGGCCTTCTTGAATATGGCGGTGCTGTTTGGGCTTCTCCCTTTCACCGGAAATGCCCTCCCGCTCATCAGCGCAGGTGGTTCAAGCCGGGTTATGACATTGGCGGCAGTTGGAATTCTCATGAATATCTCCCGAATGTCAGAAGAGACCAAGGGAGTCAAGGAGCGAAGTTTAAGTGCGGTTGTTGATTTGCGCGGGCGGAACAGGGGGCGGAGTGTATCCAGCCCTCGTCGTCCTACACGCTCTATCAGCCAGGATTGAGCCAGATGTGTTATGGGTCGGTGGTGAAGGGGGAATGGAGGCTGACCTGGTAAAAAGAGAGGGCATTCCTTTCGAATCCATTCCTGCTGCTGGAGTGCATGGGGTAGGTGTTGGCGCTTTGCCAGGAAATCTCCGCACACTGAGCCGCGGCTACAAAGCAGCCCGTCGAATCCTCAACCGTTTTCAACCTGATGTACTTTTTTTTACCGGCGGCTACGTTGCTGTCCCAGCGGCAATGGCAGCCCGCCAGCCTCTCCATGGAAAAAAGCGTCCCCGCAGCCTGGTTTATATTCCGGATCTCGAGCCAGGCCTGGCTCTCAAGGTTATCCTCCGATTCGTAGACTCGGCTGCCCTTACTGCTGAAGAAACCCGCCAGTACCTTCCAGCTCGAAAACCTGCCGTTGTAACCGGTTATCCGGTTCGCCAGGAATTGCAAAAGTGGAGCAGGGAAGAAGGAATAAGAGTTTTCGATCTGTGTGACAGCCTTCCCGTTTTGCTTGTCACAGGAGGTTCTCGGGGAGCACGCACCATAAACCGGGCGCTTATCAGTGTTCTTCCGGAGCTGCTTAAGGAAACCCAAATCATCCATATCACCGGAACGCTTGACTGGCCTGAAGTAGAAAAATTCATACCGACGCTTTCGTCAGAACAACTCTTGCGCTACCGGGTGTATCCTTATCTTCACGAAGAGATGGGAGCCGCAATGTCTGCTGCTGATCTTGTCCTCTCTCGTGCAGGTGCTTCTATTTTAGGTGAATATCCACATTTTGGGCTCCCAGCTATTCTGGTCCCTTACCCGCATGCCTGGGACTACCAATATAAAAATACACGTTATCTTGAAGGACGCGGGGCTGCGATGATGATCCGAGACGATGAGCTTCAAACCCGAATCCTGCCGGTTGTCCGCAGCCTGCTTCAGGATTCACAACGCCTGGAAGAAATGCGTAAGGTGATGCACTCTGTTGCCCGTCCAGACGCACCCGAAGCCATTGCAACGCTTCTCCTATCACTTGCCGGCCGACCGGCCCAGGAATCCTGAATATGGTCACCCTGAACTTCTTTTTCTTATTTCTCGTTGCAATATTTGCTGTTATCGGTGCAATGCGCGGCTGGGCCAAAGAACTTCTGGTTACGTTCAGCGTGGTGCTCTCCATATTTGTTATCACAGTTCTCGAACGGTATGTACCCGCTGTTTACAATACCTTTTCCACACCGGGAAGTACCACCCAATTTTGGATGCGCACCATCATCGTGACCTTACTCACTTTCTTCGGTTACCAGACCCCAAATCTTCCCAGGCTTTCAGGGACCCGCTTCGTTCGTGAGAAATTTCAAGACAGCTTGCTTGGTTTTTTCCTTGGCGCTTTCAACGGTTATCTGATCATTGGCACAATCTGGTTTTTCTTACACCAGGCGAATTATCCATTCCCGTATATAACACCACCGATACCAGGTACAGAGCAGGGGGATGCCGCTCTCCGCTTGATCAATATATTACCTCCGCGCTGGCTAGATCCACCCATCATTTATTTTGCAGTCTCGATTGCGTTCCTGTTCGTCATCGTTGTTTTCCTCTAGCATGGAACCGGGAATTCATATACATCTGATCGGAATTAGCGGAAGCGGTCTATCGGCGGTTGCTCGCGTCCTTCTTGAAAGAGGTTTCAAGGTTAGCGGTTCTGATCGCCAGCTCTCATCCCTCACCTCTTCTTTAAAGGATATGGGAGCTGCGATTTACTCCGGCCACCGGGCAGACAACATCGAGGGAGCAGACCTGATTGTTCGCTCCTCAGCAGTCTCAGATACAAATGTAGAAGTCGTTGCTGCCCGCGAAAAAGGTATCCCCGTCCTTAAGCGATCGGAATTCCTGTTCAACTTAATGGATGGGTATTTGGGAATTGCTGTTGCAGGTTCTCATGGTAAAACGACTACAACCGCCATGATAGCCTGGATGCTTTCCGGCATGGGCTTCGATCCATCCTTCATCATTGGCGGACTCTCAAAAAACCTGGGTACGAATGCCCATGCCGGAATCAGCAGGTATTTTGTCATCGAGGCAGACGAGTACGATCGAATGTTCCTGGGTCTCAGACCTGATATTGCTGTCATTACTGCTGTTGAACACGATCACCCTGACCTCTTCCCGACCCCCCTGAGTTACCGGCAGGCCTTTCTGGACTTTACCTCGAAAATTGTCCCTGGGGGTTACCTTCTTGCCTGCACCGACGACCGTGGTGCTGCTGAGATACTTAAGGAAGCAAATCCTGAAGGGGTTCAAAAAGCCAGCTATGGTACCGGCAAGAGCCAATATCGAGCCGAAAATCTAAAAGTAAATGATATGGGTGGGTATGATTTCGAGGTATTTTTCTCGCCTGCAGAACTAGAGCTGGATAAGGCAGTTCTTACACCTGTGAGTGTCTCTTTGCAGGTGCCTGGCGAGCATAATGTCCGTAATGCACTGGCGGCACTTGCCGTTGCTCACTGTTTGGAGATTCCTCTCGAGATCGCGGCTCGAATCCTCAGGGATTTTACGGGAACCGGCCGCCGCTTTGAAGTTCTTGGTGAGGCGAACGAAATCACTATAATCGATGATTATGCTCACCATCCCACTGAGATACGTGCTACTCTTGCAGCTGCCCGAGCTCGTTATCCCGATCGAGAAGTGTGGGCAGTCTGGCAGCCTCATACCTACTCCCGCACAAGGGCATTATTCGAAGATTTTGCTTCATCATTTTCACTTGCCCATCATGTTGTTGCAACTGAAGTCTATCCAGCTCGTGAACCGGTTGAGCCTGATTACAGTTCCAGGGTAGTGGTAGAAGCGATGAACCATCCGGACGCTCATTTTGTTGCAGATCTTCAGGGGGTCGTACATTTTTTACTATCAAACCTCAAGCAGGGAGATGTCATGATCGTGCTCTCTGCCGGTGATGCCAGCATGATTGGTCCTCAAATTTTAACTGCCTTAGAAGAAAGGAGTGATAACGATGCAGGGAACCAAAGCCAGACCGAAATCTGACCGAATCTTAAAAAACAATGAAGAAAAGCGCCAGTACGATTCTGAAGTCATCGCACTCCAGTCCATGAGATTGATCGCTGCTCCAGACGCTAAGGACGATCTTTCTGATCAGGAATTAGCTGATATTTGCAAGAGTAAAAAGGGTTTCTCCTCAGAGCTGATTCAGAACCTGATCGAGTATATAAAGTCCATATAGATGACCCATTCTCTCCCTCTCGAATCGCTGCGTTCCGCCTTCGGCGAACGGATGCAGGAAAACGTAGCCTTAGGACGTTTTACTGCAGCGCGGGTGGGGGGACCGGCTGATGTATTGGTCGTTGTCGAGAAAGCTGATCAGCTTGCTGATGCCGCTCTGCGGCTGTGGGAGATGGATTTAGGTTTTACCGTATTAGGCGGAGGTTCGAATGTATTGGTTTCCGATTCAGGGGTGAGAGGTGTTATCATTCTGAACCACGCTCGAGAGGTCCGTTTTGATGAGGATGTAGATCCACCGGTTGTTTGGGCAGAATCAGGCGCAAACCTGGGATTGGTCGCCAGGCGGGCTGCCGAGAAAGGACTGTCAGGCCTCGAATGGGCAGCCGGGATTCCGGGAACAGTTGGTGGAGCAGTCGTTGGAAATGCTGGGGCTCATGGGGGGGATATAGCGGGTAATATAATCCTGGCAGAAATCTTGCACCTGATAAAAGGTGAACGGGATCTTTCACAACCCATATGCACCAATCGAGAGAGCTGGACAGCCCACGAGTTGGAATACAGCTATCGTACCAGCCGCTTAAAACGAAATCCAGGTACTGTCGTGCTTTCTGCCTCTCTCCAATTGCAGGATTCAACCCCAGATCTGGTGCAGGCAAAGATAGGGGCATTCAAAGAACAGCGCCGGAAAACCCAACCTCCTGGGGCAAGTATGGGCTCGATGTTTAAAAATCCACCTGGTGAATATGCCGGTCGGTTGATAGAAGCTGCAGGCTTGAAAGGCACCCGTGTTGGAGATGCAGAGATCAACCGCTTGCATGCCAATTTTTTCATCAACCTCGGCAGCGCTCGGGCGGACGATGTTTACAGGCTGTTGAAACTGGCCCAAGATACGGTTGCAGAAAAGTTTCATATCAATCTTGAGCTGGAAATTGAATTAATAGGTGATTGGAATCTTACAGGATGAAAAAGGAATCGAAGCTTCAAGTTGGGGTCATCTTTGGGGGTGTCTCAGGCGAGCATGAAGTCTCTCTGATGTCGGCTCGTTCTGTTTTAAACGCTCTTGACCCTGAAAAATACGATGTCTACCAGATTGGTATTACAAAAACTGGAGATTGGCTGGCGGGTGAAAATGTGATCGATGAGCTTGAGCAGGAGAAATACAAACATACAATGCCTGTATCCATGCTCCCCACTGCAGCTCGTAAAG
>Ga0209819_10000114_pt1 | contig 22520 bp, 23 predicted proteins | sample PPLLak2March2015_FD_187248 | JGI IMG/M metagenome (GOLD analysis project Ga0209819, IMG submission 187248) | Freshwater sediment microbial communities from Prairie Pothole Lake near Jamestown, North Dakota, USA - PPLs Lake P7 Core (1) Depth... | ecosystem: Environmental > Aquatic > Freshwater >... | reverse complement strand
CGGGATCTTTTTAACCTTGGGCTTCCGGTTCTATTCAGGCGATCCGGGAACAATCCCCAACCCAGGAGACACTCAAGTTTTTGTCGCTTCGATGAACGTGACCTATCTGTTTGCTCTTGGCATCAGCCTGATCCCGCTGCTGACTTCAATCAAGAGCAAGAAGAATATTTCGACAGACGCTTGATTGAACCTGGATTCCGCAGTTAAATCGAAAATGGCGGAAGCGAGGTGCAATCCTGAAGCAGCGAAGGCGTCCGACTGTGAAGTTTCAAAGTCATTTTGCGCCATCGCACGTCGTTGCGATAAGGCTTAATACCCCCTCCAAACACCGCTGATCGATGTTTGCTCAGAGGCAGAAACCCATCGACTTCGCTGCGGAAGGGTTGCGCCTCGCGCTTTTTGTCTATAGCAACTGCGGAATCCGGGTTGAATGATTCCGGCTCTCCGAAAAACGCCGCCGGGGGCGTGCGGCGCCTCGAGCCCATGCGAGATGGGTCTAAACCTCGAGACCGTAAAAACGCGCGGTGTTATCGACAAGCAGCTTTCGTTTACTGTCCTCGTTGATGTCTTTTCTTTGGAGAAAAACATCGACCGCTCCGTAGAGCCGGTCACCATGGGGAATATCCGAGCCATACAGCCAGCACTCGTCGCCGAACTCCTCGATTGCAAAGGGCAGCCATTTTTCGTCGACTTCGAAACCAAAGTAAATCTGTCCCCGCTCGATGTATTGCTTGGGCAAATGCTTGGCGTTGTAGCCTCTGCGAAAGTCTTCTCCGGCGCGAGCTCCGGGAAATCCGCTATAGTCGCTGATTCGCTCCACCAGGCCCGGCACCCAGGAGCAGCCGGCTTCGAGAAAAGCGATGCGCAGATCCGGGTAGCGGTCGGCGATGCCCTTCGAAATCACCCGCTGGAAAGCAAATTGAACCGTGAGCCAGAAAGAAATAGCGGTCTTGTCGTGATGGGTGTCGTTGACGTTTCCGAGCGCTCGAAAACTGTGACCCGTGTGGATGGCGACCGGAAGGCCGACCGCGTTGGCTGCCGCCCAAATCGGCTCCATCGGAGGGTCGTCGATTCTGATATCTCCGGTCACTCCGAGGAGCATCACGGCAACCGAGCCCATCTTCTTGGTGCGCTTAATTTCCTCGCACGAGGCGTGTGGATCAACCGGGTCGACGAGGGTCACCCATTTCAGTCGATCGGGAGCCTGGCTCGTTAGATCGGCAATCCAGCTATTGTAGGCGCGCATCATCGCCACCGCCAAATGCCGGTCATAAGTGATAGGATAGGACAGAAACATGGTGGGATAGATAACCTGAACCGCGGTCTTCTCGCGGTCCAATTGCTCCAGCCGCGATTTGACCGAGCGCATTTCGGCGCTGTCAACGGGATCGTAAGGGCTGATTCCCGGCGTGACTTTCGCTGGCCTACCATTCTTGCTCAGGGGAAAACCCGCTTGTTGAAAGGGGCCGCTTCTTACGGGAAACGATCGGGTATCAATCATCCAGTAGAGCGGACCATCGGAACCCGTTTCTATGATCGCGGGCCGGCGCTCCGTGAGTTTCGGGTCCCAGTATTTGTCCGAGAATGTGACCTCGGATTCCGATACATGGCCATCGGCATCCCATGCCTTGATCATGTCTGCCTCGAGGTGTGCGGGAAATTTTGTTTGCGTTCTTCGACTCGGGTGCTGCGACTCTGTTGGCCGGGTGAGTCAATTCTTCCGGACGTTCGATTTGGCCATGAGCCACGCGTCTATCATTTCTCGCTTAAAGCGCCATTGGTTGCCGACTTTGAAGGCGGGTATTTTCTTCTCGGTGACCAGACGATAAACCGTAAACTTGTTGACGTGTAAGTAACGGGCTACTTGCTCCGGCGTCTGCAGATCTCCCAATTTACCACCCGGGTCGGCCATTATCGTCTCCGGCTCCGCCGAAGATTTGGCTTCAAGCAAAAGATCACGCTCCCGCTGCTCCGTGAAGAACTCACATGCTTCTTTGAGGACCATCTCAAGCTGCGGAATATCCCAGGGTTTGGTCACGCATTTGGAAATGGCAGCAGAGTTGACCGCGTCCATAACCACATCGAAGTCCGAATACGCCGTGGTCAGAATGCGAATCGCTGTCGGGTGTAATTGGCGCGCACGCTGCAGAAATTCGACGCCTTTTTCGCCGGGCATTCTTTGGTCAGTCATCAAGAGCGCAATTTCGTCTCGATGTTGTTCCAGCAGGCGATAACCATCCGCGGCGTTGGCGGCGCTCAGAATCTTGAACTTATCTCCGAAAGCCCGGGTGAAATATTTGAGCGATTTTTCCTCGTCGTCTACGTAAAGAATAGCGCACTTCTGATAATCATGAAGATCCATCGTCTCTCCTCTTATTTATAGGCTCCCGTGCTTCATTTTACGCTAATAAATCCTCAATCCAAGTCCATACTTTTTCGACATCTCACGAGACACGCCGGGTTCACGGCCTACGATATCAGAGTTTAGCAACTGCGCTGCCCTTTCGGCTCTCCTATCCTTACCCAGACCTCCGGCCCCCTATATCTATCCTAAATCGGTCAGGCATGCGAATCCCGCCAAACACTCGAAAACTGCCTTCGGCAAGCTTTTGCCGCGGCCGATCCTCGGCTTTCACCCGGCAAGAACTCATGGTAAGTGATAGTTTTAACCTACTAGATTCGCCGCTACAGGACCATTCTTTTGCCCAATAAGAAACCCGGCCTATTCTTCGGCTGGCGCATGGTGGCCGCCGCCAGCGCTTTGCGCGTGCTCGGCGCCGGCCTTCATAGTTTCGGCTTTACGGTGTTTTTTCTCCCTCTCAGCCAAGATCTGAACCTGAACCGCACCTCGACCTCGCTGGCTTTTTCGCTGGCGCGCGCGGAGGGTGCCGTCGAAGGTCCGGTCGTCGGTCATTTGCTCGACCGGTACGGTCCAAAGCCGATTATGTTGGCCGCGGTCCTACTCATGGGAGTCGGCTATCTGCTGCTCTCCCAAGTCCATAGTTACGCGACTTTTTTAATCGTTTATCTCGGCGTTATCTCTCTCGCTCACGCCGGCGGGTTCATGCATTCACCGATGGTGTTGATCAACACCTGGTTTATCCGCCACCGTGCTCGAGCCATCACCATCAGCAGCGCCGCGTTTGGGCTCGGGGGCGTTCTTGTGGCCCCGGTCCTAAGTGTCATCGTCCAGGCCTGGGGCTGGAGGTCGGGGGCCGCCATCGCCGGCGTTTTGTTCTTGGTGATTGGCATACCGCTGTGCCTCACCATTCGCCGGTCGCCCGAAGGGATGGGACTATTGCCTGACGGCGATGAACCCGCTGGCAACGCCCCGGGCCATGAGGGCCGGGGGCAGACGGTTCGCCCGGAAGTCGATGTCACGGTGGCCGAGGCCTTGCGTTCCTTCGCGTTCTGGGGATCGGTGCTGGCGGCAGGTATTCGCAACGGCTCCTACCATGCGATCGCCGTTCATTTCGTGCCGCTCATGGTGTGGAAGGGATTGAGCCAACCCCAGGCGGCTTTGTTGCTGAGCGTCTACGCATTTCTCGGCATGGTGTTGACCCTCATGCTGGGCTGGTTCGCCGACAAGACGAACAAGCCCCGCCTGACCGGGTTCATCTTGTTTGTCGGTGCCGGCGCGATGCTTCTACCTATCGTCAGTAGTTCCCTCTGGTCGCTGGTTTTATTTACGACTTTCTTTTCCGCGGTGGAAACCACTTTCCCGCTTGGCTGGGCGGTGGTCGGAGACTTGTTCGGCAGGAAGCATTACGCCAGGATACGCGGTTATATGACTTTGTTTTACACCTGGGGAGGGGTTCTCGGCCCAGTGATCGCGGGAGCGATTTTCGACCGGTGGCAAACCTACGAGCCCCTCTTGTGGTCTCTGGTCGTCGTATTCAGCGTGGCGGGGGTTCTGTTTGCAAGCCTCAATCGATCATGGCAGAGAGCGACGGGCCAGATACCCGCGGCAGGGCTGAGACCCGGGTGATTGGAACGATGAGCACAAGCCCTCCGAATCGAAGCGGCGCCAAAGCTCGACCAACTGTTGAGTCCGAAGCAAAATGAACATAAACTCGCTCCTGTTTGGATCTCGCGATCGAGGGGGGGGTTGCGATGCCTGATTCAGTGGGTCCGTTAACCTTACAGTTTCTTGACTGGGTCTCGAGTCGTCGCCGAACATACACCGAGGCCATGGAAGCGTGGCAAACTACATGCCCTCGGTATACTGTATGGGAGGACGCGCTCATCGAGGGGTTTATTCGGGTCGAGAGTCAAGACCATCAATCCAAAGTAACTCTCACCGCAAGAGGCAGAGCTATGCTAGAAATAACAACTCAAGCCGGAGATCCGGAGTGCCAAGTGTCCCATCTCGATCGTCAAGGTCAAAAATAAGAGGAGGTATCTAGATTGGCGTTAGGGTTACCGTTGAGTTTGTCGCTGCATAAATTCTTCGCCGTATTTTTTCAGTTCCTTAGGCCCGCTTTTGCCTTTGTCGCATCGCGGATATCCTGGATTTTTGGACCAGGCCACCAAGGATGGCTGATGGCGCCTGTTCTTGCGCTTCTTGCCGGCTGTTCGTCGGTTCCTCCGATCGCTTTTCAGAACACCTCCCATCGGCAGATTTACAGCCTCAGTTTGGCAGATCTGGAAAAGCTGCAATTCTATATCTCGACTGACGTTGTCGCCCAATATCAAGATGCTAGCGGGACAAAGTCCTTCCTGGTACCCAGATTGACTCCTGGCGTCGTGACGGGCGCAGGCCCGAATTGGCTTAAGGTGAGTTTTAGAGAGGGCGGTGCCGACGTTCCCTTTCTGGCGGACCTCACTCAGTACGACCCCCGATACTGGATTGCCTCCGAGGTCGAAGGAAGCAACGACTTCAAGAGGATCGCGCAGCTTCCCGGGGAATCTTTCATATACAAAGGCACCCGATACACGCTGGTTTCCGGGGCCGATGCCTACCTGCTCTTCGACTGGGAAGGCTGGAAAAAAGTCGTCGAGACACGCGTAGTCACTGAGGGGCGGCGAGTGGGTGAGAGGTAACTTTTTTAGCAAGGTCCCCGATAGCAGGCAAGGCGCACGATGAAAAGACAAATCAAAGTGAAAACCCAATGGAGTTTGCCCGAGGGAAGGCCCCGGAAATCAAGAAGGAGATTCAAGATGCTTGGCAAAGCAAGATGTTGGGTTCCGGCGTTTCGAGTCCTGTCACTCGGCCTGGCGCTTTTTCTCGGCAGCGCCACTGCGTTCGGCCAGACGCTGGACGAGCTTCACAAGAAAGCCCTCGAAGAAGGCGGCAAGTTAACCTTCTATGGAACCTTGGCCCAGATCAACGCCCAGATCGTGCTGCCGGCGTTTGAAAAGCGCTTCCCGGGCATCAAAGTGGATCACGTGGACGCTACCGCCGACAAACTCATCGCGCGGGCCATGGCCGAGGCACGCGGCGGCCGCTATCTCGCCGACGTTTACCAATTCAATTTAGAGAATCTCGGACAGGCGAACGATCAGGGATTGGTTGTCGACCGCTTGCCGCCCGAAGCAGGCGCTTACCCCGCGAACTTGAAAGGGCCGTATTATGTAGCGACCGATCTGCAGTTTATTATCGCCGCGTGGAATACAACCCTGGTGAAAAAGGAAGAAGAGCCCAAACAGTTCGAAGATTTCGTCCAGCCGAAGTGGAAAAACCGGTTGATTGCCGAACCGCGCGACGTTGAGCTGCTTGTCGGGCTCATACAAAAGCTGGGCAGCGAAGAGAAGGCGGTTGCCATCCTGAAACAGATAGCGGCGAACAACGTTGAGTTTCACAAAGGCCATTCGGAACTCGCCGAATTTCTGGTCGCGGGCCAGGGCGCGCTTTGTGTCACCTGCTACGCTCATCATTTTCCAATCAGAATGAAAAAGGGCGCGCCGCTGAATTTTATGCTGACCGAAGGCATCGGCAATGTCATCGCCGTCGCTCTGGCGAAAAACGCGCCGCACCCCAATACGGCATGGTTGTGGTATCGTTGGGTCACGAGCGAAGAGGGACAAAAGGCCATGGCCCTAGGCGGCCGTATCCCGGCGCATCCTAAAGTCGAACCGACCGACAAAGTGCGACCGGAGAGAATCTACGCTTTGAACGCCGCGGACTACAAAGAGTTTCCAAAGTACAACAAGATCTGGAAAGAAATCTTCAAGCTTCGTTAAGCCGGCGCGCTCAAAACGATGCGCAAAAACGAAAGGAGGATCTATGCCGAAAGTGACGTCATTGGGTCATGTGGGACTCTACGTGGGTGACATCGAGCGTTCCAAAGCATTTTATCGGGATATCCTCGGCCTAAAGATTAGCGACCAAAGTCCCACTACGGGCAGCGCCTTCATGACGGCGAAGGACCGGCTTGAAGAACATCACGAGCTGTTGCTGGTGCCGGGGCGGGAAGACGGCAAAGTCGTGCAGCAAGTTTCTTTCCGTTGCGCGAGCCTCGCCGATATCAAGCAGTTTTACCGGCTCTTTTTGGAAAACAAGGTACCCATCATTCGCACGGTCAGCCATGGCAACGCCGTCGGGATCTACTTTCAAGACCCGGACGGCAACCAGGTCGAAGTATACTGGCCCACCGGGATCGACTGGCCGCAGCCTTTCGGCAAGCCGGTGGACCTGACCGCGTCGGATGAAGAGATCATGGCGAATCTGACCTGAGATCGCGAAAGTTTCTCGTTCTGGGCCTCAAGAGGCCCGCGTCATGGCTAACTTGTATTACAACGACCGGCTGATCATCGCCCATGCAGCGTTCAATCAGAGCACTAAACTCTGGAGCCCCGGAGCCGAAATTACCTGGAAACGGGACGGCGAACGCCAGTCGCACACGATTGGCGGGCTGGCGGATCGCTTCAAAACCGCCGAAGAAGCCGAACGATTCGTCATCAATCTCGCCAAGACCTGGATTGACGCTGATCAGTAACCGATAAGGCACCGTTAACAGGACGCATGAAAGCTCGGAAGCTTGGAAGCTAGAAAGCTTCCAGGCCTCCCAGCCTCCAGCGGAGACATGCGGTTAACGGGTGATGAAGATATTATTGCAGAAGTAGGAATTCATCTGTTCGTTCATTTCAAACCACTGCTGCTTGATCTGGGCGCCGTCGGGTCGGAAGATACGGTCCTCGTATCTTCCCCGTTGATCGGCGAGATTGGCGACCAGGTTTGATGCACAGTCAAAAAGCACGATCCTCGGCCAAGACTCGACGTTGTCTCTCTCATCCTTGTTAAACGATATCACATCAGCGGCTAAGAACCCCTTGAACCGTTTGATGGAGTCCGGATGGACCAGGGTGACGTGAGTGACATAAGGGTAAAACAAAGTCCAGGGAAGAATCGGCGCGCTTCCCTTGGTCAGAGAGACGACTTCGAACCCCTGCTTTTTCATATCTTCAATGAGCGGCTTCTCCCAACGATAAGTGTCGATGAAACTGTTGACCGTAAAAATCATCAAGAGCATGGCCAGAACGATTGAGCCGAGGCGTCTCCAACGCCAGAGACGCCTCATGGACCACTGCCCTTTTGCCGCGGAGACTCGCGGATGGGGTCGCACCGGGTTCTGCTTTTTTGGTTTTGATTGACGACGGCTCGAGATCGCATCCATAGTTCAGCTTCCAGGTGGAATTTTATCGATTAGTTTGCCATTAGTGTAAAGCTCGTAACCTCGGACGGCAAGCTCGTAGCCCTGGGGCGGGTGGTCGGACATATCCATGACGACCAAATCCAGAACGATCTTGGTCTCGCCTTGAGTCCGAACCTCAAAGGAAAGTTTGATGGGACCGACGGTATTTTTGACTTGAGCCTTGCGCTGGCTTTTCTTGAGAATGCCGTTCACTTCCCTGAGCTTCAGGTGGATGGCGTCGAAGCCCCCGGCATTGACGCTGCCGCGAAAAATCCGCGCGCTATTCTTGCCGATGTACTGTGTCAGGTCGACAACCTGGGAAGCAACCGGCAAGCTCTTCCAGCCTCTCTGCCAAAACTTAAGTCCGAGCTTCGGACTGATCAAGATCTCGCCGACGGTGACCGTCAGCTTGGCAAAGTCACCGATCGCCTCGCGGTGATCTTTAATATGAACTTCGAGGACCCCTTGGACTTCTGCCGCTCCGGCGAGCGGCGCCGTGAAACAAAGAAGCAAAATCAGCAATAAGATACGGCTGGAGATCCTGGGGCTGACCGGACTAGGGCTCAACCTTGAATTCATAGGTCACATCGACGCTCTTGGTCCCGTCGGGGATATCCCCTCGTATCACGTAGGTGCTGGAGTAGCTCTGTTCCTCTCCGGGTAAAATTCTCACCGGCAGCAGCAGGCCGCATTCGACGACGTCGAGATGCTCCGTCAGGGCCGCGGGCTCGACGCGGTGGGTAATGCGCGCAAAAACCTCCTTGTCGGTCAGGTTCTTCACCCGGTAAGCGATGGTAAAGAGTTCATTGGGTTGGATGACGGTCTCTTTGATCGTCGGTTTGGCCTCGATCAGACTGTTTTCCGGCAATAACGTGTCGAACTTCACTCTTACTCCCGAGGCCCAGTCGAAGAAAAGCCGCCAGTGACTACCCTCTTTGCGTAAGGTGAACTCTTCCTGTCCTTCAATGACTTCCAGGTCGCCGTTTCGTTTCAAGTTTCCGATCGCGGCGAGCAGTTTCTTTTGTTCATGCAGCGGCAATGCCTGCAGCCGCTCCTCGTTCCAATCCAGCAGCAGCCCTCCGATGCTGTTCATATCCGGCGCCTTGAAAGCGAGCACGATCCGCGCTCGGTCATCGTCCAGACTGATCTGCGCCGGGGTGAATTCGATCAACTCAGACAGTTTCCGCGCAGCTTCCAGAGCAAAGCCGGTAAACGGACCCCGCTCTCGGACGTAGATTCTCTCGTCCTTTAGGCGCTTATCTTCGGCGGAAACGAATCGGTAGGCTTGCTTGAAGTCCCGGGAATAGACGGCCCTGAGATATTGGGCAAGAATCCGCACGGGCTTCTCGTCTCGCTCGTGCCATCGGTTCCCAAGGAAATAGAACGCCGGTAATGATAGAAATAACGTTGCCGCGATGAACAAAAGAAAAGTCTTAGGGTGAGAACGCATCCGCTATTTTCTCTAAAAGGTCTACGCCGGTTCATTTCACTTCTTGGGCGGGACGGTCCAGAGATAAATCGTGCGGCCATTAACTCGTTCGGTCTTGTCGGGCTTCCAATCTCCCATATCGAAGGCATGGGAAACCACCCGTGAGCCGGGCTTCATTTGACTCAAGACATTGGGACGGAGTTTCAAATTAACGTCTGGCAGCAGGTACATCGTCACGACCGAAGCGCCGGAGAGATCCACGGTCAGGATATCCTGGTGTCTGATTTCAGCCAGGTCTTGCACACCTGCTTTGCGAATATTTTCACGCGATTCTTTCACGAGATCGCCGTCGACATCGAATCCGACGGCCCGCGCGCCCTTCTTGGCCGCCGTGATCACGATCCTGCCGTCGCCGGAGCCCAGATCATAAACCACGTCGCCCTTCTTGACGCCGGCCAGTTCGATCATTTTATCGACGACTTCCTGAGGCGTTGGAACAAAGGGAACGATCTTTTTGGATTCGAGGTCCTGGGCCAGAACGGCCTGTGGAGTAAGAATAAGTTCGACGAAATCAAAACCCTTGAAACCGGCCGAGGCCAGCAGCAATGACCCAAACAGAATCGAGAAGCGGTTGAATAGTTTCATCTGTTGTTGCCTCCTGCAAAATAATAAATCACAAAAGCAGCGTCGTCGCCAGCCGTCAAGGGCTGGGTTTCTTCGCCAATAGCCCGGCGATATCTTGCTGCAGATCTTTAAGCTGCCACTTTTCGCCGAAGTAGTTAAAGCGCCGAACTCCCTCGCGGTCGATGACGGTCGTCAAGCTGGTGTGCTGCACCAGGCCGCGGCCTTTGCGGATGACCCTGACGCCGAAGCCTTTCCAGACTGGTTTCATTTGCGCGTCCGTGCCGGTTAAAAAAGCCCAATTCTGAAAATCGGCGCCGTATCGTTGCGCGTAGGATTTCAGAACTTTCGGTGAATCCACTTCGGGGTCCGTGGTGATGCTAACGAAGTAGAGATCGCCGGCCGGCCCATTTTTGAAGGTCCGCTGGAGCTGGGCAAAATGGGCGGTAAATAAAGGACAGACATCCGTGCAGGTGGTGAAAATAAAGTTGAGCACGACCACCTTGCTGCGCAGAGTCGCGGAATCAAAGCTTTTCCCGTCCTGGTTCAACAGGACAAAATGAGGAGCCTTCGTGTTCAGCCCTGTGGTCATCGGCGCAACTTCGCGCACGCCGGGCACATGGGGATGAACACCCGCCGGCGACAAAACCAGAAAAACCAGTGAAAGCAGAAAGCGGTTCTTATTTAAGCAGCCTGAAATCATAGGTTAAACTGAGTTGCTGGACGCCATCGGGAAGGTTGTCTCTCAATAGATACCTGGCGGAATACGCGTGCTCTTTTCCCGGCTGGAGGGTGACCGGCAGAAGGAAGCCGCACTCGACGAAATCAAGAAAATTTGCAACGTTTTGAGGCTCGATCAGATGGCCGATACGAGCAACGACCTGTTGCGCGGAGCGATTTTTGATCTTGAGCTCGATTTCAAACAGCTCTCCCGGCTGGACCACCACTTCGTTTTGGGACAGGGCAACGTCCAGGCCGGCTGCGTTGGCGAGAACAAGTCGAAGGGGTATCTTAACGCCTGCCGCCCAATTGAGAAAAATCCGCCACTCGTCACCTTCTTTGACCAGTTCGAATTTTTCCTCCACTTCGATCATCTTAAAAGATCCATCGCGTTTCTTTTGGTCTAGAGATTCGATGATCTGCGACAGCTCGCGCATCTCCAGCGCATTCAACCGCCGGAGATCGAAATCGAACAGCAGCGGCGATAGTTGGCTGGGCTCAGGAATGGCGAGCCGAGTTATCGCCTGGATCCGACTAGGCGCGATCTGTTTTTGGCTTGGCTTTATTTCAATGAAGCTTGCCAGCTTTCGTGTGATTTCGAGGGCCGAACCCATGAAGGCGCCTCGTTGCTGGGCATACCGATTCACATCTCTAACGCGCTGGTCCGCGTTGGAAATATAGCGATAAGCGTCGATGTAATCGTGGGCATAGATCGCGCGCACATAGCCTTCAATGGCGCGGGTCGGGTCGCGAAGGTTGGACAATGCGTCCGCTCCCTCTGATGGCAGTCCAGGCGCGAGAAGCAGAACGGCGGTTACGATAGCTGACAATAGTTTCATTGCGTTTGTGCCGCGACCCGAATTAAGCTGCACGCTTCGCGGTTCGATTCACCGGGTTTGTTTTCGAATAGCCGCCCTTTTGGGACAGCAAGGGTTCGAGCTGGATATCATAGGTAATGGCGACCTTCGTACCCGCGCGGGTTTCGTCTTTGATCATATAAGCGCTCGAGATTTCCTGGACGCTTCCGGGCTCGAGCGCCAGGGGCTGAAGAGCGCCGCAGGCGATCATGTCTATAGAATCGGCCATATCGGGCGGCTCGACACGATGAACGATCCGCGCCAGTACCGCCCGTTGGTTGCGGTTTTTGAGCCTGAGCACGATTTGAAACGCTTCTTCCCTTTTTACCAGGAACCCGCTATTGAGCACTTGCACGTCTATACCGGCGGAGGAGGGCAGTGCGATCTTGAACGCGACCTTGGTGCCGGAGGCCCAATCCTGAAAGATCTTCCAGCCTCCTCGATCCGCGATTAGGTTGAGCGATTCTTGGCCCTTGATAGTAATCATCTTACCATTCTGTATCATTCTCTCCAGCGTTTCGAGCAGTTGTTGTTGTTGTGATCGTGAAAGAGCGTTGAGCTTGTCGGGGTCCCAATCGAAAAGGAGCCCCGACAGCTCATCGGTCGCCGGCACGCTGTAACCGACCTTATAGGAAATCCGCTCAGCCTCGGCGTGCCGCTCCATCACCCAAATCTCCATGCTGTCGGCGAGCTTCCTTGCTAAATCCAGCGCAAATCCGGTAAAGCTGCCGTACTGTGAAGCGTACCTGCTTTCGTCCCAGACCTGCTGATCTCGGAAAGAGATATACCGATAGGCGGCCGCCGAGTCGCGAGCGTAACTGGCTTTGAGATAAGCCTTGACGACTTCGAAGGATTCCTCCCGGGCAGGCTTTGCGCCAGCCGAGTGGAAAAAGAGGATTACCGCAACGAGCAAAGCGAACCCCACAGCTCCGGCGAGAAGTATTGATCGACCGGGAGATTTAAAGTTGGTTTCGATCATTTACAGCGTTTAGGTTTTGGCCATCTCGTGAGCGCGATGACACTCGGTTGGGGTGAATTAGACCCTCTTTCCCGACTGCAGTTCACTCTAGTTCGAATTTCACTGGGAGTAAAACGCATACGGCCAGAGCGATTCTACCCAGTCGTGGCCGTTCAAACAACTATCTCTTGACCACGTCGCTGGGCCAATTCTGCTCACTGCACGCGCTTTTGCCAATCAAAACAGCCGTTCATAGAGACACGCCGGCTTTCTTCAGCCCTTCCCGGGCGCGCTCCGAAGTCATCGGGCCAATGACAACGTCGCGGATCGTTCCCTGGCCGTCGATGAAAAAAGTCGCAGGCGGGCCAAAGATACGATAGGCCCGCTTCACCGTACTGTTGAGATCCAGCGCGATGGGAAAAACGAGTTTGGCTTCCTGCACGTATTGCATGATGGCGGCGCGGGTGTCTTCCACGGCAATGCCCAGCACGCTGTAACCGTCCTTGCCGGATTTGGCGGCCAGCTCGTTAATGAGCGGCATCTCCTCCCGGCAAGGGTCGCACCAGCTGGCGAAGAAATTGATCATCAACGGCCTGCCGCGAAAGGTCGCCAGTCCGACCGGCTTGCCGTCTAGAGATTTCAACTCAAAGCTGCTCGCTGCCGCGCCAATCCCGGTCGCAGAACTCTGAGCACCGTGCTGAGCGTGCTGCGATCGGCCGATTGCCGGCGTTAGGAGAAGCGAGCACACACCGGTCGCTAAGAGCCAACGGAATAATCTTGCGTGATTCTTCATTGGCCCACCGTCGCACTTCTCAGAACCACGCGGGAGTCCTCGCCATCGGTTTCTGTCCAGGCAACCTGCAGCTGATTTTTCATCAGCGCCAGAACCGGCCGGCCGGCGTTGCCTTTGGCTTGGCTGATCTGCTGGATCGGGCTCCAGGCGCGCCCGCCGGGAGCGAGAGTGCGCATAAAGATTTGGGCTTTGCCGCCGCCGTCGAGATTACTCCACGCCAGATAGACTCGGTCGTCATTACCCACGGCAAGGGTCGCGTAGAGTGTTTCGGGAGCGGTATTGGCCTGGACCAGTTGACGCGGCGCAAAGCTCTTGCCGTCGTCTTTAGACAGGCTGTAATAAATCCCTGCTTCCGGTTCGGAGCGGCCGAGGGTAAACCACGCGACGTGGAGCTGGCCGCGACTGTCGCGTCCGATGCTCGGCCCTGAGTGCGGGCACGAAGGCACCTGCCAGCCGTCGTTGCTGATCTCCACCGGCGCGCCAAAGCTCGCGGCGCCATCGGTCGATTTACGCAAGACATGGTTACGAATCTTCTTGCCGTCCACTTCGCGGTCCACCATGTAGACTGTCTTGCCGCCGTCGGCGAAGGCGATCCCTAACTTGCAACATTCGCACAACCCTTCTGCTACCTGGTAGTTCTTCGTCAGCGCTTTCCCGTCGGGACTAAGCTTCATAAGATAGAGCTGGCGCGGTTTGGGGTTGTCGATACGGCGATCGATCCAGGCCACCAGCAAGTTGCCGTCGGGGGTGGTTTCGATGATCGGAAACCGCGCCGCGTCATTGACTTCGTTCAATGTTTGCGCCGCGCTGAAACCGCCTTTTTCATCATTCATCGCGAAGCGGATATTGGCGCGGGTTTTATCGCCCTTTACGCCGGGAATGGACCAGACGACGAACGCTTTTTTATCGATGAAGGCGACCTTGGGTCCGTTTTCTTCGCCCTGGACAGCTTCGACCGCGCTGTTTACCCGCCCGGGTGAAGACCAAGTTTTGCCGCCATCCGCCGACCAGGCCAGGAGTGCGTTACGCATAGGCGAAGGCGCACGGTCGCCGGACCCATGCTGATGCTTAGCGGGCTGATTCGCTTGGGGCCAAGGAGTGTCATGGTCCTCGGTCCAGACAGCGAACAACCTGCCGTCGGGGTTGTAGCGCAGAAATGGCGCAGCGGGATTCTTTTCGTTATCGCCGAGCCGCTGCTCCGGTCCGAAACTCAACGTCACGGCCGTGGGCCTGCTGTCCGGAGAAATCAAGTCAGCGTTGCAAGCCGCCAGGATCAAGCAGAGCGAGGTAAAAACGACGATTGGCGCGAACGTTCGCGTGAATGACAGATTCATACAATCACCTAAATCGTAAAACCAATACCGCAAACCGGTAGCCCTTCGAGGCCCCCGGTCCGTGTTTGGGCAGTTCTAGTTCAGAGAAAAAGCGCCGAGCCTATGCCGCAGGCGGAGCTCTTTGTGAGAAAGGGGAAGGGTTAAACGATGCGGAGATGATAACTCTGTGATCGGTGTTTCGTGCTGAGCTAACTTCGAGAAACGGAACCTCAACGAGTTGTACCGATGAAATGTGGCTCTGCTGAGCCACCGACTGCATCACGCAGTCGGCCTGTTGGGGCTCGGACGACTCGCGTTCGGGGCCATGGCTGTGACCCTTATCGCCAGCTTGATGGTGATGATCCCGGCCGTGAGAATGAGTCTCTACTGCCGGCAACGGCAGCTTTTCGAAGAAATGATGAACTCGGTGCGGCGCCGAGGCCGCGAGAAAAACCACGAATAGGGCAACGACCCCAACGGCGCAACCATAACGCAAATTGAATGCAGGGCTTCGCACGTTTGCCGCTAGATAACCGGTGACTGTTTGAACGTCGTCATACTAATCACGATATTACGATGGGCGCAAGCTGACCGAAATCTCTGGGAGCCGTTCATTTAACAATAAAGCTGACTTCATCGCTGGCGTCCAGCTCGGTCTTATGATCCGCGGTGACGACACGCAGCAACAGCACGTGGGAGCCTGGCTTGATGCCATTCAGAGTTCCCCTTTCACTTTCGAACATACCCATCAGCTCGTTGTCTACGTAAGCGTGTACATGGTGTCCCGCTTTACCCTTGATCAGTTTGAATTCGATGGGGACCTGGTCGCCTTTGAATGTTTGTCCCTTGGTCGGGGTGAGAATCTTGACGCTGGCGCCGTCCGCGGGCTTGAAAGACGACTTGGCCGGCGTTTTTTGCGGCTGTTTTGTGGGCGTATCCTTGACCTTCACGGAATCGTGAGAGTGTTGCGCCCGCGAAATGTTTATAAAAGCCACAATCATCAAGATAATCAAAACCGTTGCACGGACAAATTTCATCTTCGTCCTCCGTCGGGTTCATTTCACCACAAAAAAAGTACGGTCGCTAGCATCAAGCTCGGTTTGATGATCTTCGGCGACCACCCGGAGCTCCAAAGTATGGCGCCCGGGTTTGATGCCGTTTAACGTACCTCGTTGGCTTTCAAACATACCGACTAACTCGCCGTCGACGTATGCGTATCCACAGAAAGAACCTGCCACTCTACGGTGTAATTTCCCGGAATGAGCGGTTTCAAGTCAACCGCCCAGTGGGTTGCCGGGCAATTGTGTTTTTATCTTTCTGACAAGCCGTGAGCTTGTTTCATCGATTTTGGGCGCTAAAAATCTACTGAGCCGACTTCTATCGGAGACCATCTGGTCGATCAACCGGTGAAGCCGGAAATCGAAGGCGTTGTTGACGGCGGAACCAGAACAAGATCTCGAGAACGAAGAAAAAAGCGGCAGCGGTCAATACGATGGTGGCCGCCGAAGATATGTCCAGGTAAAAGCTCAGATACATTCCGGCGGCGCCGCAAAGGACTCCGATGAGAGGAGAAAGAATCAGGAGTCGGTGAAACCGATTGGTCAGGTAGCGGGCAATGACCGGCGGGATCACCATCGCGGCAGCGACCAGGGTGACGCCGAGGATTTGAGTCGACGCCAATACCGTAACCGCAAGCAGGGTAATGAAGATCAGATCGATTTTACCGGTGGAAACGCCGTAGGCGGAAGCGACTTCTGGATCAAAGGTGGCGAACAGTAGTTGCCGGCGCAAAATAATAAGCGAGGCGGAAACTATTAGCGCAATAAGCACAACGATCCAGAGATCTTTCTGGGTGATGCCCAGGATGTTGCCAAAGAGCGCGGCTTCGATGTTGCGGGTAAAGCTCCGGTAGGTCGAGACGATCGCGACGCCCAGGGCAAAGCTCGACGTCGTCACGACGCCGATCGCCGCGTCGGCGCCAACCCACCGGCGATGGCTGATCGAATTAATAAGAAAACCGGCGAACAGCGCCCACAACCCGGCGCCAATGAAAAAATTCACGTTCATCACATAGCTGAGAACCGCGCCGCCGAAAATGGCGTGAGACAGACCGTGCCCAATGTAGCTCATCCGGCGCAGGACGACGTAGACGCCGATAAAGCCGCAGAGCCCGCCGACGACTACCGCTGCGATCAAGCCGTTGCGAAAGAATTCGTACTCAAAAGGGACTAGGAAGAAAGACATCAAAGTTCAAATCGTTCAAGTGGTTCAAGCCCTTCAAATCGTTACTTAAGACAAAAACTACAGCGAGATTCAAATTATCGGATCATAGACGTTTTGAACGACTTGAACGATTGGAACGTCTTGAACGGCAATTTTAGAGTTAGGTATGCGGCTCGTGCGGGCGCTCGCCGATCATGGTCATGCCGTCGTGCTGGAAGACTACCATTTCCCCGCTGTAAGTTTCTTTGAGAACGGCGGCGTTGAAAATCTCTTGCGGACGCCCCTCGGCTACCACACGGCGGTTGAGGCAAACAGCCCACGGCAGATGGGCCGCCACCCAGTTGAGGTCATGGGCGGTAATGACGACGGCCACTCCTTGATGATTGATCTCGTGAAGAAAGTGAATCACGTCGTCCCGCGAGCGAATATCGAGTCCGGCCGTGGGCTCATCGAGCAGGATCAATTCCGGATCGCCCAGCAGCGCGCGCCCGAGAAAAACCGCCTGCTGTTGGCCGCCGGAAAGCTCGCGAATATGCCGGTCACCGAGCCCGATCAGATTCAAGCGCGCCAGGACAGACTGGAGCTTGCGCCGCTCGTCGTCGCGGATGCCTCGAAACCAGCGGTTCTTGGTAAAAAATCCCATGGAAACGACTTCTTCGACAGTAATCGGGAAATTCCAGTCGATGGTTTCCAGTTGCGGCACGTAGCCGATACGCTCCAACGAAGAGTTCTGCAGCGCCTCGCCTCGCAATAAAACCTTTCCTTGTTGCACCGGGATCGTGCCGAGAATGGTGCGCAGGAGCGTGGTTTTTCCGCCGCCGTTAGGCCCGATGATGGCCATGAACTGTCCGGGCCAGATCTTCAGAGAAACATTTTGGAGCGCAATCGTAGCGCCGTAGCGTGCGCCCACTTTGGACAGTTCGACCAGGGGGACACCGGATAAGCCGGAGACCGGTGGCTCCTCGACTCCGTGCGGGTGGAGACTGCCGTGGGGATGATCATGTGCGCTCATACGTAATTAAACGCCTAGTCTAGAAGGTTGCCGCAAAAGTTGCGTTCACCCTTCGACGAAAGCTCAGGGCGAACGGTGAGCTAAAAGTTGCCCTGATTAAACATTTGCCGTTCATGCTGAACGTGTCGAAGCATTCCGAAGTTTTTTCCGCGGACTTGCTAGACTAGTCTCTTCTTCGGTAGTCGGCGTGCGCACCGGCCACTGGCGCGGAATCGACTTTTTTCAGCGCCTCGGCCGAGCCCCCCAAGGCTTCGAACATCGTGGTCAAATTTTCTATCATCATCCCGATGTAAGAGTGGTGCTTTTCTCCCGGCTTGCCGGGCAGCTCATCGTCCCTGAGCTTGTCAATATAGCGGCTTTTGCCTTCCCGCGCGATCTGCTCCAAGACCGGGCTGGGAAAAACCTCAGAGCCGAAGACCGCAGGAATTTTTTCTTTTCTAATTTGATCGATCAATCGCTTGACCTCTTTGGGACTGGGGTCCGAAAAATCCGAGGGCTGAACGGCTCCGATGATTTGAAAACCGTAGCGCCGGGCGAAATAGGGCCATGAATCGTGATAGGTCAGCAGCCTTCGGTTGCCTTCCGGGATCGTCTTGATCGATTCTTGTATCGCTCGGTCGAGGGCTTCGAGTTTTTTTTGAAAAGCCACGGCGTTCGCCTCATAGGCGCTTTTGTTCTCGGAATCGAGCCGCACCAGCTCGTCTCTGACCAGGGTTGCGTAGCGAATCGCGTGCTCGGGATTCAGCCAGAGGTGGGGGTTTGGATGTCCATGATCCTTGGGGAAGCTGAAGTCGTAGATATAGTCCTTTTCGCTTATAGTCTTGTCACCGAGTTGCAGCACAGTGGAGCCCTGCCTCATGTTGGCGCGGGCGAGGTTGAGGGTCGGAATCTCAAGGTCGAGCCCGTTCACAATGAGCAGGTCCGCCGCCGCCAGAATCTTGACGTCGGAAGGGACCGGCTCGAAAGTATGGGAATTTATACCTTCGGGAATGATGCCCGTTAATCTAATCTTATCGCCGGCGACGTTCTCAACGATGCTGGTGATGGGTGCCACCGTGGTGACAACGTTGAGTTTCTTCTCCGCTTTGACCGGCGGTGGTTTCTCTTCCTGCCGGCCACAGGCGGTGAAAAAGAATGCGAGGGTCACAATGACCAACCCTGTGATGACTCTTATAAGTTTCATTTACGAGAAGCGCGGGCTTTTTTTCCTTGGCGAGTTGAACTTATCAGGAGTAATATGAATTGACAAATCGTGCTACACTCGCCAGCTATCCACCGGCTTACTTTTCCCGACAAGTTATACACTCAGCCCGCCCTCACGAGCGGCCAGAGTATCAATCCAACAAGTCCTGAGATGGTGACGAGAATCGGTTCCGAGATCTTGAACCGCCATAAGACGCCCAGGCTGATTAGTCCGATCACCGCCGTGGGTAGATCTGTGATCGCCCGCGCACCCAACACAATTACTGCACCCGTGATCGCGCCGGTAGCTGACGCTGTGGCGCCGTCAACAAAGGCCTTGAGCTGGGGATTATCTCGGTGACGCTTGAACCACGGCGCTGGAATAATCGTAAAGAAATAGACCGGCAAAAAGATACCGATCGATGCCATGATGGAGCCGGCTAATCCGGCGACCAGAAAACCAATAAAAGCAACCGTGATGACAACAGGACCAGGCGTGATCATGGCCACCGCCACGGCGTCCAGAAACTGATGCTCGTTGAGCCAGCCAAATTGCTGGACCACTCCCTGTTGGAGAAACGGAATGATTGCCAACCCGCTGCCAAACACAAAAGCGCCGGCCTTGGTGAAAAACAGAAGAATCTGAGCCAGTACATCCGCGGAATCGGCTGCCGTCCCGGCTTGGCGGAGCCATGCTTCAAGCAGCCAGATAAGAAGTCCCAAGACGGCGCCACCCAGCATCATGGGAACACCGTGTCTCCAACCCGGCCACGCCCGAACGAGGAGAACTGCCATTCCCGCGAGGATAAAGAACTCCGCTAGTTCGGCCTGAGCCCACACGGTGACCAGAGTGAGCACGACAAAGATACCCCAGAGCAACGGATCTCGTTTGTTGGTGCTCCGCGCCAGCTTGTAGGCGGCAATGGCAATGATGGCGATGACCGTTGCGCCAATCGCATAGAAGAGCGCCTGCATCCACCAGAGCCCACCATACGCCACATACGCCAACGAGATGGCGACCACCATCAGAAACGATGGAAGAATGAAGGCAAGGCCGGCTAAAGTCGCCCCTAGAATTCCTCCCTCAAAATAGCCAATGGCGATGGCAGTTTGGGCTGCCAATGGCCCGGGCATGATCTGCGCCAGCGCTAAAGATAATTTATATGTGTCCTCGCTGATCCAGCGCCTCTGCTCGACCAGATCGCGATGCATGAAGCCTACGAGCGCGACGGGTCCGCCGAAGCCGATCGTGCCAAGTTTCAAGAAATAACCGGTGAGCTGCCACAAGCCAATTCCATTCTGTACCGAGCTCTTATCATCGTCTAAGCGCTCAACCGGCTCTGCTTTGGAAATTGCCATTTGTTGTCCTTCTGACGCTTGCTATCGACTAGGTTAGGAGTCTGTGTTAGTGAGATATAATGACTGAATCTTTCTCTATAACAATTGTATCTTCGACTCAATAACCAAGAATATTATGCAGGAAATAGAATGTCGTTGGCTGCTTCTCATCCATCAAATTCCACCCAAGCCGGATTACCTTCGGGTAAAAATCTGGCGCAGGCTGCAGCGTCTCGGCGCCGTCCCGGTCAAAAATTCCGTCTATGTCTTGCCCAAGAACGATCAAACCCAGGAGGATTTTCAGTGGGTGCTGCGCGAGGTCGTCGAATCGGGCGGGGACGCTTCTCTGTGTGAGGCTCGCTTCGTTGACGGTCTCTCCGACGATGAAGTGATGCAAATGTTTCGATCGGCTAGAGAAGCCAATTATGAGGAAATCTCGCGCGATCTGGAGGGAATCGCGACTTCCTTTGCTAAGAAAACGAGAATGGATAGCGAAAGCAGAAAGCGATTAGCCCTCGAATTGGAGCGGCTTCACAAACGTACGGCTGAGGTCATGGCAATTGATTTCTTTAATGCCACAGGGAGGGAGGGTGTGGAGCGACTGATCTTTACTCTAGAGGCGAGACTGCAAGAAGGCTCTTCTGCTGGAAAAGCGACGAGGGCCAAACAACAGCTCGAAGACTTTCAGGATCGCACCTGGGTTACGCGTAAAGGCATTCATGTGGACCGGATGGCCAGCGCGTGGCTCATTCGCCGCTTTATCGATCCCAATGCTCGCTTTAAATTTGTCCCTGCCAAGGGATATAACACTCAGCCGGGAGAAATCCGATTCGACATGTACGAGGCCGAATTCACCCACGAAGGGGAGCGTTGCACGTTCGAGGTCTTGATTGAAAGACTGGGACTTTCAGACCTGGGGCTTGGCCCAATCGCTGAGATTGTTCATGACATAGACCTGAAAGACGCGAAGTTTGCGCGAGAAGAAACTCCGGGAATCGATCGCATCATCGCCGGCATTGCTATGGCGAACAAAGACGATGAAGCGCGTCTTGCTCGCGGCTCGGCTATCTTTGAAGACCTTTACGAATATTTCAGGCGGAAGCGAAAGTGAATGGCGATCATTACCTACGCAGCCTGGGATTTTGCCGTTGGAGCAGGTATCCTGTAGCGAGTGAAAATAAGAGCGATTGCCTATCGTAAGGAAAAAACTAAAAACGGAAACCCAAGAATCCAATAGCTGGCAGCGAAGCAGGGTGCTCGTCACCGGCGGGGCCGGTTTCATCGGTAGCGCTTTGGTGTGGGAATTGAACCGGCGCGGCTGCGCGAACGTCGTCGTTGCGGATTTTGCTACCCACGCCGGAAAGCGCGACAACTTGGCTCCGCTAAAGTTTACCGATTATGTGGAACCGAGCACGCTGCTCGGCCGTCTCCAAACGGGCGCCCTTGGGAAAGTCGATTTCATATTTCATCTGGGAGCGTGTTCCTCGACGACCGAGACCGATGAAGAGTTTCTGCGCAAGAATAATTTCGAGTACTCGCGCGACCTGGCCGATTGGGCGCTCAAGTCCAGCGTGCGCTTCGTCTATGCTTCTTCCGCAGCGACCTACGGGGACGGCAGCGCCGGCATGGATGATAACGATCTCGGTTTGCTCGAACGGCTGCAACCGTTGAACCCTTACGGCCGCTCCAAGCACTTGATGGATCTCCATGCGTGGCGTCAAGGATGGTTGGGGCGCGTTGTCGCGCTAAAATATTTCAACGTCTTTGGTCCCAACGAAGAACACAAAGGCGACATGCGCAGCGTGGTTCGAAAAAGCTTCACCCAGGTTCAGGAGACTGGAGTCATTCGTCTCTTCAAAAGTTACCGCCCGGAATATGAAGATGGCGAGCAGCGGCGAGATTTTCTTTATGTGAAGGACGCGGTGGCGATGACGCTGCACCTGGCGGGTAACCACGACGCCCACGGGATATTCAATATCGGTTCGGGTGAAACGCACACGTGGAAGGAGGTCGCCGGCGCTGTCTTCGCCGCGCTCGGAAAAACATCGCGAATCGAATACATCGAAATGCCGCCGGCGATCCGCGACCAGTACCAATACTTCACGCAGGCGGACATCCGGAAGTTGCGCGCCGCGGGTTACACACAACCGGTAACGCCGCTGACTGAAGCCGTGCGCGATTACGTCGTCAACTACCTCGTCCCGCGTATTCCCCTGGGCGCCGGCACTAAAGCCAGGCAATGATGGCCACTAGTCTAGACTAGACTAGTCTAGTCTAGCAGGTTGCTGAAAAACCCTCTCGGAGTCCTTCGACGAGGCTCAGGACGAACGGCGGAGAGTTAACCGAACTTTCTCAACCCATCGCGAAAAATGCGAATTTTTCGCAGGCATGAGTTCGTAAGCCCGTGTAAATACAGCGGGCGAGAGTTTCAAATCCTCTG
>Ga0209819_10000111_pt1 | contig 23552 bp, 28 predicted proteins | sample PPLLak2March2015_FD_187248 | JGI IMG/M metagenome (GOLD analysis project Ga0209819, IMG submission 187248) | Freshwater sediment microbial communities from Prairie Pothole Lake near Jamestown, North Dakota, USA - PPLs Lake P7 Core (1) Depth... | ecosystem: Environmental > Aquatic > Freshwater >... | reverse complement strand
TTGTCGAGATCAAGCATGATATAGATCTGTTTATGACGGCCTATGAGTTTTACCATAGGTTTTTTAAAGGACAAAAATGCAACTTGGAGTGCGAATAATGGAACCTACACAAACACCGATTAAGAATATTTACCAGCGTATTAATGCTGTGATGCAAGAGGTTGACTACATTCAGAAAGGTGAGAAAAAAGTTGCAGGACAATACCGGTTTGTTAGTCACGATCAGGTCACAGCAGCTTTGCATGGTCCTATGACTAAGCACGGTATTGTTTGCACTTCATCTATAGTTGAGATGAAGCAAGACGGGAACCGAACAGAGGTTAAGTTAGAGGTGTCATTTATCAATATCGATAACCCTGTAGATAGGTTATGGGTGACATATTATGGTTATGGTATAGATACAAGCGATAAAGGTATTGGAAAAGCGGTAAGTTATGCCTTCAAGTATGCTCTACTGAAGACTTTCTGTTTAGAGACGGGCGATGATCCCGATCAAGATCAAGCATCGGTTTATGAACCACCGAAACCAAAGGTAATCGAAATGACACCAGAAGAACTTGAAGAATACATTTGCTCCTTTGGTGATAATGCTCCTAAGTTTACGGATTACATTACATTCGTATCGACAGCTAAGAAATGTACTCCTACTGAGGCTGTAGCTCTATGCAAAAAGGGTGGAGAGAATACTGTGAAGGCATTTGAAAAATGGAAGGAGAAGCAGAAATGAGCCCAACACTTAGGCATTACATTGAGGACAGAGTAGGTTTCTATCGCGCTGATGATTTTGAGAGATGGGCTTTTGGTAAAGTACATGTTTTACAAGTAAGAACCGGTCGAGACGTTGTTGTGGACTGGAATAAACGACATAAGAAATGGCGGATTGATGATAGGAAAGGTGTCTGGGATAGCGTTGATAAGATGATTTATGTTTGGAATGAGAGATTTAAGTGAGAGTGCTAAATCTTAATTTTCAAATAATGTTACGTAGAGTAAATATTTAGCACTCATCTAAATAAAGCGAACATAAGATACATTATCAGACTATACAAACATTACCCTAAAAACGTGGAAGGAAATATGTTCGAACACGCATGGCTTATAGATCATATTGAACCGCATAAATGTTCTAAATGTCAGCAAGATATTCTTAACAATTCGTATTTCTACACCTACGAAAAACCTGATGAGTTCATGTTCTGCGATCTTTGCTATTCAATCCTGTTAGGAGACATTCATAAGCTTGTTTTGGAGTTCGTGGGAAAGTATGAGGAGTCTATGGGTATCATAACGAATGATCAAGTTATTCGAATGCTTCTCGATAACGGTAAAATATCACTGGAAGATATTCGAAAGAATGGGTGTAAAGATACATCGAAATGAATGTGATATATCTTGCTACCAAATTGGTAGGTATTGGTAGTAAATCGGTATTACTTTTTTCTTAACGCTTCAAAAACCGTTAAGTTCATAACAGCATTATGTAGCATAAATATTTTGTATTCCAGGTTCTGGACTACGTTAGAACGCTCTTTTGTTAATTGCTCTATTTGCGCGTTACAAATATTGAGTTCTCGGATAGTCTCTTCGAGACCTCTGATCTTGTCTTGTAGGGATTGCATCAGTCGTCCTCAAGTTCTACTGGGTATTTGTTCTCCATTTCTTTAACGAACTGCAGGATATAAATCTTAACGTTTTTAAGCTCTGTCTCGAGTGTGTCGATCTTCTTTAAATAGATCTTTTGGATGTCTTCAATCTGCTCTTGCATCTTGATAACTTGTTCTTGAATATCGCCAGAGATGCGTTTTTCGTTACGAAGCTCTTGAATTTCGTTGGCGAGTGAATCTATTCGACCGGCTTGTATTTGCATAGAATCTTGAGAGACAACGATAGCTTGATGATGAACAGCGAGAGTGCTGATATCGCCTTTAAGGGCTGCTAATGCCATGTTATCCTCACTTATACCTGGTTATACTCGATTTGAGCTATAACTAGAAAATAATAGACCAGAAAATGCCAGAGTGAAATTATTTCTGCCTAAGCAGCCCTCACCAACCGGGAACCGGCGCCTTTTTCTGGTCTATCAAATACCTATTTGATTGATTACCAGGTATATTGTCAACAAGCTTTCTTTTTCATCTTCTGGGCTTTGTCAACGATCTTGTCTTGCTTTTTGTCGGCTTTTAGCAAAGACGATTCTTGTTTGCCAAGTTTCTTGGTTGTCTTCAGGATTGCCTTGATTTTCTTATCCATCACTTCCCCTCATCGTTTGTGAATACTTCTTTAGTGATAGTTTTCTTTCCGTTGGTTGCCCAGTATGGTTCGCAGGACAATTCTTCGATGTCGAGGAAAGAGCCTCTAAATGTAGCTGAGCAGCTGGTTAGGAGTAGGAGGACGAATAGTTTTTTCATATTGTTCCCTTATTTTACTTCGCGTTGTGACCGGTTCTTATATCCAGGTTGAGTAAATACAAGCTCTGCAAAAGCATCTGGATCTGTTGGAATCATAGCGACTCCATTTGCGCGAAGCTTCGGTTCCCATTCTGATTTCATACGCTCAAAGCATTTGTGATATTTTTCTTCAAGTAAAACCCACTTTAGACGTCTCTTCATATCTTCTTCAAAAATCTCTTCTTTTATGTCATTCTTTATAACTTTCTTCTGTGTCTCTGAAAGTCTAAAGATTTCTTTGTCGTCTATTGAAATTTTCATTTCTATCCTATGCTATAAGTTGTCCGCAAAAATTTGTGGCAGCTCCACTTCCTAAAATATCATCCGTGCTTCCTGCTTCTCCTGTAACAATTATCGACATAGAACATGTGTCTGCCGCATCCATATCTGCGATTGTCGTTAATGTACACGTAAAGTCAGATGCACTTGCTGGTCTTTGATTTATAGTGTAATAAACTCTATTTGAAGTACTTATTCCGATTTGATTACCAGATGCTACTGTACATCCTGTAACCCATATCTTTCCAGTGAAAAGATATCTACCTGTTACAGGAGCTGTAAATACGCCTGTGCCGTTGTTATAATTCGCTCCCTGGTCAAAAATTTCAGTATCGCAAATAACAACATATTCAGCACCAGCTCCTGTCTTATTTGTTTGTGAACTAGATAATACAGCTTCAAATAATGGTTGTTTAAGTGATCTTGAAATTCCAGTATAATTTACAATACCGGTAATTGTCGTGGGATTTATAGTACCTGTTGCTGTGCTTAATCCAACTTGATTAAGAACTAAAGTACCGGCTCCAGTAATAGGATTTGTATTAGATGATTGAACATAACAGTTATCTAAAGTAACTGTTGTTCCAGCTCCAATGCTTATGCCTGGTGCTGTATCTCCATCGAAAGAACAATTCTTAAATTGACCGCTTCCTGTTCCTGCTGTAGTTAACGTACTAAAACTGGAATTCTGCGCAGAAAATGTTGCAGCATTAGATGTTGTTAAATTAAAAACTACAGAATTATTTATCTGTACAGATGCGCCAGAATTTGTAATCGAATTTAAAAACCAAGAGGTTTGAATATCTAATCCTAGATTGGATATAGTGGAAGCTGTAGTTGATGATGCATCATTTCTGAATCGACAACTAAGTATAAAAAATCTACCAGGAGACGATTTAACAAAATATGCTATTCCAGTATTTGTTAAGTTTCCAGCACAACTGTTAATACCTAAAAAAGCCGATACGCTTGTAGTAGTATAATTTATAGCCGTGTTGTTTGTTACATTAATATAACAATTTATCAAATCTATAACTGTAGCCTCAGTACCTGATATTTCCAGCAAATAATCACTATTTGTTTGAAGACGTATTCCAGATATAGAAGCGGCTCCAGCAAAAGTTGCTGAACATTTACCTACTATTGTGACATTTGGAGTAAAGGCATCACAATCAAAAGCAGTAAGATTGACACCAGCTTTAAGTGTCAAGTTCTCTGTGTAAGTTCCAGGTCTAATGAAAATAGTTTGTCCAGAAGAAGCCGCAGTCAATGCGCTTGCAATAGTGGTATAATTTGCACCCTCTGCAAGAGTAGGAGCAACAATTAATTGGGCTACCCCGTATCTGTTATCGGCTGTGTTGACGACCATATTTATTCCTTAAGCAAGGTTCCAGATTCCGATAGAGCTCGTTGCCCACCAGTCATTTGTCGAAGCTTGATAGCGAAGCGAAATCGAATCTCCCGTGGCAGTTCCATTGATAGTCCCCGCCGCAGACGTTGCAGCGCTTCCAAGGTGAGCTACTTGTGTAGCTGCTAGCTGAATCACAAGCACACCGTTAGTAGCTACAAACTCAAGTAAATCACCGTCTAGAAGGCCCGCTGTGACAGGAGTGGTTAACGTGATCGCATTGGTAGCAAAGGAGCCTGAATTCAAAGTAACTGATGTTGATCCGGCTTGGTCTGCATAGGGAGGACTGTTGACTGTAATAGTGCTTCCAGAACCAGCTGTTTTGCTTCCAGAGCGACCTAGGATATTCCAATTACCTGACGAAGGCACTAAAGCACCTCCAGAATCACCTGTAATCGTCTGACCAGCACCTGCACCAGCTAAAGCAACAAAACCATTTGCATCGACTGTAAAGTCCGTAGAATCAAAATTTGCAAGACCTACCTTTGTAGCATCAGTAGCCGCTATAGCTTGCGCTTTCTGTACATTTATCGTTAAAGTGCTTCCTGCTCCTGCCGTCGTAACTGGAGATGTTCCTGCTGCTGTCGAAGCACCTAAGATATTCCAGTTACCAGCTGTTGGGCTTAAAGCTCCGCCTGTATTTCCTGTTATAGTTTTACCTATAACGGCACCATTAGCAGTTATAGTCACTGTACTACCGGAACCGGTTGTATTTATTCCACCTGTTCCAAATACAAATAAATTATTTAATGAAGGGGTTGCAACCCCGCTATCTGTTGTGAAGCTGGTAGGGGTTGTGGCTCCTGCTTCTAGATTAATCGTTCCAGCACCTGTCGTAATAACGACAGACCCTCCGGTAGATGAAAGGCTTCCTACTCGAATGTTTGGTGCAGCTGTAGAACCAATGAGTAACTGCCCATTAGTCGTAACTGTAGCCGCAACAACAGCATTACCCGTAAAATCAACATTGTCCGCATACATCGTTGAGTTTGATGTTCCGGGTGTAGGGACTTGTATGTCAAAACCTGGCATTTTAGCTCACAAATTGGTATTCAGTTAGGGCTAAATAATGAAGCGTATCACCGTTGTAACCTGTAACTTCAAGAAGAACGTTGTTTCCTGAAGTAGTGTTTTGGACAAGAAGTGCTGACATCGCACCTTCTTCCATTGTAAAAGCTCCGGTTGCACCTATGACAGTTGCAGTTGCCCCATCTGTACGTACAGCGCGATAAGAGGCATAGGCTGCCGACAAAGATGACGTTAAATTATAAACGACAACGCGCGTGTAAAACAGATAAGTTCCAGGTGTCGCGCCTAAAGCAAATGTATAGACGTTAACTGGAGTCACACCGTCTGTAGTAGTCGCAGTGCCTGTAATTCGATTTGTAAGCAATACAGTTACTGTATTGCCTGATCCTGAAGTTGATATTCCATCAACGTCATTAGCTGTTGTATCAGTAGCAAGAACGTTAAGTATATTCGCTGCTGGAGTAGCGCTTCCTGAATCAGTCTGATAGGTTGTTGCAATAGTAGGAGGAACGGGACCCGAAGAAGTGTTAATTATGCCAGCTTGGCTCACAATATACCTACAACTGTATTACGTATTGAGATACCAAATAAACAATTCCTGTCCCAGCGCTACCCTTGACCATAACTTGTGTTCCTTGTGGAAGGGCTGGATATGCGCTTGAAAGACCTACTTTTCCTTCGTCATAAAGCCAAAAAGAGCTCGCAGGAGCAACGTCCATGTCATTGATTCCATCTATTGAGATGGTAACAAGAACCGTGGAGTTGTTGACTAGTTTACAAATATAAGACGGGTGGAGAAGAGGCGTTCCTAAATTCTGATATGAACCTGTGAAGGTAGCAGAATTTATGCTTCTTAGCGTTTCCCAAGCTATTCTATTTGTGTAGGTCATTTTAACCTTTAGGTTGTTCTGCTAGAGATTCTGCAGAGGCTTTTTGTTGTTCTTCTTGCTCTTTCATTTTACCAAAAAGATAGCTTCTGAATTCATCTGCAGCTTGATAAGCTTTTACTGTTTGGCATCCTGCAGGACAGATAAATGAGAAATCATCGCCTTCTACAGTAGTGTCTAAATGAATTTTGCTTTTTAGCATTCGTTCTTACTCCGAAATGTGTTTCCAGTATTTTTTCTTAGCTTTTACTCGCCAAATTGTATCGCGACATACGTCATACTTTTCTGCTAAATATGATACCTTAATGCCTTGTGATGACTGTTTTCGTATTTCTTTAACTTGTTCTTCAGTCAACTTAGCGCCTCCATTTTTGACGCCTTTTGTCTGTCTTCCTTTATAGACCATGTCTCTTGAGTTTTCAAGAGGTTTACCTAAAAAAAGATGATCAGGGTTTGTACATCTTCGATTATCGCATTTATGTAAGACACTCATTCCTTCTGGTATTGGGCCTCTATGGATAGTCCATGAAGCTCTATGTGCTTTAGAAATCTTGAGTTCTCTGGCACCAGTAATCTGACCATATCCATCGCTATCTAAACTTGCTTTCCAATCCCAGCATCCATCTTTCTTAACAACATGGTATTCATATAATTCCCTAAGAAGTTTTTCAAGAAATTCTGGTGTTCTTTCAGGATAATAACACCTCATCGAACAGTATTTAGGTGTTGGTTGTCCTTGTGCTCTACGCCATTTAAACTCTTTTTTGCATACTATGCATATTGATTTACCATTCATGATAGCCTCCTTTTTAAGTGAGGCTATCATCTCATAAGTCAGACATTTTGTCTAACCGTTTGTTAACTTAATTCATCACCCACCCTATGAGTGTGATATTTGCTGTGCTTGTCGTTGCGCCAGTGCCGTTCGTAAATTTAACGGTTGAAGTACCAGCGGCATTAACAACACTCTTTATCGAAAGCGCTGATCCGGTGGTCGCACCATGCCATGAATACATAATATCTGTAGTCGCCCCAGCAATAGTCGAGTTTTGAACCACCAAATCTTGATCGGCACTAGCTGCGATTGAAACACCACTAAAGATAATTGAAAAGTGTCTATTGTTAGCAACTTGTGGTGATGCGCCAGCAGTTACATCAGAAGATGTAACTTTGATACCCCCAACATTTGAAAGGAAGTCCGGAACTGTAACTGCACTTGAAGTTACTGATATACCAGTTCCTGTCCCTGCTGATGTATTTACAGTAAGACCTGTTGCAGCACCAGAAGCTAAAGTATTTGTCTGAGGTCCATTGACGGCTATTGTCGTTGTAACTTGACCAATGATGACTGCGTGAGCTGCCGCGCCTGTGGCTATATTTACAGCCCCAGCCCTTGTAGCTCCAGTTCCAAGTAAGTTGAATGTCTGAGTTCCTGCAGTCCCTGCACCATTCATAATATTTAACGTGGTATTTGCACCAGGTGTCGCGCCATTGAGGATGTTAACTACGTTAGCACCAGTATTTGAAGCGGCTGATTGAATTGAAACGGTTTGGCCGGTTGCATTAGTTGCGCCGCCTATAGTGATCGTTCCAGTCCCAGCTGTTCCACCTACTGTTACAGTACCACTAGTGAGAGCGTTACCAATCGTTAAGCTTCCAGTTGTTTGGGTATTAGCGATCGTAATAACGTTTGCGGCGCTACCACCGATTGCGATTGTTTTAGCTCCAGTTCCACCTGTTCCCAGGTTGATCGCCATCGCGTTCGTTCCTGTGCCAACATTGACAACCTGAGTACCACCAGAAGCATTTCCAGAGAACAGGTTAAATGTTTGTGTGTTAGCAGAAGGAGCGCCACCAAAAACAGTTACAGTGTCATCTTGCGCTGAATTACCACCAGCGATTGTAATAACACGAGCAGCAGCTGGTGCTACGTTACCCATACCGATTGTTGTCACTCTAGCATTATTACCTAAAGCTAGAACACCAGCACCGGCAGAACCTGCACCTGAAAGGATATTAACCGTAGAATTAGCAGCAGATGCTCCATTGGCAATATTTACTGTTTGCGCTGTAGAATTTATACCGTTACCCATGTTAACGGTTAAGCTACCTGCAATAGTATTACCTAAGTTAAGTACTTGAGTACCACCTGTCGCTGTACCACTAAGAACGCTTACCGTTTGTGTACCTGCAGAAGGTGCTCCATTAAGAATGTTAATGGTGTCGTCTTGCGCAGAATTACCACCTGAGATTGTTGTAATTCTTGCTGCTGCTGGTGCTACGTTACCAATACCAATTGTTGTTACGCGTGTATTGCTACCTAAAGCTAGTACTCCGGCACCCGCTGTACCTGTGCCAGAAAGAATGCTGACAGTACTGTTTGCGCCAGAGTTTCCATTCGCAATACTTACTGTTTGAGCTGAAGTGTTAATGCCATTTCCGACTGTGATTACGTTACCAGAAACGCCATCTCCAATTCCTATCGTCTTAGCTCCAGATGTGTTGGCGATCGCAATTATCTGTGCGCCAGTAGATGCTGAAATTGTTATTGTTCCAGTTTGTGCCCCTGTACCACCTATAGAAATTGTACCAGTGGTCATAGCAGCACCAATACTTACGCTACCAGCCGTCTGAACGTCGGCTATAGTCAGCGTTGTAGCCCCCGATCCATTTGCAATTTTTAAAGCATTAGAACCTGAAGATGATCCTAAAACCATATCTCCTGTTTGAGCAGTACCACCAATTGTGATTGATCCAGAAGTTGTCGCTGCTCCAACGTTATAAGTTGATGTCGCAGCGCCATTCAAAGCGAAGTTTCCAGTACCAACGAGTAAAGAAATTCCAGAAGTTGAAGAAACACTTCCCAATGTCAATACATTAGAAACTGCCCCCGTACCTATGTTTACGGCCTTTGCCGATCCAGCACCACCGGCTATATTGACGGTCGTAGCCCCAGTTCCCGCGCCAATTGCCACGATATTCGTACCTGAGGAACTTCCTAAAGTCATAGTACCAGTTTGAGCTGTACCACCAATTGTAATTGTACCGCTTGTTGTAGACGCTCCGATTGCATAAGTTGATGTTGCAGCACCATCTAGAGCGAAATTACCCGTTCCTACAAGCATGGAAATTCCAGCTACCCCACCTGTATTACCAATCGTGGTTACAATTCCGCTTCCATTACCAATAGTTGTCGTATTGTTTGATGTTAGAGTCGTGAAAGCACCACCAGCAGGGGTCGTTCCTCCAGTTGCTGGAGGCGCTGCAAATACTGCTGCAAGGTTAGAAGGTTGAACAGCAAGCGCTGTAACACCTGGAACCGTTGCAGTTCCATTTACTGCTTGAAGATCGGTTGCAAGATTTGTGATACCTGTGACACCTGTCTGAGCAATGTTTGCACCAGCTAGAACGAGTGTTTGTCCGTAATTATAAACCGCTAAAGAGGTGGGTACCGTAGCATCTGTATCAGCACCTGTAACCGTTGTATCTATGGTGACAATACCAGGTGTTGTTGTAGTTGCAATCGAGTTACCGCCAGACAGCCATGTCAAACCGTTAAAGGTGTATTGCGCTGGAGGTGAAACACTTACATCGTAGTAGTCTTGACCCAACTCCCCACGGAATGAAGCCGGAGGAGCACCATTGCCTGTGACTGCACCTTGTGGAACACTGATAAGACCGCCGATACCGTAAGCTAGAGGCATTTGATACTCCTTGTAGTTGTAAAGTTTAAATATGAAAGATTACTTAATGTAAGTCAAAACATTTCTTTTTTCTTTTATTCTATTTACCTGAATTAACCATTTTGATATCATTGGGATATGACAGAAGATTACTTTACAATCGACGGATTCGCTGAAATATTAAAGGTTCATCCTAACACAATACGTCGGGCGATTAAAAGTGGGCGTATAGTAGCTTTTAAGGTGGGTAAAGTGTATCGGATATCGCGATATGAAATCTCTCGCATGGCTGAGTTTGATCTGGATGCTTATATTGAGGAAGAGGTTAAGAAAAGATTAGATCTTGTCAAATAGCATATGAAGTGCTATCCTATCCAGAAAAAGGAGTATTTATGGCTGATGCAATAACAATGACAAATCAAGAAAGAGCTAAAAAAGCTGCATCTGAAAGATGGCATTCTGAAACACCAAAAGCTACGCATACAGGTATTCTACAAATCGCAGGGCATGAGATTCATTGTGATGTTTTAAAAGATGGAAGACGTGTTTTAAGACAAAAAACACTTCTCAGTGCTATGGGAAGAGGAAAAATAGGAGGGAAACAACGAAGGGGCCTAGTTGCCACAAATTTACCTGTTTTTGTACAAGCAGATAACCTTACACCATATCTAGAAGCGCCTTTTTTGGAACGGGCACAACTTATAAGATACAAAGGCATAGATGGTCAAAAATTAATCGGTTATGAAGCTTCGATTTTACCAGCAGCTTGTAAAATTTACGTACGCGCTGAAGATGATGGAATATTACATGAAAATCAGAAAAAGGTAGCAACTGTTTGCCGTTCTATGATTTATGGTTTGGCAACGGTTGGAATCATTGCATTAGTGGATGAATGCACAGGATATGAATTTGCTAAGCAGAGAAACGAACTTCAAATTCTTCTTGAGAAATTTATATTGAAAGATTTAATGCCTTGGACAAAGAAATTTCCAGATGAATTCTTTGAACAAGTATATCGTATACATGGTTGGAATTGGCCAAAAATCAATAAAAATCATCCAAGTTGTGTTGGTCCATTTATCAATAAATATATTTACGAAATGATATCACCAGAAGTTTTAGAAGAATTAAAAAAACAAAATCCTGTAAATGATAAAGGAAATAGAAATTTTAGGTTTCATCAAAAAATGACAGATTTAGGAAATTCTACTCTAGATAAACAATTAATTAGAGTAACAACAGCGATGAAAATATCTGATAATTTAGATCAATTCAAACAGTTTATGGAGAGATGCTGATGGAAACTTTGAAAATAATTGGAACAATTCTAGGTGTCTGTCTTCCTGGATTATCCATCCTTATCGGGGGATGGTTTTTTACAAACTGGAGCGTAATTTGTGCTGAAGATATCGCACGAATACCTAAAAGATTAATTAGAGAGATTTATATGGATGGACATGAAAAAGCAAAAATTCACTACAGAGAATGTCAAAAACTTAGAGAAGTTATCAAAACTTTAGATTTACCTATCGATGAAAAACGATCTTTTATGTGGAGGATTGAATCGATGGAGGAAGATTCGGTAAAAGCTATCTCGAAATTGATTGTACAAGAAGAACTTGAAAACTTACGAAAGAAGGAGAAAATAGATGAAAACACTTTATGAGACAGACTTCCATGCCTGGTCTCTTGATCAGGCTTCTCATCTGAAGAAAAAGGAGTTCAACATGCTTGATTTTGATCATCTGATTGAGGAGATAGAGACATTGGGAATTTCAGATCAGAACGCATTGAAAAGTCATATAGCCAACATATTAACTCACCTTCTTAAAAAGAGATACCAACCACAATATTGGACTAAATCTTGGACCGACTCTATTGAAGCTGCAAGAGCTGAAGCTAAATTCGTCTTAAAGAAAAATCCTAGCTTTAGTAGGTTTCTACCTGAATTCCTTCCTTTGTCTTATAAAATATCTAGGGTAAGAGCTTTTAAAGAGACTGGATTGGAAACTGATACATTTCCTAAGGAATGCCCCTGGACGATCGATGAAGTTTTAGGAGAGTGAGATGGAATTAGTTTTTTTAATACCCTTTATCTGTATATTTGGTTATTTTCTTGGCTTAGAACCAGATTGGTGAGAATTTAAATATTCTTCTATTTTATCTTCATAAAGTCTAAGAGTTGCAGCATCTTCAGCAGCAGCTGCCATCATAGCTTTTGTATAAAACTTCTGAAGCTCAGTACTTTTTGCTACACGTTGCATAAAATCTGCAGCATGTGCTAATCCATGAACTCCTGCAATCCCTGCCATTGTAGGTAGGATTGCTTCTGGGTGACCTAAAGCCGCTTCACCAATTGTTGCTCCTAATACAGACTTTAACCCTAATGTTTTTTTTATGAAATTCGACGCCTTGTTTCCTTGCATCACAGCTCCGTAAATTTCATTAGCTGGTCTGTAGGTCTTTTTAAACGCTGGGTTGATTTTTTCGAAAGGTTTGATGGCATTATCTACCTCTCGACCAACTGTTTTCAAAAGATTTCGCTCTCTTTTGAGAAGAGCAGGATCTCCCATAAGGGTATTAATGTCACGTTTTGCTGCTGTCAATTCATCTACAGGTATTTTTCCTTTATTTATTTTTGCGAGAAGATCTTCGATAGGTTTAATCACCACATTCTTAGCTGATGTTGTTACACCTTTCTGGAGGTCAGTATGAAGTGATTTTAGATTTGATTCGAGTCCTGTTGCTTTGATGGAAGCGCCTTTTGCAAGTTGATTCGCTTTATCATATTGACTAGAAGCATACTTCATTGCCCCTCCTGGATTTATAATGGAGAGCAAAAACATAGTCCCGAATTTCCCTGCTTCTTGAATACCTTCTCCTAAACCTAAAACTTTTATACCTTCTTTTACAGATTGTGCGCTTATACCTACTCCTAAAGCCTTTCTGAATTTCATAGGTCCTAATAGCGAAGTAACGGTTGTTGTTATATCATCACCAATTTCTTCAACCCGACTTTGAGGTTCTGTTAATCCCCCACTCAATTCACCATAGGTCTCTTTGAGTTCTTTTGAGGTTGGGAATTTTATTTTACCACGTGCTTTTTCTCTTTCTTCGTGAGGTACTTTTTTCCCTGTTAATTTTTCCATTCCTGCGAATAATCCACTTCTAAGCAAACTTTCAGTATCTCCAGGAATACCACCTAAGGTTTCAGCAATACGCGAACCTATTCTTAAAGCATGCCTACCTGTTTCATAAACACCAGGAAACCCTTCTGCTTTCTTGATACGAGCATCGGAAAAAGGATCTTCACCATTCTGAAGTTGGTTCACTGGTTGAGGCTGTGATGGTCCTCTTTGATTGATTCTTACTGATGCAAAAGGATCTTGCTCTGCATTCATGGAAGCGTAGCTCCTAGAGATTGGAATCTTTCCATATCCTGAGGAGACACATTTAATGGTTCTCCTTGAGGATCAAACATCAAAACATTACCTTTGCTTATTCCATATTCTTCATTCATGATTTTACGTGCATTTTCTTTCATTTGAGGAAGCTTGCTTAAAGCAAATTCATGAACCATTTCGTTCACTTTCGTCTGGAAGTCCTCAGGAATTTTCCCTTTATTCTCTTTCTTTAACTTATTCGCAAATTCAACTTCTTTTGACTTAATTTCTTGGAAATCTTTTAGATTTCTGATAATTGCAGCGTTTGCATCTTTGCTAAAATCAGCACTAGGATAGGCATTCAGGATAGTCTGAAATTCGAATTGGGAAAATTGTCCGCCTAAAATAGATTTGATATCAGTGATAAGATTTTTTGTATCTGCTGCAAATTCACGTCTTCCAGTAGATGTAAGAGCTGTTAACCCCATTTTCTCAAGAAGTTTTTCGTAAGGTTTTCCAGTCACACCTTTTCGATTCAACTCTTCAAGTTTATTTAATGTCTGTTCTTTAAGTTCATGTTGCCTTGCTCCAGCTTGGAGCTCTTGATTGTATTTTACATCAGACGATGCTTGGGCTTCTGTTACTTTATGCTCTCTTTGATATTCTGGAGATGCCTTACGTTGTTGTTCTTCAAACTTCTCTCTTTCAAAATTCCTAGATTTCTCTGCACTCTTTTCTCTCAAAGCCACATCTTTAGCATGCTGAAGCGATCTGGCCATATTAGGATCAACTGCAGCAGCTCGTGCTATCACTTCGTCAGGAATAGATGACGCATCGAATCCTTGAGGCATTCCTTGACCACCAGACTGCTCATTACCACCTTGCTGCAACTGTTGTCCCATACCTCCTTGTTGACCCTGTCCTTGACCTCCGAATAGCTGATTAAGATAATCTTGCTTCTGAGCGATCTGCTGCTGACCTTGCCTTCCTTTAAGCAACTGGGGAATCGCAGCCTTCTGCATCTCTGGAGGCAAGTTTGCAAGCTCTGGAAACTGCTGAGCTATAGCTTTTTGTTGAGCTGCATTTTGCTTATATTCGTTATATGCCCCTAAAACAGAATTGATTCCTGAAGCTAATTGCTTTCCTGTGCTAGGTCCTCGAGGTGTTCCTGGACCGATAACTTGGACCATTACATACCTCCCATTAATTGCAAGAAATTCTTTGTGTAATTAGTCTCTCCACCGCTTGCGATATCACCACCCACAGGAGAAACCATTCCGAGCATCTGCTTCCAAAATGGTTGTTGTTTTTGTCCTCTTTCCTGTAGTCCATAAGGTTGTTGTTGTAACAGCTGGTTGCTTAGACCGGATAAGTCCATGATAGCCTGTCTTTGTAGACCTTGGCGTTGCGATTGTAGTTGTTGTGCAAAATCAGATCCCATGGCACCCATTGTATTTTGGAATCCGCTACTTCGTCTAGCGCCCATGCCCATTCCACTAAACCTTGATGCCATATTTCCTAGAAGACCACTGAATTGCCTTAAAGCTGGAGCTTCCATTTCCGCAAATAAGGATTCATCGCCACCTGCAAGTCTTGAAAGATAACTATCAGGTCCTACATCTCCAAATCTTTGCTGATATAGATCCATTTGATTTTTATCAAATTGCTGGAAGCGATGATGTCCGGGAATATGTTTCATGCTAGGATCAACACCTCGCATTTTTGATCCTGATGATTCCCCATTATAACCCGTAGATCCTGTCAATGAACTCATAAATACCTCAACTTTTCTTTACAATATCAGACGTCTGAGATCCACTCCAAGACAATCTGACCAGATGTCAATGGCGAAGCCCCTGCTCCTGTCAAAAATACTATATCTGTAGGTGTCAAATAAAAAGATATCTGTCCAGCAATAGCCACATTGCTCCCGTTGATAAGTCCATACCAGTTCCCTGTTGCAGAATCTGTATATTCGCCCCAGTTACGGACGAATGCATAAACCTCATCGAAGTTTATTCCGTGAGCAATATTGGCTGTTGTTGTGAACACATAAACCTGCCTAAAACCTTGCTGGCGCCTGTTCTTATCTACAAACCAAGATTCTCCTGTGATTGCAGGTCTATTGACTGGGAATATCCCAATCGTTCTTGCATTTACAGCGTTTGCTATATCTAGGTAGGTTTTATTGATTTCTACTGTAAGCTGTTTAAGATCTTCAGGAAAGTTCCTGGACGTTTTAAGATAAGCTACCTGATTCACAACATTGCTAGACATTCATTTCCTTATGCCAGAAGAGAAGATGGTGACACGTCAAGTATTAGTCCGTGAAGCTCAATCTCTGCAAACTGATTGCTAGGGCCAATTGGGGTTACAGTACCACCAGAAATATAATCCTCAAAACCTGTAGAATCAACATTGATCGTTAAAGTGGTGGCAGTCGAACCTACAACCTCATAGAAGTTTTCATTAAGCTCTACCATTCCTAAAACGTCATCGACCTCTACAAGTGAGTTTAGAGCAAATTGCGCTGTTGTATCAAGAATGGTCGTTTCACCTTTTGTAATACCTGTTATAGCGACAGGTGTTCCTGTAAAGTCTTGAGCACGCATTTGATCATCTGTAAGAGTAAAACCTATCTGAACCGTATCTCCAAGCAAAGAGGTATTCATACGATGCCAGATCTGATTCTGGGTTGTAGCTGTTGGCATATTAAGGTTAATATTTGCAGCTGTTAATCCCATATTTGTGCTTTCAGGACATGTAAAGAGCACAGTACTATAAATAACTGAATCGTTAAAAGGCGCTAAGATAGGCACCACAGACGTTCCTAAAACAAGCCCATCAGCGTTATATGGGTTATCAGAATCTTGGCTTAAATATATTAATAGAGTAATTTGAGCGTTATCTGTCTTTGTCAAAAGATATTGTTGTGGTCCAATTCTAGTCTTTCGCCCAATCCCCCAAGCCACTGGAAACTGTTTCGTCTGAATGAATGGAACATACATCCTAGTGATCAGACCACCTCCAAGGTATGTTCCTGTGCTTATCGAAGGAATAATCTTGAAAGTATCTTGATCAGCATCGTAAATAGAAAATATCTGACCGTTCACCTCTGATCCAATAGTACCAAGAACCCCACTAATCTTTATGTAATCGCCATTATTTAAAGTGTGAAAAGGGCTTGTTATGGTATTTCCTACAATATTTTGGATAGCAAGTGATGTACCTTCATTTGTTTGACTTGTTCGAATTAAAACAAATCCCTGTTGGTTTCCTGCAATGACTTCAGGAGCAAAAAGAGTAGATGTCCCTGCATTCCAAGGAACGTTCCATGAGTTCCATGTTGGGTATGTTAACCCGATAAGAGCCCATGTATCACCTGAAGACCTTCTGAACTGTCCATGATGAGTATAAGTCTCAACGAATATACCGTATGTATTATCTCTGTAGTTATACTGGAGAGTCTGATTTGGGAATTTCCACTGTATTTCATCATCTGGGTAGCTTGTATAAACCCATTCGTTGATATAGTCACGATGAGCGTTTATTCTGTCAGTTCCGTTATTTTGCTCATTCACTTGAAAGACTTGATCGGGAATATCAAGATCTATTCTTTCAGCCCCTGTCTGCGTTGTCACGATATAACCACGAGCGCCTTGGGTTTGAACTCCTTTGTCATAAACAATAACTGAAAACGTGCTTGCAGAGCCAAGTTCTGAGTTAATAATAAAGAAATTGAAAGGAACGATATCATTTCCGCTATAAACAAGCTTTGTCTGTAGGTTCTCAAAACCTAATATGAGCACGTCTTCATTAGGAGCAGCTGTTATGATTGGTTGAGCAATTCCTGCCGATATGAATCCACCAAAACCGGTTTGATCTTCCCACCATGCTGTAGGAGATGCCGTTTGATTGATCGGTACAAGAAGAGGGGTAAATACTGTTGTTGCAAGACTTGGATCGCCTGTGAATGAAGCTGTATAGTAAGGGGTACCGTTTTGACTATAAATAACCGTATCTTGAAGATAGATAGGACTTCCTGTCGATGATTGGACGACGGGTCCTATTGCCAGCAATCTATCTTTGAAGTTAAGAATAATTCTAGCGCCTACAAGGTAGTATTGAGCGGCTGGTAAGTCGGCTATAGAAAATACCTCTCTTGATAAAGGAGGCATGAAGTTAACCCAACCCTTACCAGCAACGAATGTTTGCGTTATCGCGCTACCATCCGTTGGATCACCATCAAACCATCTTATAACGTCTTTAGAGGTATCAGACCTATTTGTGAGATACTGGAGTATACCGGGCGTGAAAGCAGTAACTGAAGTTATGTTAGCAAAAGGAAAAGTGATCGTTAGTGTCTTTAATGCAGGGGTTAGAGTATTTGGAGCCGCTGCTGTAACATATCCAGTCTGGAAATTTAATGTTGCGGAATTAGTGAGTATTTGATCTGCCGTTCCACCTGTAGCGGTCCATTCATTAGCAAATACAAAATCACCTATAACCAATGGGCTATTTGAAATCGTTACAGTGATTGTCGTTGCAGTGAAACCTACAAAAGTAATTACGTTACTACTAGCACCACCAGCGAACTGCATTCCTATGTTTACACCAGTAAATGGAATATCGATACCATTGGTAGCCCAAAGAGCTCCTTGATAGTTTATCGTCCAGAATTGCTGGTAATCCTGACCGTTCCACCAAGTCGATGTTATATTTGAAGTAAGCTTCTGGACATAAGATGCGGGTGCACCAGTAGGAGGATTCTTATAAAAGCTAACATCATGAGTTAGGTATGGAGCGGCTGTATCGATTAGGTAGGAATAATCCGTATCGAAAGCCATTGTTTTTGGGAATTGACTGTCGATATCTGCAAAATCCTCAAGACCCATTACAGGAAGTGTAGGATAGTAAAATACAGAAGTTAAAGCAATTGAACCGGTGATTGTCAAAACACCTGTTGCGCGGTCTAAAACACCGGTTCCTAAGCTATTTGTGAGAAGGTTAACAGGACTAGCTCCACCTGGATCGACGAAAACGTCTGTACTTATAGAAAAAGAAGCAATACCTGTAGCTATAGGGATTGGTAGAATGGTGACAACTAAATTACCACCCGCATCTGTTGTCCCAATGAATCTACGTAAACGGCAAAGAAAGGATGTTCCTCGCTTTCTTTTGATGCGACCACGCCATTGGTAGGCGTTGATGAGGACGGGAAATGAGTCGTTGTCTATGACAAAAGGTTCTGCAGAGGTCTTCAAACCCTTGTTGATAGGACCAACGACGATTTTTTCTCCCATTTAGTTGCCTATCGCAAACCAATAAATTCCATCATATGCTCCACCACCAGTATAGTTATAACTAAAACCTGTCGCTCCTGTTATAGTTCTAACGGAAGCTGTTTGAGCATTTGCTGTTCCTGAAGGATTTTTCAAAGTTAATTGCACATTGAAACATGCAGTAGGAAAAGCAGGGACAAATACAAACGGAGTAGTCGTACCACCACCAACAATCGGAGTTATCAAACCCCATTTCAGAATAACCCCTCCTGGGAGGAAAGCCGTTCCATTGTTTGATGTAGCTGTGGTTGGTCCTGCTAATTGGATAGAACCTAAGGCATTCTGCCAAAAAGGCCATGATTGTCCAGTTGCTAGATTTGCATATAGCACACCGTTACCACCCACAAAACCTGGAGCCGCTTCGTTAGTCAGAGTGACTTGTTTATGCCTTCCAGCTGAGCTGTCTGCGAATGTAAAGTGATCTAAAGACAAAAGCGTATTGATCGCATTCGTATTTGTCTGCATCTTAGGTTGGTCTTGCGATGGATTGTTATTCGCCGCAGGTATGTTTAAGTTGTATCCAATGACAGGCATAGAGACCTTTTAGTTAGAGAGTTCCACCGCCATAACCATTGTATCCGGCTCCTCCGTGGCCATATCCTTGACTATAGATGGTTTCAGAACGGTTATTTGTCCATTGTCTTTGACTTCTTTTCCATACTAGAAGCTCTTGTTCCTTGAAGAACTGCTCATAAAACTGAAATTGCTCTACATCGCCAGTATCTGAAAGAATCTTTCTAGCAGCACCACGAGCTATATATTCTGCCATGTATCCAAAAGGTATTGCGGCCGTAGAATTGAAGAAAGCTGCAGGACTAAGATAAGCATCAATTTCAACAAGATACTGCCTATCAGGAGGGCTTCTTAGAGTGAGAGTGTTGTTATAGTATAAAATCCCACGTGGTAGTCCTGATTGGAAGTAGTAACACTGTACATTGATATTATTCCCTGCCGGTATTGCTGCAGGGAAATAGATATTAGTCGCTAAACCCGTGAAATAATTGATTGTGTTTTGTGTCGTGCTGTAGTTTGGAGCAGGGCCCCCAGTTAATGGCAAGTTACCAAAAGGAGCCTTTCCTGGCTGCATCAGAAGACCATAGTTGACATCCGTCTCTAGGAATTGTCCACTATCGGCAACAACGACGCTTGCTCCTGTTCCGTCAATTGACGTGATATAAAACGCAGAATCTACGCTTGTAGAAGGCATGCTCTCAATGAATGGAACAGCATTGAGTATCTCTGTGTTTGAAATCAATGGAGGGTCTTCGTTTTGCCCTGTAGATATAATACCCGTGATATCAATATGACCTCTCAAAAGCCCCTGTAAAGGTGGGTTGGGAGGTATGGGAAAATTAGGAAGAATTGGTAACTGTAGAGTATAAGGTCCTGCTGATCCATCACCAACACCCACAACCTGCAGATTCTGTACAACATTAGGCCATGTATTAAAAAACATACTCTTTTGAGTCTGTAAAGCTACTTGTACACCGCCAATATATGCAGGAGATAAAAACCCTTGATAGACAGGAAACATACCAATATCTTGAGCAGTCGGTTCTCCAGGTGTCTGTGACTGGATATTATATAAAGGCATATTATAGCGATCTACTCCAGGAACAGTCTGGAAAGCATATTTAGTCTTTAAATCAAAAAGCTGCATCCTTGCGTCAACATCTGTAATCCAAAATCTATTGATATAATCAATAATCAATTCATCAGTTATGACGGCATTGGATGGACTCTTTATGATTCTACGGACATAAGTAATAATATCTTGAAGAAGGTGGATATTACACCTCAACCGTTTCTAATTTGGATGCATGACAATGACGACACAGCCAGATCACATCAAGAGGTTTCGAATAATCCTCATGATGACCCTCTGTTTTACATCTCAGACCACATTCTTGACATTTCATAGATCTTTTCAACCTACCTGAACTCACTGCTCTATTCACTTTAGCATGAGCATTGGTTTTTACCCGATTTTTTGTCTGCCATTTCCGTATATAAGAGGAATATTTTTCTTTATTCCTCTCTCGCCATTCTTTTTGACGTTCTGCTTCTTTTTTTCTAGCTTCCGATGAATCTCTTTTTAATTTTCTTCGTTTTGCTATCTCTTCTTGATTCCTATAATAAGACTCTCTACCTTGTCTTAAAAGCTTTTCTCTGTTATTTTCAAAGTTTACCGCAGCTTTTCTTCTTAGAATTTCTCGATTTTTTTCTCTATATTGAGGACTGTATTTCTTCATGTATTCCGGATCTTTTTTTCTTTGATCCGAACTAATTATCCTTTGACATTCCTTACAGTAAGATCTAAGCCCATCAATTTTCTGTTTATCTTTACCAAATTCCTCAAAAACCTTTTCTAGATTACATTTAGGACATCTTTTCACAACCTCTCCTTTTAGGAGATATTGTAACATCCTATAATAAATTCATCAATGCATTATGCTCCAGCTCCCATAAAGATAGACTTGCGAGTACCCACTGGCAACGCATCAAGCCTTTGTACTGTTGTATCAACAGCCATAGCTCCATACATTTGACCTGCATGAGTAGTCGATGTCATAACATTCTGCTGCATCACGAAACGATGGTAATTGCAACCCTTAATGCGTTCAGCAACGTATCTTGGAGCCCAGACAGGCTTGCCAGTAGGAATAACCCATTCCTCTGCAGGCATACCGGCAAATGGTTTTGTCCAAAGTTCAATAGACTCTCCAATGATTTCTCGGTGTTCGGGAATGAATTGAACATATTCTTTTTGGAAATTATATTCGTCACGATATTTTTCATTGAATTTCTCTCTCGAGGATATCGTACGTTTAGGTTTTAGGTAGACATCCTTACTCTTCTCAATGTCGCTTTGAGACATCTTGTTTTGAGGTTCTACATCTTGCTTTGGAGCCGCGCTCATGCGGTCATGTGTCATATCTTTGATTTGCTTATCAAATTCATCGAACTGCTTTTCGACCTTTTCCATCTCTTTTGCAGATTCTGAATTTGCATTTACAGGTTTTGCCATATTTACTCCTATGGTGAAATGTTCTCGAATGCACCTGGTATTGTTAATCCTAAATTTATCCTACCACTGACGTTTAATTGCCCGGTAGAAATATCTCCTATAGCCAATATTTGAGCGGGCGTTTGAGATTGGTTGGGTAGAAATGTCGGGTTTGAAATAAAAGGGTCCGTTCCTTCAGAGTTGATATCAATCTCCACTTGAGTAGCAGAAGGCAAAGAGATAACAAGACCACGTTTACCATTAAGTTTCCTAGCTCCATATTTAATGGGAATGACTAATCTCACTTCTTGCCCTATGACGTAGTTAGGAGCTACATTATTCGTTCCGTTAGCCATTGTAACTGTCGTAGTGGCTCCATAAGTGATTGCTGTGATCTCGAACTGACTTGGTTGATAATACTGCGGAAGAATCGGTAGGTTGCTGTAAGGAGCTATTGGGCCGCTGATAACTGGATAATATGCCATCTAAAACCAAAAAGGGGGAAAGTTTCCCTTCCCCCTAAAATGCCTGACAACTTCAAATTTTACCACAATATATTAAGCCGTTAAGCTTATGTCATGGTAGTAAGCATGCCAGTAGACGATGTCGCCTTCTTGGATCAGAGTAGCAACAGTATCAACTGCCGCAAGGCCTGGACCAATCAAGAAACCTTGACGAGTGTTATTGAAGAATGCGCCCTGAATAGCAGGACCGTTGATGCTATTCACTCGGGTTGTTCCGATAGGCACAACATAAGGAGGTGGATAAAGAGCAGAACCTGCAGAAATCTGCACGCCGCCTGTATTCACATCACCTACCGCAACGATCTGAGCTGGTGTTGAACCAGGAACGTTTGCAAATGGTAGGTTTGGATTAAATGCCGTGTAATTGGTCGAGTTAATATTTACGACTACAGTGTTGTAATCCGTTACCGCGATAACATACCCATAGACTGGAGATCCAGGAGTGAAGTTATTTGGCAATGAATTCAGCTGTGTTGGTCCCCAAACTGTCGGAGCCCCTCTTACAGTCGGAACTCTAATAGCCACTTCTTGACCAACAACAAAGTTATGTGCCGAAGTAGTGTCTACGATAGTTGTTGCGCCAAGTGTAATATTACTGATTACACTAACACCAGGAGCATAAAGATATGGATACAATACTTTCTTGTATGTACCTACGTTTCCTGTTGATGTCGCAGTGTTGAAAGCTGTGTAATTTGATCCACTAGCTACCCAAGGCACTGAAAACGTCGTAGCTCCAGTTACAGTGACTGTAAACATGATTCCTGCCATTTGCTGCATACCTGTGGTAGCAGTTTGAGACAAGTTTTCAAATATAATAACATCACCGCTAACCAGTCCGTGATTACCTACTGTCGTAATAACAGATGGACTTGCTGCCGTCATACTGAAATCAGTAATAGAGCCCAAGTTATGTCCTTGTAAAGGACCAAATTGATGTGCAAGACCTGCTGAAAACGCACTGATACCATTAGTTTGAATTGTATCAAACACAGACGATGTCGCCGATGCTGAATACAATTCAATCATTGTTGGGAAGGCATTCGTAACAGGATCTAACAGCTTATTGTCCCACCAAGCTCTTGTCACTGAGTTAACAGCAGCAGTCTTGATGTTTGTGTAGTTCCATAATTCAACGTAATCTGGTTGAAATGGAAGATTCACATACTGGGATGTCGAAGTAGCTGTGAAAAACCCCTTCGCCATTTTATTATATTCAGTCATATTACACCCCCAAACTTGAAGCACGAGTGCTTACGAGGTTTCTAATGGCTGTATCTTGAGTGATAGCTTGCGCTTGCGCAAACTTAACCGCCAAGGTAGCGTTTTGGGCTAACATGCCACTGTAGTACGGATCACGATAGATCAGGTTCATACTGAAGCCGTCCTGATTGATATGCGTGATAGCTTGCTTACCTAAAACTGTGTTGTAGTAAACATCGTTTCCAAGAGCTGAAACACCACGCGCAACAGGCGCTTCTGAACTTGTCAGAATACGGATGTTGTAAGCAGAACCCCACTCGCTTGGCAATGCAGATGCGTTCGTAGGATAGTTCCAGTTGT
>Ga0209819_10000109_pt1 | contig 23630 bp, 19 predicted proteins | sample PPLLak2March2015_FD_187248 | JGI IMG/M metagenome (GOLD analysis project Ga0209819, IMG submission 187248) | Freshwater sediment microbial communities from Prairie Pothole Lake near Jamestown, North Dakota, USA - PPLs Lake P7 Core (1) Depth... | ecosystem: Environmental > Aquatic > Freshwater >... | reverse complement strand
TAATGAAGATTTTAACAAGTACCCGAGAGATCTTAACAGCGATCTTGAACTGTTAAAAAGAGAAAATGCAGATTATGTATTTATACCTGAAGCAGGTGATATCTATACAAAGGACTTCCAGACTTATGTTGAGGTTACCGAAGTTTCAAAGAAACAGGAAGGGGAATTCCGTCCTTCCCACTTTAAAGGAGTTACAACTATCGTAGCTATCCTCTTTAATATCATCAGACCGCATAAAGCTTTCTTTGGACAGAAAGATGCCCAGCAGCTTGCTGTAATAAAAAAAATGGTTCATGAGCTTAACCTTGATATGAAAGTTATCACGGGGGAAACAAAGCGTGAACCGGATGGATTGGCAATGAGCTCAAGAAATGTTTACCTGAACGATGAACAAAGAAAAGATGCATCTGTATTATATAAAGCATTGCAGTATGCAAAGAGAAAGATTGAAGAGGGCTATAACAGGGATATTGATTTCCTTTCACACCAGATGTACAAGCTTATAAAATCAAGACCAAGAGTAACAAATATAGATTATATTTCGTTCAATGATAGCGAAAACCTGAAAACTTATAAATCTTTCAAAGAAATTGCAAAAAATAAAGAAATTACAGTATCTTTGGCTGTGAGATTTGGTAAAATCAGGTTGATTGATAATATTTCAATAAAGTGTTAACTTTGACAAACAGTGAAATTGCGAGCTATTAATTTACAGGAGATTTTCACAGGTTTTAAGCTTGCAATTTAATTGAATATAATTTTAAAAACGTAAGCGAAGCAATCCCGTTAATGATGCGGTTGACTGTCAGGATTGCCGGGCAATTAGGGGTTATTAAATTATGAGAAGAATAATGTGCAAATCAAAAATACACCGTGCTAGGGTGACGCAGGCAGAACTGTATTACCAGGGCAGTCTGACAATTGACTCAGACTTGCTTGATGCTGCCGATATACTGCCTTATGAGCGTGTTCAGGTTTGCAATGTAAATAACGGTGAAAGATTTGAAACCTATGCCATTCCCGGCAAAAGGAGAAGCGGAATTATTTGCCTCAATGGAGCGGCAGCACGGCTTGGCTCTGTTGGTGATGAAATTATTATTATAACTTACGGAACATTTAACGAAGAAGAATTAAAACATTTCATTCCGAATGTTGTATTAGTTGATAAGGATAATAAGATAGTTGATATTAAAAAGGATAATGAGATATTGGAAGTATAATTTTCCATATATAAAGTAATTTCTTTTTATTAAGTTTACCCCTGTAGATGAAACAAACAGGGGTTTTTTTTATTATAAATAGTACAGAACAAATTTTTAATTAAAATATATCATTATGAAGAGAATTATTTTATTATCATTTATTGTTATACTTGCAAGCTCAAATCTGTTTGCACAAAAGATGTTCAAAGTGAAATATGAATCACAGGCAGACCTGAAAATTTATGTTGTAGGCTATGAATCGCAGGCGGATTTGACTGTGTACATGGTTAAATACGAATCACAGGCAAATAAAGACGGCTTGTGGTATAATGTTGATTACGAGTCGCAAGCGGATTTTAAACTGTACTTTGTAGATTACGAATCACAGGCAGACTTGAAAATATATTTTGTAGATTACGAATCACAGGCAGGGTGGAAGAATAAATCGAAGATGCATTTGCTGAAGTTTAAGAATTAGAATATTGCAATAACTGTATGAATTGCGAACCAATTATTATAGTACGTATTTGATAGGTCTGATGAATTTATATCATTGAATATTTTATATAGTAAAGATGTGAAGCAATCCCATAGATGAAACGGAGGAATACCAATAACATTTCTTTTATTGGGGTGAACCATGGAATAATGAGTTAATTGAAAATTGTTCGTATCATCCATGGATTGCTTCGCTTCCGTATTTATAACAATAAAAACTTTAATTTATATTTTTTCCTTATTTAATTAAATAATTTATTAATCATCGGCTCGCAATTGGGTGTGGTTCAATTACCGGCTCGCAATTGGGCTGATTATAGGGTAAAAAAATGCCAATAACAGATACAAACTTCATAGAACAAATGACTGCAAAACAGAATGAAAAGCTGGCAGCATTAATGCAGCAAATGGATAAAGCAGGAAGGGTGCATAATAAGCTTGCTGTAGTTATTCTTGCTGCAGGGCTTGGAAAAAGGATGAAAAATCCCGAAAAACCGAAAGTAATGTTCGAGCTATGCGGCAAGCCGATGATACAATATGTTGTAGAGCTTGCTTTAAAAATACAGGCAGAAAGAATTATTCCGATAGTAGGGCACAGGCGTGAGCTTGTAATTGATTTCCTCACTGACCTGTTACCTTCGCTTCCCTCTCCAACAGAAGGCGGCTCGGATGAAACACCTGCCGGTTCTGAAGATGTATCCAATGCGGTTTTTAATTTTGCAATACAGGCAGAACAGCTTGGCACAGGGCATGCAGTTATGCAAACCGAAGAATATTTATCCGATTTCGATGGGGAAGTTCTAATACTCTCAGGTGATGTTCCATTGCTGAAGTTTGAAACCATACAGGAACTTGTTAATGAGCATTTTGACAATAATAACAGTGCAACATTGTTAACTACCGAATTTAAAAATCCATTTGGATACGGCAGGATTGTAAGAGATGAACATGGAAATTTTGACAGGATAGTAGAAGAAAAAGACTGCAGTGATGAACAGAAAAAAATACAGGAGATAAATGATGCAATTTATATTGTTAACTCAAAGCTCCTTTTTAATGCATTGAAGCAGATAACTCCAAATAATAACCAGAAGGAATATTACCTGACGGATATATTCCATTATATTCCAAAAGAAAAGATTGGCACTTTAATAACCGAAGATGAACTTGAAGTAACAGGCGTAAACTCGGTTGAGCAATTGCAGGAGATGGAGAACATACTGAAGAGCCGGAACCCGAAGAATTGCGAATAATAAAGTAACCACGGACTGATAGGAAGTAACCACGGGCTTCAAAGTGTGTCCTGTGTTATCCACGGGCTAAAGCCCGTGGTTACTTTCCAACCGGTAAAGATGAAGTCTGTAGTTACTAAACAAATAGATGTATTTAAACACAGTTGTAATATACATGAAGAAAAGCATATACCCGGAAGAAATAATCGTTTTTATATTTTCTGTTCTTGTACTTGCATTCCAGTTAAATTATGAACCGACATCAATTATTCAATTGCTTGCGGCATTTGTTGTGTTCTTCATATTTGTTATTTATACAAGAAGGACAGATAAGAGCTTTATTGTTTTTCTCAGGAGCTGGCTTCATATTCCTTATTATGGAATTATCTTTACTGCATTCCAAAGCTATATTCACCGTTTAAATCCGAATGATTACGACCTTTTTCTTGCTAAAGCTGACCTTGCCATATTCGGATTTGATATTACTAAATGGTTTGAAAGATTTAACTCACCCGTACTTACTGATGTATTAACAATTTCTTATTTTTCTTATTACCTTCTCCCGACACTAACTGCAGTAGTAATTTATTTCTATAAGAAAAATGATAATTCATATACAGAGCTTAGAAAATATATTCTTGCAATAGTTATAGCATGGTATACTGCTTTTATATGGTATGTTATAATTCCTGCAGCAGGACCTGACTTGGCATTTGCACAAAATTACAGCACTGAGCTAAAAGGCAATTTGAGCTTTGTTAATTATTACCTGAATTCGGTTCATAATTATCTTGCTGAATCACAGGTAAGAAATACTTTTCCCAGCTTACACTTCGGAATTATTCTTATCTCAAATTACTTCGCATTCAGAAAAAGCAAATTATTCTTCTACCTCATCACGCTTCCGCTTGGTTTGGGACTTGCAATTGCAACTCTTTATTTAAGACAGCATTATTTGATTGATTTGGTCGGCTCAATAGTTGTTGCTGTATATAGTATATGGATTGCAAATATGCTGCTTAAGTCAAGCAAAGCCGCAAAGACCGCAATGAATCTTAAAATGGAATAAATTTCAAATCTAATAAGTCACCTTACGCAAAAGAGAAATCATAAGGTAAGATTTTAGTTTTTGTATTTAATTTCAGCATATGTCCTCACCCCCCGACCCCCTCTCCTATGATATATGAAAGGAGAGGGGGAGACTATAGATTAAAGAACTTGAGTTATAATAAAATCTTAAAGATAAAAGAACTCCCCCTCTCCTAACGCATATCATAGGAGAGGGGGTCGGGGGGTGAGGACATATGCTGAAATTACCTGTATATCTCTTTCGGTAACAAATTGATTTACGATTTGCGTAAGGTGAGTCTAATAAGTATCTAAAGCTTTTATTATGATATGAACCTTTTTTTATCAATTTTCTGTTATGTTTCCATACTTAAAGGATAAAATATGGATAAAACATTAGAATTAATTTTAAACAGCAGTGCATCATCTGCAAGGAATACTTATCCGCTTTCCGGGCAGGATGATTTTGAACTGCTTGATGCTTATTCCAAAGCAGTAATAAATGCGGCTGAACTTGTAAGCCCTTCAGTTGTAAATATCGAAGTTAAGCAGAGAACCAAAAATAAGAGGGAAATCGGCGGTAATGGCTCAGGTTTCATTTTTACTCCCGATGGATTGATATTTACAAACAGCCATGTTGTTCATAATGCAACAGAGATAAGAGTTACTTTACCTGATGGAAGAAGCTTCATTGCAGACCTTATAGGTGATGACCCTGATACTGACCTTGCAGTTATCAGGATAAGCGGAACAGGAATAATTGCGACTGAACTTGGTGATTCTCAAACAATAAGAGTGGGACAGCTTGTAATCGCAATTGGTAATCCGTATGGATTTCAATACAGTGTAACAGCAGGTGTGGTAAGTGCGTTGGGCAGATCATTCAGGTCAATGTCAGGAAGGTTGATAGATAATATTATTCAGACTGACGCGGCATTAAACCCGGGAAATTCAGGCGGACCGTTGATTAATTCAAGAGGTGAAGTAATCGGGGTAAACACTGCAATCATTCCTCAGGCACAGGGAATATGTTTTGCTACTTCTATCAATACTGCAAAAATTGTTGCTGTTCAGCTTATTAATGAAGGAAGAGTAAGAAGAAGCTATATTGGAGTTGCAGGGCAGAATATTCCGATACACAGGCGGATAGTAAGATATCATAAGCTTGAAGAAGAGCAGGGAGTATTTGTAATATCTGTTGAAAAGAATAGTCCCGCAGAACGTTCCGGCTTGATGGAAGGCGATATAATCTTATGTTATAAAGATGCCAATATAAAAAGCATTGATGACCTGCATAAACTTTTAACTGAAAAAGAAGTCGGAGTTGAATCGGGCCTAAGAATATTAAGAAGGACAGAAATAAAAACACTCAAGATAAAACCGGAAGAAAGTAAGCAGGGAGAGTAGAAAACATTTCAGGTAGCACAGACACTCCTGTCTGTGATAAGCATCTTACAATCACAGACAGGAGTGTCTGTACTACCTGAAAATTATTTTATAAAAATCATTTTCTTAGTTTCAGAATAATCTCCTGAAGTTAATTTATAATAATAAATCCCGCTTGGATAGTTCGATGCATCCCATTCCACTTCATATGTACCGGGATTCATCTGTTCATTTATAAGAGTGGTTATTTCTTTTCCAATGACATTATGTATAACAAGTTTAACATTTGACGTTTGACGTTTCACATTTGACGGAATATCAAACCTTATCTTTGTTGTGGGATTGAAAGGGTTAGGATAATTTTGATATAATATATACTTATCAGGAATCAGTTCACCTTCATTGGAAACAGGTGTTAGTGCTACAGTATCTATTAATTTTAATATATGACCCTCTAAAGAGACAGCAAAAGCATAAACCTTATTGCCTTTGAGCACTGCGTCCATATATTCTATTTGATATTGATTACCCGGTGTTGACATAGATACCCAGGTGGTGCCGTCATCTGTAGACTTTAAAATTCTTCCGCTTGGTCCGAGAATTTCTATTGCAACATACCATACATTACTGTTTGGTATAGATATTATCCGCTTGCAATTACCAAAGTAATAAGGGGAACTATAATAATTCCAATTCAATCCACCGTTTGTAGTTTTGAAATAATAATTGGAATGTTCCTGCATGGCTGCCATACCCACAAGATTATTATCCTTGAATTCAATACTGGAAGTAACATACCCTACCATTGGAAGAGACAGCGTTGAAAAATTTAAACCACCGTTTGTAGTACAAAGTATTTTCCCGTAATTGCTGCCGCCCACATTTTTATTTAATCCAAACCACGCATGATTGGAATCAGTAACACAAATAGAAGGGGTATAACCTACATAGTTATTTATAATTGCAGCATCAAACACAGTCCAGTTTTGCCCATAATTTGAAGTTTTGTATATTTTAAATGGTGTTCCATTACCTGCCGGTGGGTCACTGCATGCGTATCCATATGCAGGATGTTTCCGTGAGAATCTAACATCATTTAAATATCCGGAATTACCGCCTGTGTTAAAGGCAATCTGCCAGTTATTGCCATTGTTTGTAGTTTTATACATTGACGCATTATTGTTTCCTGCACCTACAAATGCTGTTGAGGAACTTAGAGCTGCAATACAGGTTAGAGGTTGGTTACTAATTCCACTTAAGGATACTTCCAACCATATAATACCGTCGAATCGTCTATATATTATGGGAGTATTGTTTGACCATGTACTACCTATCACCCAAACATTTGTTGAATCTGCAGAAGATAAATAATTGAATATTGCCTGTGGGTTATTGAGAGAAGTCTCAATAACCCATTGGGCTGATGCTTGCTTGAAAGTAAAATATACAAAAATGACGCTCAAATAAAATATAAACTTAAAACAAAGTCTTTTACAATTACTTATTATTGTAATCATAGTATAATTATTTAATTAACAACATTTTTTTCGATTCAACAAAATTATCCGTTTTTATCCTGTAAAAATAAATTCCTGATGATAAATTAGAACCATCAAACAAAAATTCGTGATAATCTTTTTCCATTTCGCCATTTACTAACGTAGTTATTTCTTTTCCTAAAATATCAAAAATTTTCAATTCAACTTTTTCCTTAATTGGCAATTCAAACTTTATTTTTGTTTTTGGGTTGAAGGGATTTGGATAATTTTGAAACAATTCAAAACTTGCAGGTATTTCTTCGCTGATTGGTTTAATACCGATTGGTTCTCCGCCTGTTGTGGTTTTTAAAACGATACCTTCACCAACACAATAACCGGTGTTTTGACTGGTGAATTTAATCTTCCATAATCTATTTACAATATTTGTAACTTGTTTATTCCAGTTATTGCCGATATTTGTTGTTTTGAGAATTAATCCATTTTGTCCGCATATAAATCCTGTGGTACTGTTAACAAAAGTTACATTTGTGCAAGATAAAGTATCACTATCAATAGAAATCCAGGAATTACCTAAATTTGTAGTTTTCTCGATTATATTTAGGTTGCCGAAATAGTTAGTCACAACTCCTGTATTAAGATTAACAAAACATAATGAGCTATAAGGTCCTGAATTATTACCTATAACTCTCCAATCGTTACCGTTATTTGATGAGTAAATAACTTGATAACCACAGACATATAAGTTAGAGGTATCAATAGTCGATATTGAATAATAATAACCGGAAGGTCCGTTTAATGAAAACCAGTTTTCACCACAATTTGTAGATTTCAAAATATTGCTTGTTTCTCCAACCGCAAAACCTGTAAATGTATTAACAAATTTGATATCGTATAAATAAAGATATGTTAATTTTTTCACTTCCCAATTAATTCCGCCATTTGTAGTTTTCAAAATACTGCAATAATAATCTCCGCATATAAATCCTGTATCCTCATCAATAAATTCAATATCCCAAACATCACGTGGATATATGGATTGTATTGAAATCCAGTTATTCCCTCCATTTGTAGTTTTGAAAACATCGCCGACCATGTTCAACACATATCCTGTATTGTCATTAATAAAACTAACAGAACAGAAATATGGAGCATTGGTTTCCGGAGTACAATTTACCCATCCCGATTGAGAATAAGAATTGTAATTAATAAAAGTGAGTAAACAAGAAGAAAAAATTAATGCCGTAATTTTTATCTTCATAATTCAATAAGTTGATTGAGATAAATATAATTACTTAAGCAGTAAATAAGTATATAAAAAAAGTGGATTTATAAAATAAATCCACTTTTTTTACCAACCAACAAAAATTATTTTATTAAAATCATTTTCCTTGTTTCAAAATAATTTCCTGAAGTTAATTTATAATAATATACACCGCTTGGATAGTTCGATGCATCCCATTCCACTTCATATTCTCCCGGATTTAGTGATTCGTTAACAAGTATAATAATTTCTCTTCCAAGTACATCAAATATTATCAGCTTTACGTTTGACATTTCACTTTTCACGTTTGACGGTATAGAAAACTTTATCATTGTCTTAGGATTAAAGGGATTTGGATAATTTTGGTATAATGCAAATGATTGCGGAGTATTTCCTGCCTGCGGTTCAATTCCTGTTATAATTTCATTAATATTTCTTTGATATAATCCGGCACTGGTGACTGCTAAAATTTTCCCATTATAAACATAAAGCTTCTCTATTGAGCTTAGAAAAGGCAGCCCTTCACTTATTTCTATCCAGTTAAGCCCGTCATTTGTTGTTTTGAAAATACCCGAGCCGCCAAACTTTACGGATGATATTAATACTCCGTTCACTCTTACAAAACCGGAATTATACGGGTCAGGCGGTAAGCCGCTGCTCCTGTTACTCCAGCTTGTTCCATCGCTTGTTGATAGCCATGCTCCATGTATTGTACCTGCCCAAATCTTACCCGTCTCGGAGAAAAATGTAATGGTAGGATAGTTAATACCTATTGCTGTACTCCAGTTTAGTCCGTTATCAGTTGATTTATAAGCATATGGAGTATTTATACTTTCTCTTGCTGCAAATAATATTCCATTGTGATATGTAAAGTTTTTAGCTAAAACTGCCGAGCCGGTGATATTTGCCGGAATCCAGCTTTCACCTCCATTTGTAGAGCGGTAGATAGCTGTATATGCACCGGTAAATAAATTTCCGTTAAGCTCATAAATTGAATTGCAATATTCAAAAGTTGAGCCGCCTCCTATAATAATGCCGCTGCTTTTCTTTTCCCAGCTAATACCTGCATTTGTGGATTTATAAATTCCATCCATAGCTGCGGCATACAAGTTATTTCCGGTCAGCAGTAATTGGAAAACATTCCTCGATTGTGTTGTAACCAGACCGCTGTTTACTGATTGCCAGTTCAAGCCGCCATTAACGGATTTATAAATTCCGCTGTTAAAGTTTGCCATGTATAACGTATCATTTCTCTGAACGATATCATGATAATAAGTGTTAGGAGCACCCGGATTCAACTGCCATTGTGATTTAATGTTAACAGAAAAAAGAATAATGCAAATAATTATTATAGCTGACTTCATATATTATAATTTGATTTATCAGAATATTATTCCAGTTATGAAATTACAAAACAATAATTATTATTAACTTGTTACAGCAAATAATAAAATATTTATTTTAGTAATATCATTTTTCCGGTTTCCGAATAATATTCTGCAGAAAGCCGGTAAAAATAAATTCCTGATGTGTAGTTTGAAGCATTCCATTCCACTTCGTAAGTGCCGGGAGAAAGCTGCTGGTTAATGAGAATAGCAATTTCTCTTCCAAGAACATCATATACAACAAGTTTAACATTTGACTTCTGACTTCTAACTTCTTCCGGTATATCGAACTTTATCTTTGTTGCAGGATTAAAAGGATTGGGATAATTCTGATATAGCTTATACGAAAAAGGGATTTGCTGCGATGTATTAATTGCGTTTACAATAGTATTGTATGAACTTATTATAGTACCTCCGGAACCGGTTATAACAATACTGTCCTGTGTATTATAGCTCACATCGTAAAGATGATTCCCTGTACCCGACCGCTCACTAATCCAGTTTAAACCTCCGTTAGTTGTTTTGAAAATGAATCCATAACTTGCTGCTGCTATACCTGTATTTTCATTTATAAAAGAAATTCCATTTAATGCTTCGTATAGACCGGCTGACCTGCTGCTCCAGTTAACCCCTCCATTAGTAGAAACATAAACAATCCCTGTAACAGGGAAAGCCCATGAATCAAACCCTGCAAGAACGAAAAAGTTATTATTCAATATCTGTACCTGACCGAATACATATCCCTGTCCAATAGACCGGTTTTGCCATGAACTTCCGGAGTTAGTTGTTACTAAAATTGTGCCCATTCCTCCAGCAGCAACACCGGTATTTGCATCAATAAAGTCTACACCATAAAGCAAATTTGAAAATCCTGTCAGCGTATTTACCCAGTTATTGCCTCCATTGGTTGTTTTTAAAATTACACTTGTACCATTGCTGTTATATCCTGCAGTAAATCCTAAATCACTGTTTACAAATTTCACACTTCCAAGATTACCTGTCACATTGCTTTGCTGGGTAGTCCATTGTGCCCCGCCGTTTGTCGTTTTTATAATAACACCTAAAGCCCCGACCGCAGTACCTGTATTTACATTAATAAAATCTATGCCATACAAAGATTGTGATAAACCGGTAGGCAATGCCTGCCAAACAGAACCACGGTTAATGGTTTTAAGTATTGTTCCGTTCTGACCTGAAATATATCCTGTTTGTGTTGAAAGGAAATCAGCCGAATACAAATCATTTACAGTGCCTTCGGAAACATGTATCCAGTTTGTACCGCCGTTTGTGGTTCTCAAAATAGTGCCGTATATGCCGACCGCAATTCCTGTATTGGCATCGGAAAATGAAATATCAAATAAGGAATTTTGTGTACCGCTGTTTTGTGCAAACCAGTTTGTACCTCCGTTTGTGGTTTTGTAAACAGTGCCATTAGAACCTGCCGCATAGCCGGTGTTTGCATCCGTAAAATCGAGTCCTTCAAAAAACAATGTTACATTATTTAGCTGCTGCATCCATGTAATACCGGCATCAGTGCTCTTTAAAATAATTCCTGCATTCCCGGCTATAAACCAGGTATTATCACCAATATTTTCTATAGCATAAAATTGTTCTGTTGTACCGCTGTTTTGTTTTATCCAGTCAGCACCTCCATTAGTTGTCCGCAGAATATTTCCTAATAATCCGACTGCAATTCCTAAATTTGCATTAGCGAAAGTAACATCATGCAGGTTATCAGGTCCCTGGGGTGGAAGCGGCTGATTTACCCATGACGAACCGCCTGTAGTTGTCCTGAATATTGAGCCGCAGCAATTTGTATTCTGAAATGCAGCTACTATTGTTCCTGTATTGGAATTGCTAAAATGGATACCCTGCACAATTTTATAAGTATGCCCTGTAACCGAATCCCAGCTTACGCCGCCGTTTGTTGTTCTTAATAAAGAGCCGTCATAGCCGCCAATCCACCCATTGTTAATATCAATAAAGTAAAGAGCTTTTAAAATTTTAGAAGTGCCGCCTGCATAGTTCATTATACTCCAGTTCATTCCTGCATTCGTTGTCTTTATAAATGTACCTGCTTCACCAACAGCATAAGCAATATTTGGACTTACAAACTGGATATTATATAAAGAATTGCCCTGCGGTTTAGGGTTTTGCCATGACCATATAGTTTGTGCTTTTGAGTACTGAAAAGTAGAAACAACAATAAGTAGAGTTAAAAAAAATAATCTTATAATATTTTTAGTGTGCATTTTTGTAAAATTTTAAGCAATTCAAGCAAATTTTAACAACGAACATAGATTTTTTTAATATTTGAAGCAAATTAATTTTCGTTAAAAATAAGGAGTCAACCGGTTGAAAAATCCTGTAATTTTTTAAAAATTTCTGTGTTTACAATAAAAACCTTAAATATGAATATGGAGTCAACTGGAAAAAACGATTCTTTATATAAATTGGTTAAATCTTTAACTAAAACAGAAAAAGCTTACTTTAAAAAGTTTGCATCAAGACATGTACTTGGTGACTACAATAAATACACGTTACTGTTTGATGCTATCGCCGTGAGTAAAAACGGTTACGACGAAAATGAAATAAAAGATAAATTCCCGAATGAGAAGTTTGTGAAAAATTTCCCGGTTATTAAAAATTATCTTGCTAACATGATACTAAAAAGCTTAAACAGCTTTTATTCGGATTCAACTCCTGATAATGAGATTAAAAATGATTTAAGATATATTAAGATACTTTACAAAAAAGCTTTATTCGAACAATGCAGAAAAATTGTTGAAAGTTCATTAAAAAGAGCATACCTGACAGATAATTTTCTTATGATACTTGAACTGCTGAACTGGAAAAAGAATCTTATTAACGAAGATGTTTACGAAGGCAACCAATTTATTAACCTGGAAAAAGCTTACTGCGAAGAACAGGACATAATCAGGAAGATGAAAAATCTCAGTGATTACAGGATGCTTTCATACCGGGCAAGAAGTATTTCCGTAGGTTTTAATCCCTACTATAAAGGAGATGATACAAAAGAAGAGCTGCTTAACATTTTAAATGACCCTCTTTTGCAATCGGAAAAAGAAGCATTATCTTATCCTGCCCGTATTGCCTATTATCATGTATTTGCCTTGGTTAATGAATGCATTGGAAAGAACCTGGAAGCTTTTGAGTGCAGGAAACAGCTTCTATGCATTATGGAAGAAAATCCGGATACAATTAAAGGAAACATTTCTAATTACATTATTTCCATTTTTAATTTATTGGGTACGTGTTTTGGCTTAAGAGCATTTAACGAACTTGAAAATTATATAAACAAGCTCAGGACAATTAAAATAAACTATCCCGGTAAAATTTCTGGAAATGACCTGCTTATAATATTTTTAGGTACAATGATATTCGAATTAAAAATGCAGATAAAAAAAGGTGAGTTCAGTAAGCTTGTTCAAAACATTAATGAAATTGAGGATGGACTTAAAGAATTTGAAAAGATGATTGTAAAAGAAGATTTGCTTTACTGCTTTTATATGCTGGCTTACAGTTACTTTGGTGCCGGAAAATATGATGAAGCACTTAATTGGGTGAACAGGATATTTAATGAAAAAGAAACTGATTGTGATACAAAGCTGCAAACAATATCAAAGATATTAAATATTATCATACATTACGAGCTTGATAATTATGAACTGCTTGAATACTTGATTAAATCGGCTTACAGGTACTTCAGGAAAAACGGCTCAAACAGTATTGAAGGAAAAATCATTATTGATTTTTTCAAACAGCTTCCTTCAATAACTTACCGGGATCAATTGAAAGAACTTTTTGCTGAATCACTCGGTAGAATCAGAGCAGGCAGGCAAAATGCAGATAACGCAGATAATAAAACAAACCCTTTTGAAATCCAGAATAATTTTACAAACAGTGCTGAGTTTGATCTTGAAAGCTGGCTTGAAAGCAAAGTGAATGGCAAAAGTTTTGAAGAAATTGTAAGAAGCAAGTATTTGAAAAAAATAAAGGCAGCACAGACTGAATTATCTATGCTGCCAATTTTTTAATAAACGGCAGTCTATTATTTCACTAATCCTGCAAAGCTGGATTTCAAAAATCAGCTACCGCTTATTTTATCAATATCATCTTCCTTGTTTCAATAAAATTGCCCGATGTTAAGCGGTATGTATAAACACCGCTTGGTAAATTTGCACCATCGAAGGTTGCTTTGTAATTTCCTGCTTTCTGAAAATTATTTACAAGTGTTTCTACATTTTGACCGAGCATATTAAATATTTGCAGTTCAACATTGCCTTCAACAGGTATAGAATACAATATGGTTGTTGACGGATTGAACGGATTGGGATAATTTTGCTCAAGCTTATATACCGAAGGAACCTCATAATTCTGAGTAACTACTCCAACAAATGTATATGGCAGTGTATGATTCCATGTTGCAGCAATTTCTGCTGTATCAAGTGCTCTTTTATATACTCTGAATTCATCCATCAGCCAGCCGACACCTATTGCACTAGATGTACCATAACCGCCTACTTTGAAAACAGCAGCAGCGGTAAGGTTAAGTGCCGATTGTGTTGTTGAAGATTGAAACACTCCATTAACATAAGTTTTCACTGAAGTGGATGCAGAGTCATAAACAAAATGCACAACACTTGGACCCGGCAGCACACCCGTTACGTTTACATTTGCAAAGTTATTTCCTCTTAGAGTGATGTTACCGGCACCTGCTGCTCCATTTGTAAAACAGCGGAAGCTTGTTGTAATATCATTACCAAACATGTAATTTGTTGTCGTCCCAATATTGTTAATCCACATTGAAATAGTCCAGCTTGATGTACCAAAATTCATATTCCATCCGGTATTAACATAGTTAGCTGTGCTCGAGCCGCCGATACCGACAAGTGCACTATCAAATTGACCGGTCGAACCTAAAGTGTGTCCTAAAACGGGAGCAGGGTTGGTTCCCTGTCCGGGGACTGCATAATTAGGTGTCGTTGTAGAACCATTGTTGAATTTGTAATACAAAATATCAGGCACGTTATAAGTTTGCGAATGTGTATACAGAATGGAAATGAAAAATATCAGAATAACAGTAATTTTTTTCATTGTGTTTTCCTTTCAGTAAGTTGATTATTGATTAATTGGAAAATATAGATTTCTTTTCAAATAAGAAAATGAAAAGTAAGTATTATTTTAAAATTTAGTTAATTATAAAAATATCAAATTGTTTATCAGTAAAAAATCAACTGTAAACTTATATTTTTTAACAAATTAAGATGAAACTATCCAGTAAGGATGCCTGTTATATATTTTAATCTTGACTTTTTAGTACAGATTGCATAATTTCGTAATAATCAAAGGAAAACAGGGAATAATTATATAATGCATACAGAAGAAAATTCAATAGAAGTATTAGCGAACCAGGAATATAAATACGGCTTTAAGACCGATATTGAGATGGATACAATTCCCCGCGGCTTAAGTGAGGATGTGATACGCTTAATATCCAAAAAGAAAAATGAGCCGGAGTGGATGCTTGCGTGGCGGCTTAAAGCATATGAGCACTGGAAAACCATGAAGGAACCTAAGTGGCCGAATGTCAGCTACCCGCCAATAGATTATAATGATATTATTTATTATGCCGCTCCGAAGGATAAGCCAAAACTCAATTCACTTGATGAAGTTGACCCCGAGCTTTTAAATACTTTCGAGAAGCTTGGAATATCACTGGAAGAGCAAAAGAAATTAACTGGTGTTGCTGTCGATGCAGTGTTTGACAGCGTATCTGTAACCACAACATATAAAGAAAAATTAAAAGAGCTTGGAATAATTTTCTGCTCAATGTCTGAAGCAGTTACAGAACATCCTGAACTGGTAAAGAAATATCTTGGCTCGGTTGTACCTTATACCGATAATTATTTTGCAACATTAAACTCAGCAGTGTTCAGTGACGGTTCATTTGCATATATCCCTAAAGGCGTTACTTGCCCGATGGAGCTTTCAACTTATTTCAGGATAAATGCAATGGATACCGGACAGTTTGAAAGAACATTGATAGTTGCTGATGAAGGTGCATTCGTAAGTTACCTTGAGGGATGTACCGCACCGATAAGAGATACCAACCAGCTACACGCGGCAGTTGTTGAGCTTGTTGCACTTGATGATGCAACAGTAAAATACTCAACAGTGCAGAACTGGTACCCGGGTGATAAAAACGGTGTTGGCGGAATATACAATTTTGTAACGAAACGCGGAGCTTGCAGGGGAAAGAATTCAAAGATAACATGGACACAGGTTGAAACAGGTTCAGCTATAACATGGAAATATCCCGGCTGTCTTTTGATAGGAGAAAATTCAGTTGGTGAGTTTTATTCGGTTGCTGTAACAAATAATATGCAGCAGGCAGATACAGGAACGAAGATGATACATATGGGAAAAAATACAAGAAGCACTATTGTATCAAAAGGTATCTCGGCAGGCAAAGGTCAGAACTCATACCGCGGACTTGTGAAGATAACATCAAAAGCAGAAAATGCACGTAACTATACACAGTGTGATTCATTACTGCTTGGTGATAAATGCGGTGCACATACATTCCCCTATATCGAAGTGAAGAATCCTACTGCAAAAGTTGAGCATGAAGCAACAACATCGAAGATTGGTGAAGACCAGTTGTTCTATTTAAGGCAAAGAGGTATATCACAGGAAGATGCAGTGAATATGATTGTGAACGGATACTGCAAAGAAGTATTCAGAGAGCTGCCGATGGAGTTTGCAGTAGAGGCACAGAAGCTGTTGAGCGTAAGTCTTGAAGGAAGCGTGGGATAAGTTATTTAAGTTCTTTAAGTTCTTAGAGTTCTTAGAGTTCTTAGAGTTCTGAGAGTTCTGAGAGTTCATGAGATTTATAACGTTTATATGGTTTTATAAAGGATAAATCCCGAAGGGATGATATTATGGTAGAAAGAATCCGGAAATATAGTTAGAACCCCGAAGGGGTGATATAATAAAAAATAAATTAATGGGATTCCCGCTTTCGCGGGAATGACAAAACAATAATAATAAGGATAAACAAAATAAATGTTAACAGTAAAAGATTTATACGTTTCAGTAGAAGAGAAACAAATATTAAAAGGAATAAACCTCCAGGTTAATGCCGGTGAGGTACATGCAATCATGGGACCTAACGGCTCAGGAAAAAGTACACTTGCAAACGTACTTGCAGGTAAAGATGGATATGAAGTAACATCAGGTGAAGTGACTTACGAAGGCAAAGACCTGCTTGATATGGATCCTGAAGACAGGGCAAGAGAAGGTTTATTTCTCGCATTCCAGTACCCGGTGGAAATTCCAGGTGTCAGCAATGCAACATTTCTTAAGACTGCGATTAATGAGATAAGGAAATACAAAGGTCAGCCGGAAATGGATGCAAGAGAATTCCTTAAATACATGAGAGAAAAAATGGAATTGGTTGAGCTGGACCAATCATTGATAAACAGGCCTGTGAACCAGGGGTTTTCAGGAGGCGAGAAAAAGAAAAATGAGATTTTCCAGCTTGCTATGCTTAATCCTAAGCTTGCAGTGCTTGATGAAACAGACTCAGGACTTGATATTGATGCTTTGAAAATTGTATCACATGGTGTAAATACATATAAGAATAAAGATAACGCAGTGATAGTTGTAACTCACTACCAGAGACTGCTGGATTATATCGTTCCAGATTTTGTACATGTGCTTGTGAACGGAAGGATAGTTAAATCAGGTACAAAAGAGCTTGCACTTGAGCTTGAAGAAAAAGGATACGACTGGGTTACTCCGGAAGAATCAATTACCGAGAATATTTAAGGAGAGAATAAGGAAAAAATGGAAAATACAAATCCGAAAGAATGGTACATATCCGATTTTAAAAAGTATGAGGAAAGCCTGAACGGCAATGCTTCAAAAGATTTTCATCATATAAGAGAAAATGCTATTGAGGTATTCAATGTATTGGACTTTCCGACAACGAAAAATGAAGAATGGAAATATACCAATGTTTCTCCGATATTAAATAATAAATTTTCTGCACAAACAGACCAAAGGAAAATTGCACTTGATGAGCAGGATTTTGAGCTTTATAAAATAAATAATCTTGATGCTCATCTGGTTGTATTGATAAACGGGCTTTTTGACAGAACATATTCTGATGCAAATAATTTACCAAAAGGAGTGATTATTGAAAATCTTTCTTCTGCAATGAATAATCATCCTGAAATTATTGCAGAGCATTTTGGTAAATATGTGAAATATGAAAACGGTTTTATTGCTTTGAACACTGCACTTACATTGGATGGTGTAGTTATTTATGTACCGGATAATGTTGTAATTGAAAAACCGGTTCACATAATAAATATTACAGGCAGCGCAGAGGGGCAAATACTTGCACAGCCGAGAAATCTTATTGTTACAGGCAAGAATGCCCAAGTGAAGATAATTGAATCATATAACAGCTTTGGTGATGATGTGAATTTTAATAACAATGTTACCGAAATAATTGCAGGTGAAAACGCGCATATTGATTTATACAAGATACAAAATGAAAATCAAAATTCATTCAATATCTCAAGAACACAGGTAGAGCAGAAAAGAAACAGTGTTACAACTATATATACAATGACAACCGGCGGTGCACTGGTGAGAAATGATATTAATACAGTACTTAATGATGAGAACTGTAACTGTAATTTATACGGCTTGTATCTGATAGATGGAAACCAGCATGTTGATAATCATACTTTGATTGACCATGCAAAGCCGCACTGCTTAAGCAATGAATTATATAAAGGTGTGTTAAATGATAAATCACACGCCGTATTTAACGGTAAAGTATTTGTAAGAAAAGATGCCCAGAAGACAAATGCATATCAATCGAACAAGAATATTTTATTATCGAATGATTCGCTTGTAGATACAAAGCCGCAGCTTGAAATATATGCCGATGATGTGAAATGTTCGCATGGTGCAACAGTAGGGCAGCTTGAAGAAGAGGCATTGTTCTATTTACGTGCAAGGGGAATATCAAAAGACAATGCACGCTCAATATTAATTAGAGCATTTGCAAATGATATATTTGATGAGATAAAGATAGACGCATTACATGACCACTTTAATGAAATGGTTTTTGAAAAATTAAGCTAATAATAAATTGGACGCTGTAAAAACAAAGCCCGCAAAGAGCTTTAACATAGATGAAATAAGAAAAGATTTCCCGATACTTGAAAGAACAGTACACGGAAAACCGCTTGTTTATCTCGATAATGCTGCAACTTCACAGAAGCCGCAGGCAGTAATAGATTCACATGTAGATTTTTATCTGAATCATAATGCTAATATTCACCGGGGCGTTTACCAGATGAGTACTGAATCAACTGATGCTTATGATGAATCAAGAACTAAAGTTAAAGAGTTTATTAATGCACCTGATTCAAGAGAGATAATATTTACAAGGGGAACAACAGAATCCATCAACCTTGTATCAAATACTTTCGGCAGGTTTAATGTTAAATCAGGTGATGAGATAATTGTGTCCACAATGGAACATCATGCAAATATTGTTCCATGGCAGATACTTTGCGGAGAGAAGAACGCTATGCTCAGGGTAATTCCCATAAATGAAAAAGGCGAGCTTCTCATGGATGAGTATAAAAAATTGCTGAATGAAAAGACCAAGCTTGTTTCGGTTACGCATATTTCTAATACGCTTGGTACAATTAACCCGGTTAAAGAAATTATAGAGCTTGCACATGAAAAGAAAATTCCTGTAATGATAGACGGTGCACAGGCAGTGGCTCATATGAGAGTGGATGTCCGGGACCTTGATTGTGACTTCTATGCTTTTTCGGGACATAAGATGTTCGGTCCGACAGGTATTGGAGTTCTTTACGGCAAGGCAGAATATCTTGAAGCAATGCCTCCTTACCAGGGCGGCGGTGATATGATAAGAAATGTTTCATTTGAAAAAACAACTTACGGTGAGATACCTACTAAATTTGAAGCAGGTACACCTAATATTGCAGGGTCTATTGGGCTTGGAATTGCAATAGATTATCTGAATAAGCTTGATTTTAACCAGATACATGAGCATGAAATGAAAATGCTTAACTATGCAACAAACGAGATGGAGAAAATTGAGGGTGTCAGAATAATAGGTACGGCAAAAAATAAAGCAAGTGTGATATCATTCATTGTCGAAGGAATTAATCCGATGGACCTTGGAATAATGCTTGACACAATGGGAGTTGCTGTGAGAACAGGGCAGCATTGTACCGAGCCGCTGATGACATGGTACTGCATCCCCGGAACAGTGAGAGCTTCATTTGCAATGTATAATAGAATGGAAGAAGTTGATATTTTTATTAAATCCCTGAAAAAAGCTATTTCAATATTAAAATGAGTTCAATTCAAAATACCGAAAATGAAATAGTGGAAGAATTTAGTTTCTTCCCCGAATGGACAGATAAGTACCAGTACATTATTGAATTGGGGCATAAGCTTAATAATTTTCCCAAAGATAAAATGACTGAGGAGTATAAAATAAAAGGATGCCAGTCAAGTGTATGGTTAACAGCAGAGATGAAGGACGGGAAAATATATTTTAACAGTGACAGCGATTCATCTATTGTGAAAGGTCTTGCTGCACTTATGATAAATATTCTTTCGGGAAGAACACCTGAAGAAATTATAAATGCAAAGCTGGGTTTCATCGATAAGATTGGTTTAAGACAGCATCTTGCACCAACAAGGTCGAACGGACTTTCAGCTATGATAAAGCAAATGAAAATGTATGCCCTTGCTTATAAAATAAAGCTTGAAGGCAATAGCTCAAATGGAAACGGTAACCCAAAATTGAAAAACGAGTATAAAATAAAATAATTTATAATGGAAACAAACGAAAAGAAAACAACAGAAGAAAAAAAGCCCGAATTAGACAGAGGGGCAATACATGAAGCAGTGGTTGATGTTTTGAAATCATGTTACGACCCTGAAATACCGGTTAATATATATGAGATGGGGCTTATTTACGGAATAGTTATTAATGATGATGCATCTGTTGATGTAGTTATGACACTAACATCACCGGCTTGTCCTGTGGCGGGTTCATTGCCGCCGGAAGTTGAAAGCAGGGTGGAAAGCATTCCCGGTGTAAAGGATTGCAGGGTTAAAGTAGTTTGGGAACCGATGTGGGGAATTCATATGATGTCTGACGAAGCAAGATTGCAGCTAGGGCTGTAGGTTGCAAGTTAAAGGTTGCAGGTTAAAGGTTGCAGGTTAAAGGTTGCAGATTGGAAATTGGAAAATTAGGGCAGTGTAGATCTTTGTTGATTATGGTAGCACAGACACTCTTGTCTGTGATTATAAAATGAAATTGCAGCACAGATAATTTATCCTGCCTATGGCAGCAGCGAGTTAGAAGGACTTGTCTGTGATTATAAAATGAAATTGCAGCACAGATAATTTATCCTGCCTATGGCAGCAGCGAGTTAGAAGGACTTGTCTGTGCTTATAAAATGAAATTGCAGCACAGATAATTTATCCTGCCTATGGCAGCAGCGAGTTAGAAGGACTTGTCTGTGATTATAAAATGAAATTGCAGCACAGATAATTTATCCTGCCTATGGCAGCAGCGAGTTAGAAGGACTTGTCTGTGATTATAATATCATATAAAGAGTTTAAAATAAAATAATAAATAAAAATAATTACTGAATATGTTTAATTTAAATTTAAGACAGCCAACATATGACCCGGTGGCAGTACAGCCGATGAGAGATGAATTAACAGGTGCGGGCTTTTCTGAAATGCTAACACCTGAGGATGTACATAAGTATTTAGACAGAAATGATGAAAAAACAGTGCTTGTGATGATAAATTCTGTTTGCGGGTGTGCGGCAGGAAGTGCAAGACCGGGAGTTACTTTAGCGTTACAAAATCAGTTTATTCCGGATGTACTTGTTACATCATTTGCCGGACAGGATAAAGATGCAATTGATGAATTGCGTCATAAGTACTTTCCGGGAATACCACCTTCATCTCCTTTTATAGCGTTATTCAGAGGGAATGAAATAATTTACCTGATGCAGAGATATGACATAGAAGGCAAATCTGCCGATATGGTGGCAGGTGAGCTTGCAACAGCATTTAATTTATATTGTACAAAAGAAGGACCGTCAATATCTCCTGAGGAATTTGCAAATCTTCCGCAGGCAAGAATGTGCGGCTCTAAAGTACCATTAGCAAAATAAAAAAATGAAAAGCGAAAACAGCGAAGTGACTACAAATCTAAAAGTTAAAAGCAAGGGATGGAAATTCATTCATAGATTGATGGGATTGCTTCGCTCCGCTCGCAATTTAGCAGGGCACAAAATATGAAATTCAGTTCACAGGAAGAATACGGTTTAAGGTGTTTACTCAGAATTGTCCGTGACGGCAATGAGAAGGGATTAACTATTCCCGAAATAAGTGAGGCAGAAGGCATAACACCTGCCAATACAGCCAAGCTGTTACGAATCATGCGTCTCGGTGGATTGCTTGACAGCGCACGCGGTCAGGTCGGCGGATATAATTTAAGCAGGCCGGCTGATAAGATATTTGTCAGCGAAGTATTGAATGTTCTCGGCGGAAGATTGTATGACCAGGAATTCTGCAATCAGCATACGGGAGCATCACAGATTTGTACCAATTCGATTGATTGTTCAATCCGCTCTTTGTGGCAAACAGTGCAGGACGCCGTTGACGGGGTTACTAAGCAGTTAACACTTAAAGACCTTATTTCCGTACCGGAAACACTGGTAACAAAAATTACTACATATAATAAAGATTATATAGACATATCGTGAGTTCTTTAAGTTTGTTAAGTTTGTAATTCAGAGGCAGTGTCAGGTCTTAGTTTGAATATTTGGATTAGCTTAGATTAATTGATATGTGTGCCAGAGAAAGATAGAACTTAGATTTACAAAAATTGACCTGACGCAAGCGTTAGCTTAAGATGACTTGCAGGTTTGCAATGGAAGACAGGTAAGGGGTTACTGTTATTTGTAAGAAAGAATTATGATTAACGAATTGCTGCCTTAACAACTCCAGACTTCGATTAACGAATTACCCCTTGAAAACTATCCGGCTTGGATGATTTACAATTGCACAAAAACATGGAATTTCCTCCTTCCAAAGTTGAATCTGGAAAGGAGTAAACCACCAACTCGTAATTCGTCATTTTGAGACAGCTGCTGTTAAGCCGCAGTCGAAATCCCGTCTTGCGGGACGTAATTCTTACGGTCATCCAGTGGTCACTCAGCGGGCACTCCATGGGCACTCAGTGGGCACTTTATGGGCACTTTCCGGGCAGGTTTTGGGCAGGAGTTTCCGGAAAATGGCTGTAACTCATTGCAGTATAAAGAGATAACTCGTGACCAAAGTGTCAAAAATGGCTCAAAATATGGCGATTTAATGCAGGAAATGAGGTTTTTGAAAAACTACTCCTGCCCACGGAAATTTGGGGTTTTTGAAACAATATTTGCTAATTATTGTCGCAGATATTTTAGAGTTAAAGTGATACTTTAAGATAATCCAGTTCATTTAAGGACACACCCCAGTTCAAATAGTGAAATAGTGAGATAGTGAAATAGTGGTTTATTAATCTGATAAATGTGATAAATCTGATGAATTTGATGAATTATTCTACACACTCCAAACTATTTTCGGATAAAACTTGACAAGCGGTAATCTCTATATTATTTTTATATAGTAGTGAGAATTGCTGCTATATATCACTCACTGTCGTTCTTTGTCAATATCGGAATTGATATCTTCAGGTCGTGAAATAAATTTATCCGGAGCTTAGCTTTAGGGTCAGATATGGAAACAAAAAAGTAAAGAAATGAAAAAATTTGAGAGTTCGGGAGTCGGAGAGTTGTGAGTTTGAGCGTTGGAGGGTTGGGGAGTTGTAAATCCTCCGGTCATCTTAAGCTAACGCTTGCGTCAGGTCAATAATTGTAAATTTAAGTTCTATCTTTCACTGGCATACATATCAGTTAATCTAAGTTAATCCATATCCTCAA
>Ga0209819_10000108_pt1 | contig 23790 bp, 23 predicted proteins | sample PPLLak2March2015_FD_187248 | JGI IMG/M metagenome (GOLD analysis project Ga0209819, IMG submission 187248) | Freshwater sediment microbial communities from Prairie Pothole Lake near Jamestown, North Dakota, USA - PPLs Lake P7 Core (1) Depth... | ecosystem: Environmental > Aquatic > Freshwater >... | reverse complement strand
AAATAATATTTAAAAAAGAAATTGATTCATCTAAAGACCCCGCAAAAGCACTTGAGCAGAAAGTTGAAGAATACAGAACGAAATTTGCTAACCCGTATATTGCCGCTTCAAGGGGATATATAGATGATGTGATTGAACCTGCTGATACACGATATATATTGATTAAATCGTTAAGGATATTGGAAAATAAAGAGGAATCGAATCCGGAAAAGAAGCATGGAAATATACCGTTGTAAAACCATTTTTCAGAAAACATGCTTCCATTTGTTGTATAGCCGGTATTTTCTTATTATAATGCAGATAAGAAATGCACTCTATACCTCTTCATATTTTTTGTTTATTTTCCCAAAGGGTAAAAAATAATACATATTTTTTTCTTCCTTCCAAAATCTAACCAAATCCGTGAGAAGCATTTTTAGACAATGTTACGACATGCTGTAATTTATTTCGATATTAACAAAGAACGGTTAATGATGCTTATATATTGATATAAACTCCATCAATATAATTTAATATAGTAAAAGCTAATTGTCAAGTTTTTGATGAAAATAGATTAATCGCTCTTTAAAAACTTGTCAGAACCGGGATTTATCGGGTTGGAGGATTAATATAGAAAGCAGTTCCCCCTTTCGAAGGTCGAAGATCCGGTTTACCTGAGGGCTAGGGGGATGATTGTTAAATTGACACGGATGAACTTCAAGTAATACTTTAACTCTCCAACAACAGCGACAATAATTTGCTATCGGATTTTTCCCATAACGATAATAGCTAACGATATAGTGAAGTTTTATTTTGATGAAAAATTGGCGATTCCGGCTCAAAATCGCAAATTTTAAATCAAAAATCTCACATTTCTGACGGCGTTATCTCCTTATACTGCAATGAGTTAAGCCCTGTTTTTGAAAAACGATAACCCAACTTGATACCAACTTGAACCCAACTCCGACACAACTTGAACCCATCTCCGGCTTGTTTTGAACCCAACTCGGATTTTTTGTGGCTTTTTTACCCTCCTTCCCAAGTACAACTTGGGAAGGAGGGTAAGTATTCCGCTTATATTACATTTAATCATAATACATTGATAAAATAGTTACTTACGGTTAATTTATGCGAATTAATACCCATTATTATGAATATTAAAATCATACTGATTTCTCTGCTAATTTTATCCTGCTTTTCAATTTCAGGTTCGGATAATCATAAATCATCGACTTATACACTTTCACCTGTAAGCGTAAAAGTTTTACAGATGATAGATTCAAAGATAAAAGTTAATGTCTATTACACGGATAACTTACCATCACCATATAACACAAACAGAGCTTCTTTGGTAACATTATTAAACGAATATAAGATAAATTCAAACGGTAAATTTGATTATGAAATATTGAATCCTACCGATGGTTCATCCTTTGAATTTGAGGCAAACAAATATAATATTTCTCAAGTGCAGGTACAGGTTATTAAAAACGATATTGCAATGGCAGTAAAAGCATATATGGGTGTTGTATTTTTTTATGAAAATAAAGAGCATGTACTTCCATTTATAAGTGGTGGTGAACCTAACCTGGAATATGAGTTCACATTGACTATTAAGAAACTTATACAGAGCGAATTAAAGAAAATTGGAATACTCGGCGGTACACCGGGTATTCCGGATATGAATAAATATACGAAACTGATACAAGCTAATTCAAAATACTATGATTTTTCACTCATTAACCCCTCAGATAATAAAATACCTGATGATATATCTGTTACAATCGTATTAAACCAGGAGACAAATGATAAAATAAGCGTTATTCCGGAAAATCATAAAGCTGCAATAGATGATTATTTAATGAATGGAGGAAAAATCATTTTCCTGTTGAACAAAATCATTATTTCATCAAAAGGGCAAGTTCAGCAAGCACAATCTACAAATTGCGGCATTGAAGATATCCTTGAGAACTATGGTGTAAAGGTTTTAAACAATATTATTATAGATAAGGAATGTGCGTATATTAGTGTACCATTTCAGCAAGGAGAAACACAGTTTTATACACAGATACCTTTTCCCCACTTTCCAAAGATAATAGATCTTAATAAAAACATTCCTGCATTTTCAGGACTTAGTCATGTTATTCTTTCTTTCTCAAGCAGTTTAGATATTTCAAACTCTTCTAATTATGGTATAAATGCAATACCAATATTGACATCGTCGTTAAAAACAGGTATAGATAATGATATATCTATTATTCAGACATCAGGTAAAATGCTGCCTGATTCTATGTTTAATTCATCCTCTGCAGTTATTGGTGCTTTATTAGAAGGTGAATTTAAAAGCTTTTACAAGGGTTCAATAAAAGAAAAAAGCTCTGATACAAAAATATCTGTAATTATGAATAATGATTTTATAAATGATGATTTCAGAGGACCTGATGAAAATATTGTTTTTTTACAAAGCTAGTTGACTATATGACCGATGATACCGGATTAAATGAAATAAAATGATTGGCAGAAATTTTATTTATTTAAGGTAAAATTCTTTTATCAATATTTAATTTTTCTTTAGCAGATATCTTAACTTTTTCCATTTCTTTATTTGAAGGATTTATTAGGTAATTATATTCTTGAGGTATTATAGCAGAAGGTACTTTTAATAAAAGCGATGTTCCTTTCTTTATCCAATCGTCACCAATTTCCTTTGTGCGGTTAATAATAGGGTAAGTATTCCAATCCACAGGAAGTGATCTTGTTTGTACTTCTTCAATCAATATCTCATCAGGCAAGTCAATAGAAACTATCACTAAATCTGTTTGGATTAATTTAAAAGGTAGATTAACAATAAACTCCAGTAATGTTAATGCCCTGTTCTCTGAGCAATAAGTTACCGGATTTCCAATGCTATTCCAGCGTCCTCCATTAGTTTTAGCCCCACTGCCTGTAAGATCTTCTGCATATTTGGATAAACATAACCTGTATATAATCATTATGAATATATGCCGTGTTCAATTCTTCCAAGTATATTAACAGCCATTTCTATTCCATTTTGTGTATCCAATATTTCTATGGGCTTATTCCCGCCTAATGCTAATAATTCTGAATTCAGCCATATAATAAATGAATCTTTATTTCCAAAAACTTCCAGGCCTTTATTGTATAAATGTGAGAGTTTAAGAAGCCGTTCGGATAATTCAGGAGATAACCGTGTTGTGCTGCGATACCTTTTTAGAGTTCTTTCGGATACCGGCAGTATCGCGGATATTTCCTTCAATGATAAAGACATTTGTTGTGCTAATTTTAAAAGATTTTTCATGTATAAACCTTTTCGTATTACATGTATAATGTCATAGTCCCTGTTTATTGGTTCTTTAACCATGTCTTCTGCACCAATGGTCTTTAATACTGACTGATATATATTCTTTTGTGCCATTTGTCCTGAATATAATGACATTTGTCATAAAATACAATAATAACACAGACCAACTGCGAGCCGTTGTTAACAGTGGATTTGTATTAATATTTAATCTTATCTTTATATAATAGTTCTTTATAAATAAGAAAGCGAAGCAATCTCAACAATTATACGTATCATCTATGGGATTGCTTTTTAAGGCTGTGTCAGGTTATTTGGGAGTAGTTGAGATTATTCTTACCTACTTTAAGAAGATTGTGTTAAAAATTTATTCTTATTTGAAAGATCAACCTGACACTGCCCCAGAAATAGTTAGATGGACAACTATGTTATGGAAATCAGTGTAATCAGTTCGATCTGTGTAATCTGTGATTCAAAACGCGGGTTCAAACACTCTTGTAATCTTCTTTGTTTTGCCTGTGAGTGTATCAAGATTCAGTACAACTCCGTTAATTCTCGGGTCATCTGTTGCTACATCCTGTTTTTGGGGTGTCTGGTATAAGAAGCGGTTGATGGAAAAATCTTTTTTACTGCCAATAACACTATCGAATGAACCTGTCATGCCTGCATCTGTGATATAAGCCGTACCGTTTGGCAGTATTCTTTCGTCAGCAGTTTGTACGTGTGTATGAGTACCTATCACAGCAGATACCTTGCCGTCCATATACCATCCAAAAGCAATTTTCTCAGCACTTGCTTCTCCATGGAAATCAACTATAATAAGATTTGTTTCTTTTTTAAGGTAGTCAGAAATTTTTGAAGCCACCCTGAACGGGCAATTGAGTGTGGAGATATAAACTCTTCCCAATACATTAACCACAGCAAGCTTAAATATTCCGCCATTTGCAGTAACCGGGAAAACCTGGTGTCCTCTGCCGTAAACATCTTCATGGTGATTTGCAGGGCGGAGCAATCTTACTTCTTCAGCTATATATTTTGCCGATTGAATTTTACTGAATGTATGGTTACCGCCCGTTAAAACATTAATTCCCATTTCAAAGGCACGCTTAGCATCTTTTTCAAGCACACCTTTTCCACCGGAGAGGTTTTCACCGTTAGCTATAACAAAATGTATCTGGTATTTATGGATTAAATTTTTAAGATTAGCTGCAAGAATATTTAACCCCGGTTCGCCAATTATATCACCTATGAACAGTACGTTTAATGTATCAGATAACAATAGTTTTTCCTATTTCTTACTTTTAAATTGTTAACCTGCACGGGAGTATAAAAATTTCTAACAGTAATTTTGGCGGTTAATAACTTTCTTTTTTTGACGGGAAACTTTTTTCTTTTATATCCTTTATATATCTTCCAAATGCATCTTTTATTTCACCTGCCAGGTTTAAATATTTCCTTACAAAACGCGGTGAAAACTCTTCAGTCAATCCGAGCATGTCATACGTAACAAGAACCTGTCCGTCACAATTTATGCCTGCACCAATACCTATGGTTGGTATTTTAATTGAACCGGAAACTTTCTTCGCAAGTGATGCCGGTATCTTTTCAAGTACAATTGCAAAACAACCGGACTGCTCAAGTATCTTGGCATCTTTTATTATTTGTGCGGCTTCTTTTTTTTCTGTGCCGCGGGTTACATATGTTCCAAAAATATTTATGGATTGAGGTGTTAATCCAAGATGCCCCATTACAGGAATTCCAACTTTAACAAGATGTTTCACGGTCTCGGCAATTCTTTCTCCGCCTTCAAGCTTTACGGCATCGCATCCCGTTTCTTTCATAACCCTGCCGCAGTTTCTTACTGCTTCCTGCAGGTCTACATGATATGACATAAACGGCATATCAACCACCATTAACGCTGTTCTTACTGCCTTCTTAACTATCTTTGAATGATATATCATTTCATCAACTGTAACAGCAAGGGTTGTGGGATTTCCCTGGACAACATTAGCAAGTGAATCACCAACAAGAATGATATCGATACCTGCTTCATCAAGATAACGTGCTATTAAATAATCATATGCAGTAAGTGCGGTAATCTTCTCACCGCTCTTTTTCATATTGATAAGCGTTTTGGTAGTTATTTTTTTTCTTTCTAGCACAGCCGTTATTTAGTTAATGTGATTCCGTAAGTTGTTTCAAATCCTTTAATTAATGCATCAGCAGTTTCTTTGTATGTAACTTCTCTTCCGAGAATTTCGTTTAAGCATGCTGTTTTTTTATCTATCTCATGCTTTAATCTCTCAATTGTGCGTTCATCATCAAGCTTCAGATAATTAACTATATTCTTATGATGTTCTCCGAGCAAAATAGAACCATGCTGTAAAACAACATCACCGAAATTCCTCTGTGCACTTCCAACTAATTTCCTGCCATTATAGTTAATTTCATATTTAATTGAAGTGTTAAAACAAAGGTTGTACATACCTGTTTTTACAAGGTTTCTGAGGTCGGGATTATCTTTTTCGAAAGAGAGTTTTTTAAGTTCGGGGTTATCCGGTTCAATATTCTTTAAGCCGTTTAATAAAACATAGGAAATATCTTTATATAATGAATGTACTGATTTATCTGATTTCATTATAACCGAATAAGTCAGTTCTTCGGAATGTAAAACAGCTCTTCCGCCGGTTGGTCTTTGAACAACATCAATACCATCAAGTGCGCATTTTTCTTCGTTTATCTTTTGCTTGCTTGCTAATTTTTGCTGGTTATAGCCGAATGAAATTGCATATGGCTTCCACCTGTAAACGCGGAAAAAAAATGTGTCTTCTTTCCTGCATCGTTCAACAAGCTCAAGGTCGAAATCCATATTATATTTGCCTGTTTGAAATCCTGTATCAATGAACTTCCATGATGTACCCAGGTTTGTATCAGTAATATTAGCGTCTGATGATTCCACGTTCACTGCTTTCAATAAAAGTAATTATCTTTTTAACTTCATCTGTTTGCCTGACAGAATCTTTGATGGCTTTAATTGCATCACTGATATTATATTTAGAGTTGTAAATATAATTATAGGTTTGCTTAATACATTTTATCTGTTCTTCCGAAAATCCTCTGCGTTTCAATCCGATTATATTCAACCCTTTATAATTTAACGGTGAGCCGCCTGCTAAAATATAAGGTGGTACATCCTGAGTAACTCTTGAGCTGAAAGCAATAAAGCTGTGAGCCCCGATATGCACAAATTGATGAATGCCGACAATTCCGCCGACTATAGCCCATTCTTCAATTGATACATGCCCGCCCGTATTTACCAGGTTTGCAAGTATAACATTATCTCCGATTTTTGAATCATGGCCGATGTGTGTATAGTTCATCAGGAAGCAATTCCTGCCAATAATGGTCTTGCCGTTGTGAACGGTACCGCGGCTTAATGTCGCAAACTCTCTGATGATTGTATTTTCGCCGATTTCCAGTGTAGTACGTTCTCCGCTGTATTTCAGGTCCTGCGGGTCAGAACCGACCACTGCGCTGTAATATATCTTGCAGTTATTTGATATCGTTGTGCCGCTGTGCACTATTGCATTGGATGCTATTGTAACATTATCTCCGACCTTTACATCATCTTCTACTGTTGCAAAATCTTTTATTATTACATTATCGCCTAATATTGCTTTGGAGGACACTATGGCATTTTTACTGATATTATTCATTTAATCGGTAACTATTTATGATAGAGTTTTGTCAATTATAACGTTCTCTTTATCGGTCGTTGTCTTTGTTATCATTTCTGCAATTAATCCAAGTGAAATAAACTGAACTCCGACTATTGATAATAATATTCCAACCAGGAACAACGGCCTGTTACTGATGGGAACAGAGTCGAAAAACTTTAATACTGTTAAATAAGCGATAATTCCCATACCGAGTAAACAATTCAATAATCCGATCACACCAAAGAAATGCAGCGGTTTTTTAATGAATTTTGTTGTAAACAAAACGGTGATAAGGTCAAACAAACCGTTCACAAACCTGGCTGTTCCAAACTTGGTTTTCCCGAATTTCCTGGGATGATGTGTAACCGTAATTTCGCCGACTTTATAACCGGATAAATGTGCCAGTGCCGGAATATACCTGTGCATCTCTCCGTATATCTTGATGTTCTTTATAACATCTTTTTTATAACCTTTTATTCCGCAATTGTAATCGTGAAGCTTTAAGCCAACAAGTGTGCTTGTAACAAAATTAAACAGCTTGGAAGTATGTTTCTTGATAAACGGGTCATGCCTGATTTTTTTCCATCCGGAAACAAGGTCATAACCGTCGTTTAATTTTTGTATCAGTGCGGGTATCTCCTCAGGGTCATCCTGAAGGTCTGCATCCATAGTGATAATGTAATCTCCCTTAGCGGCTTTAAAGCCCTCGGATAGTGCGGCAGACTTGCCGTAGTTACGCTTGAACTTGATACATTTAAACTTGCTGTTAAGATGATTTATCTCTTTAATTTTCTGGAATGAGCTGTCGGTACTGCCGTCATCTATAAAAATTACTTCATAGTTAGCACGCATTCTTTCCAGCACTTTCTTTAAAGTAATTGAAAGCTCGACAACCGATTCCTCTTCGTTATACAGAGGGATTACAACAGAAATTATCTTATTGGCGATATTAAGATTTACAGAGGGGGTATTCCTGGAACCTGAATATCTTCTCTGTGAACCATTTCTTTTATAAAATCTTTTCTGTGCTTTCTTTCTCTCACCTTGCGGAGGCGGTGTCCCCTGTGTTTCAACTGAGGGTTTTGATATCTCAGTTTTCGTTATTTCAGGCGGAGTTTTTTCATTTCTCTTCTCTTCCCTTGTAACGGCATTTTTATTTTCTTGATCTTTTTGTTCGTCCATAAGTCATTATTTTGACAAATTAACAAAATAAGCTTATAAATACAATGTAAATGGCTATTTGACCAAAATATTAATATAAATCATGAAAAAATGGCTCATTTTAAACAAAGACAAATTTTATTCGTTGATACTAACTTGCATTGTTGGTATATTTCCTAAATTTTCTACAAAATTTGAAAGGAAACCGCTGAATTATTGGAATTTCTTAAAGAAATATTTAACTCAATTTACGATGTAAAAGCTTTAGTAATGTGGGCAGGTTATATTGGTATGTTTTGTATCATTTTTGCTGAAACAGGTTTGCTTGCCGGTTTTTTCTTTCCGGGTGATTCATTACTTGTAACTGCCGGGCTTTTTGCCTCTACCGGTGATTTAAATATTGTTTATCTTAATATGCTGCTTATTCCTGCTGCAATTATTGGAGATACAACAGGTTATTATATCGGTCATAAGGCAGGTCCAAGGTTGTTTAAAAAAGAACAATCTTTACTTTTCCGCAAAGATTACCTGATAAAAGCCAGAAACTTCTACGAAAAATACGGTGGAGTTACAATTGTTATAGCAAAATTTATGCCGTTTTTCAGAACATTCGTTCCTACTGTTGCCGGTGTTGCACAAATGAAATATACACGGCTGTTAAGATACAGTATTATGGGGAGCACGTCATGGATATTAAGCATGACATTAATAGGTTTTTTCCTGGGAAGAGTTGTTCCAAACATTGATAAGCATATAGAAAAAGTAATTGTAGTAATAGTATTTATGTCTTTAACGCCTGCAATTTATAAGTTCTTAAAACATAAATTTGGCAAAAAGGCAGCGGCAAAAGAAGTTATTTAAATAAAAAAGTAAAATAATTTTATATATTATATAAGATGCCGAAATTTATATTAGACGGAAAAGAAATAGAATTTAAACCGGGTCAAACAATAATTCAGGCAGCATATGAGGCAGGTATCGATATACCGCATTTTTGCTGGCACCCTGCATTATCTATTGCCGGAAACTGCAGGATTTGCCTTGTTGAAGTTGAGAAACTTCCGAAACAAGTTATTGCTTGTGCTACCCTTGCAACTGAAAATATGGTTGTTCATACTATGAGCGATAAAGCAGTTCACGCAAGAAATGCTGTGATGGAATTTCTGCTGATAAATCATCCGCTTGATTGCCCTATTTGCGATGAAGCAGGTGAGTGCAAGCTGCAGGATTATGCCTATAAATACAGTGTTGGTGAATCCAGGTTTGATGAAACTAAGAACCATAAAGATAAAAGAGTTGAGCTTGGTCCTAATGTAATGCTTGACCAGGAAAGATGTATTTTATGCTCAAGATGCATTAGATTCTGTGAAGAAATTGCAAAAGAACCTGAGCTGACATTTGCAGAACGCGGCGAAAAAGTATTTATTGATACATTCCCCGATGAAAAGCTTGATAATCCTTATTCGATGAATGTGATTGAAATTTGCCCGGTCGGTGCATTAACCTCAAAAGACTTTAGGTTTAAAGCCAGGGTTTGGGATATGTCTCACACAGACAGTGTTTGTGTTGGTTGTGCACGCGGATGCAATGATAATATTTGGGTAAGAGATAACAAGATTTTAAGGTTAACCCCAAGAATGAATCTTGATGTAAACCAGTACTGGATGTGCGACTGGGGAAGATTGAACACGTTTAAACATATTAATGATACGGAAACAAGAGTTAATTCACCATTAGTGAGGCCTGCAGAAGGCGGGATGTTTGAAGACGGGAAGTATGACCTTCTAAAATGTGACTGGGATGATGCTATTGCAAGAGTAATCTCGGAAGTTAAGAATTTTAAACCAGAAGAAATTGGGTTTGTTGCATCTCCGTTCACAACGCTTGAAGATAACTTTGTATTAAAAAGATTTGCAGAAGAAGTTATTGGTACATCAAGTATCGGATTCATTCCTAAGATAGTGGAAAATGATGAAGACGATATTTTAATCCGTGCAGATAAAACTCCGAATGCAACGGGATTAAAGCTGCTTGGAATTAAACCTATCAGCCGGGAATTCATAGATAATATATTGAACGGAAAATTAAAGCTGGTATATATTATACACGACAGCATAAGCAGGTTGAGCAATGCAGAAGAAATGATGAAAAAGATTGAAGTCGGGGTAATGCACATAACCAATTTTGTACCTTCCAGCCTAAAAGCTACGGTAGTATTTCCTGCTTCTACATATGCAGAAATGTACGGCACCATTGTAAATTTTCAGGGAAGGGTGCAAAGGATAATGCCTGCGGTTGCAACTATTGAAGAAGAAAGATTGCCCGGTGATTTCAGTGTAAGCCGCCTGGATAAGTTTGGTGCACATAATGATAAATGGACAAGAGGTGCTAAATTTAATGCAAGACCTGCATGGAGAGTAATTATGCAGGTAGCAAAAGCAATGGGACATGATTTTAATTATGATAATGCTTCTGATGTATTTGACGATATTGCGGTAAAGATTCCTGCATTTTCAGGTATGGATTATAATTCAATTGGTACATACGGACAGCTTGCAAACCGGAAAGTACCTGAAGAAGTAAAATGAAAATAACTATCTCCGCGAAAGCGGGGAGTCCTAAGATTTAAAAGAGATTCTATCATGAAAGATAGAATCTCTTTTTTGTACTGTCAGTGTTGATAAATGTTGAACAAACATTGATAGAAAAGGTTGGCTCGAATCATTGTTAAGATTACCGCATTCGCGGTAATGTTTAAACTAATGTATTTTTATTTTTATCAATTATAAACATATTGCATTTCAAATTTTCCTTTATCCTTAATAAATGACTGAATACTTAAAAGAAAAAATAAAAGAAGCACTGCATAAGCTTGATGTTGACGGTATAGAGCCGGTATTGGAACGCCCGAAGGAAGAAAGCCACGGTGATTATTCTACCAATGCTGCTATGCTTTCGGCTAAGAAGTTAAAAAAGAATCCGCGTGAAATTGCTAAAAATATAATTGATAATCTTCAGCTTGATGAAAAGTATATCAGCAAAATCGAAATTGCAGGAGCTGGCTTTATCAACTTTTTTGTTTCACCCGGTTATTATATAGAGCAGGCTAAAGATATAATAAACAAGAGAAGTGAATATGGCAAGCTTGAAATAAATAAAGGAAAAAGTGTAAATATTGAATGGGTAAGTGTGAACCCGACAGGACCAATGCATGCAGGACACGGAAGGCATATAGCACTTGGAAAAGCGGTAGCTAATCTTCTCAAGTGGAGCGGGTATACCATAACAAAAGAATACTATTATAATGATGCAGGCAAGCAGATGGAAAATCTTGCAAAATCAGTTTATGCAAGATACAGGCAAATGTTTGAACCGGATTATCCTTTTCCTGAAACTGGATATGTTGGTGAATACATCATTGAGATTGCAAAAATTATAAAAGATGAATATGGTGATAAGCTTTTAAATTCAGAAAATGATTTTTTAGTTTTTAAAACTGCAGGGGAGAACTGGTGCTTTAAATCGATACGTAATACTTTGCGTGTGATGGGAATTGAACATGATAAGTTCTTTTCTGAAAGGTCCTTATATGATGACGGAAAGATAGAAAAGCTGTTGAGTGATTTCAAACAGAGAAATCTGTCATATGAAAAAGACGGAGCGGTTTGGCTGAAGACTTCAGAGCTGATGAAAGATAAAAAAGATGCTGAAGATAAAGTCATAGTAAAATCAACAGGAGAGCCGACATACCGGCTGCCTGATATGGCATATCACATAGATAAATTGAACAGGGGATATGATGCTATAATAGATGTTTTCGGTGCAGACCACGGCGATACATACAAAGAAGTCCTTGCAGGTGTTGCTGCATTGGGTTATGATGCATCGAAGATAAGAGTTATCATTCACCAGATGGTAACCTTTATGCAGGAAGGTAAGCCCGTGAAGATGAGCAAGAGAAGCGATAATGTATATTACCTTGATGACCTTATTGAAGATGTAGGTGCAGATGTTGCGCAGTTCTTCTTTGTAATGAGAAGTGCCAATACACATCTTGATTTTGATATTGCGCTTGCAAAAGAACAATCCGATAAGAACCCTGTGTTCTATCTTCAGTATGCTCATGCAAGGATTAGCGGAATACTCAGAAATGCAAAAGAGGTTTTTGGAGATTACAGCAAAGATGTGATGAATGCAAATACTAGCCTGCTGAAGAATGAGGATGAAGTTGGATTGGCAAAGATACTCACGGTATTCACGGATGTCGTAAGAAATGCAGTTGAGACTTATGAACCCCATAAGATAATTACTTATCTGAACGAAGTTGCTGAAGCATATCACAGGTTCTATCATAATAACAGGGTGATAAATGCTGAAGATAAAGAGCTGTCTTATGCAAGACTTGTATTATGCGAAGCCGCAAAGGTTGTATTAAAGAATGGGTTTGATATAATTGGAATAAGCGCTCCGGAAAGAATGTAGAATTGAGTGCGGAGTGTTTTGAGTGTATAGAGTGTGTTGAGTGTTGTACTTAGTTTGTTTGATATACATACTGTCATATGGTTATATAATTAATACTCCATACACTCCATACACTCCAAACATTCTACACACTCTGCACTCATTGCACTACTTCTTGCACAATTCAATTATCCTCTCAAGGTCTTCAGATGTGTAATATTCAATAATAATGTCGCCGGAAGTTTTTGATTTCGGGTGTATCTTCACCTTTGTGCCAAAGTGTTCTCTGAATTTTGTTTCGAGAAAATCTATAGCGGCTTTATCCTGGTTTGTTACCTGGAATATCTTTTTTTCCTTTGGCTCTTTCTTTGTTTTCTTGGTCAGCTCTTCCGTTTTTCTTACCGATAAATTGTCGCTGACAATTCTCTTCCATAATACTATCTGTTCTTCTGCATTTTCTGCTGCAAGTATTGAACGTGCATGCCCTTCGCTTATTTCACCTTTCCTGATGCTCTGCTTTATTTCTTCCGGTAATTTTAACAGACGCAGGTAGTTTGTTATTGCACTTCTTGATTTTCCTACCCTCTCCGCTACATCCTCCTGCCTTAAATTGCATTCATCAATTAATCTTTGATAACCCTGTGCAACTTCCAGTGCATTAAGGTCTTTTCTTTGTATGTTTTCAATTAACGAAATTTCAAGCAGGTCTTCGGGTGAGGTTACATCAAGTATAAAAGCAGGTATTCTTTCAAGTCCTGCCATTTTAGAAGCTCTTAATCTTCTTTCACCTGATAATAATTCATATCCATCATCAACTTTACGGACTGTAATTGCCTGAATCACACCTTTTTGCTTTATCGAATCGGCAAGTTCCTGCAATGCCTCTTCTTCAAATTCTTCTCTTGGCTGATAAGGATTGGTCTTAATCTTCTCAACTTCGAGAAAAAGAATTGATTCCTCTTTTTCCGGCGGCTGCTCTGTGGTTTCTTCCGGCCTTGGCTCAATTGATTCCGGCTCTGTATTACCGAACAGAATATCCAGCCCTTTTCCTAAAACTTGTTTATCTTTTGACATATTATTTTATTTCGTTAAGCTTATTTTCATTGAAATTACCGGCATCAGGTTTCTGCTGTTCATCCGGGTTATCGGGTTTTGAATCCTGCTCATTTGTTGTATCGGGCTTTACTTCCTCGAAATTAATATTTTCAGGTTTTAAATCTTGTTTATTGTAAGGAGCCGGTTTATTCGTCTTTTCATCCTTTACTTCAAATGCAGGCGGTTCATAAGTTAATATGTTGTCAAACTTCTGCTGAATTTCCCTTCCATTGCGTTTTAAAAATTCATTTGCAAGCTCCGTATAGTTTCTTGCCCCTATGGAAAACGGGTCATATACTACAACAGGCTTTCCGAAAGAAGGGGACTCACTTATCTTTACATTCCTCATTATCTTAACATTATACACCTTGTCTTTAAAATATTTATTCATTTCGCTTGTTACCTGGTGTGCAAGCCGGAGCCGTGTATCAAACATTGTCAAAAGATATCCTTCAATTTCAAGTTCGGGTCTGAGCTTTGTCTTAATCATCTTTATAGTATTCAGCAGTAATGTTAAACCTTCCAGGGCATAATATTCACACTGCACGGGAATTAAAACGGAATCGGATGCAGTGAGTGAATTAATTGTAATCAAGCTGAGTGACGGGGGGCAATCGATGAAAATAAAATCAAAATGCTCTTTAATTTCATCAAGCTTTCTTTTTAATAAAAATTCTCTCTTCTCTATCCCTATAATTTCTATTTCAATTCCAACAAGGTTAATATTAGATTTTATAAGAAATAAATTTTCAACATCTGTTTGCGAAACACACTGTGCAGGAGTTTTTTTGCCTGTGAGCATTTCATATATTGTATTTTCAACCGATGCTGTTCTTTGCCCAAGCCCTGATGTTGAATTCGACTGCGGGTCAATATCAACAACAAGTATTTTACAGCCGCACTGTGCAAGCGAAGCAGCAAGATTGATGGCAGTAGTGGTTTTACCCACTCCGCCTTTTTGATTAGCTATGGAAATTATTTTTGCCAATATTTTTCAAGTATGTATAACCGCATTATCAAAATTATATCTCTATCGATTCACCAAACGGGATTACAATGCATTGCTTTCCTATCGATTCTACTTTACGTTTAAATTCCTGCGGGTCTTGCTCAATCACTCCGAACGTATTATAATGCATTGGAACAGCAAGCTTTGGATTAAGAAATTCAATTGCCTTCACCGCATCGTTAATTCCCATTGTGAAATTATCACCGATCGGAACCATAGCAACATCCAATGCATTCATTTCACCGATAAGCTTCATATCCCAGAATAAACCTGTATCACCCGAATGATAAATACATTTTCCTTCAATTGAAAGCAGAATCCCTGCCGGCTCACCCATATATTTTCCATCGGGTGTTGAAGAGCCGTGATGTGCAATAGTAAATTTTAACCTGCCAAAAGGGAATTCATAGCTTCCGCCGATGTGCATATTGTGAGCTTTGCATCCTTTATCGGCTGCATAGTTTGCAAGCTCGTTCACTGCAATTATAGTAGCATCATTTTTTTTAGCTATATCAAATGCATCACCTATATGATCGCCGTGAGCGTGGCTTAGCACAATAAAATCAGCTTTAACATCTTCTGCTTTTATATCCGAATTTTTATTCCCTTTCAAAAAAGGGTCAATTATGATGTTATATGAACCTGTGTTGACTTCAAAGCATGAATGCCCGTGATATGTCAGCTTTAACATATTCTTATTTATTAAATTTTACGTATTAAACTTCAAATTATCATAAAAAGATATCTTATTCAATTTAGCAATAATTACCTAAATAAACTCATGTGAAGTTAAAAGTTAGAGAAAGCTTGAACCCCAGATTAACCCTGATTAATATGATTAGAATGATTAGATCTTTTTTTTGATTACAAATATTCAAGCTTTGTAGAATACAAATTAGACTATATAATGCACAAAGATATTTTTGCTATAGATTTGTTTATTTATTAAAAGTTTTGCAATATATGTTCGCTTTTTTTAAAATATTGCCTGGAATTATGGAAATTTATGAAATTATGGAGATCTAATCATTCTAATCATATTAATCTGGGTTAATCTGGGGTTCAAGCATTTTTAAGAATTAATTATATTATTACCCCACTTATTTCTGTAAGCTAGCTCTTCAATGCTTTTTCTTTGAGATGATTTCCAGTCTATTGAAGGGCGTTTCATATCTTCTTTCACATAACCCATACGGAATATAGCCAGCATTTCATAATCTTCGGGTATGTTCAGCATGGTTACTATCTCATTCCATTTTTCAGGTATTTCGCACGGTGTGGAAATGAATTGCATTCCCATTCCCAGTGCTGTGGTTGTAAGCCACAGGTTTTGTATTACCGCACCCATTGATATTAAAGAATACATTCCCGGGAGCTCATCTTTTTTATACTCATCTTTAGTTAATGAAATGGCAAAAAGCATTGGTGAACCTGCAACGAGTTCTTCTTCATCTTTACCGAGTATCTTTGGTACTTTTAGCTTTGCAAGTACCTTTCCCCCCGTTTCCGACATAACAGTTCTAATGAAAGGTCTAAGCACCATTGGCACATGGTCAATGAAGATGCCGTCTTTTGTCTTTTCAATTTCGTCTTCGGAGAACCTGAAATATTTATTGTATTGTTTCCAGAATCTACCGTCTTCCATTAACTGGACCATGGAATCACCTGCGATTTTACCAATTTGGTGAATATAGTTTTTATCCGTAATAACAACAAACCTCCATGGCTGGGAATTGAAATGACTTGGAGCACATGATGCCATTTTGATAAGCTTTTCAATATGCTCTTCAGATACGGATTTATCTATAAATGCTGTATTTGTAGTTCTTCTGTTTTGAATTGCTTCGAATATATCCATAAGGGGAAAATGCTAATTGTTCTTAAAAAAATCCAATTTATTTTGCCGGATTCATCAAATTTAGAAGTTAGAAGTTAGAAGTTAGATGTTGTCCCATTTTCAATACATATTTTTTTCAGCGGTCAAAAATCTAACCAAATCCGTGAGAAGCTTTTTACAGCAATATTACGACATGCTATTATATATCTATATATTATCAAAGAACGGTTACTTTTGCTTATATAGCTATATAAGCACCTTTGTTATAATTTAATATAGTGATTATTCATTGTCAAGTTTTATATAAAAATAGTTTGGATATTAAGAACAATTGCGAGCGAAGCGTGGCAATCCCGTCAATTTTAGCAGGATTTACAATTATAAGAAGTTAGATGTCAGAGGTTAGAAGTTAGAAGAATCAATATGCGATTAGACCGGGATGTGAGTAAAATAAACCGGAAACACCTTCAAGTATCACTTTAACTCCTCAACAACAGCGACAATAATTTGCTGCCAAATTTTTCCCATAGCGATAATAGTTAATGATATAGTGAAGTTTTATTTTTCGGAATAAACCGCATTTCCTTCACATAATCGCCATTTTATTCATAGCATCCCGATGAATTTGACGGAGCTAACTTCTTATGTTGCAACGAGTTAACCCCTGTTTTTGAAAAACGATAACCCAACTTGATACCAACTTGAACCCAACTCGGACTCGTTTTGACCCCAACTTAGCACTGTTTTGAACCCAACTCCGTTTTTTTGTGGAGAAAATCTACATGCGGCATTTTTGAGACAGTGACGGGTTTGGTTAGTTACCCGTTGTTGGCTTGACTGCCTTTGGGAGTTGCTTTTCCTCCTTCCCAAGTTGTACTTGGGAAGGAAATGTACTGTAAGTTGAACTTACTCATCAGCAGCATTGGAGATCAAAGATTGAAATACAATTTCAAACTCAATTTCCTTCCCAAGTACAACTTGGGAAGGAGGGGAAAATCCCATTAGAATACCATCTCTTTCAGAATTACCCGAATCCTTTCAATCCATCAACAACAATAAAATACGATATTCCCAATTATGCACAGATAACATTAAAAATATATGATATACTCGGAAAGGAAATATATTCCTCAAATGAATTCAAAAAAGCAGGAAGATATGAGTATAAATTTGACGGAAGCAATTTTGCATCGGGATTGTATTTCTACAAATTGGAAGCCCGTCAAGCCGGGTCTTCGACAGGGGAATTTAAACAGGTTAAGAAGATGGTTCTGGTGAAATAATTTTAGTTTATCAAAATTTGTTACATAATAATAAAAAATCCCCTCTTTAAAGTATACCGGAGGGGATTTCTATTTATTTCCATAACAACGTTTTAATTTAAATGAGCTATTTTCTCCATTTTTTCTCATTTGTATTATCTTGAAAAAGTGCATAAATTGAGGTAATTTTACATAAATCCAGCCGGAACTTAATTTTTGAATCAGCAATTACATTTTGTGGGAAAATATATATGAATAATGAACTTACAGACAGGGAAAAGACGATACTCCGGTATATAATAGAGGATTTTATACAGACCGCAAATCCTATTGGCTCGCGGTATATCTCGAAAAAAACTAATATTAATCTTTCACCGGCTACCATCAGGAATGTTATGAGTGACCTTGAAGACCTTAACTATATCACTCATCCGCATACTTCCGGCGGCCGTATGCCCACAGATAAGGGTTACCGTTATTTTGTTAATGAACTGATGGATATAGAGCACCTGAAATCAGGTGAGAAAGCTAAGATTAAAAAACAAATCGATGAGCTTGATTTAGCAAGCGATGAAATTTATAAAGAGATATCAAAAATCCTTGGACGGCTTACTAAAGAAATCAGCATTGTCAGCCAGCCGAATTTTTCCAAAGCTATTCTTGAAAAGCTTGAGCTTGTTAATATTTCATCAAATAAAGTATTAGTTGTTGTATCAATTAAATCGGGCTTTGTCAGAACACTTATATTTGATGTTCACTCGGAAATAAGCCGTGATAAGCTTGAAAAGATTTCAAGGATATTAAATGAAAGATTAAGCGGGCTTACTTTAAAAGAAATTAAAAAAACTTATAAGGATAGGATTGGTGAGCTTCAAAGTGAGCATACGGGTATTGTAAAAGTATTTGTCGATTCTATCGACAAGATATTCCATGATGAAACCGATGGCATGACTTTATATGTTGGTGGTACGCTTGAAATTCTCTCTCAGCCGGAGTTTGGCAGTACACAGAATTACAAAAACTTAATTGAATTAACCGATGATAAAGATGTTGTGATTCATGTTTTGAACAGCATTCCTACCGATGAAAACGGGGTTGCAATTTCTATTGGCGAAGAAAGCAAAGATGATAAGATGAAGGACTACAGTATCATATCAACAACTTATTCTATTGGCGATATGTCCGGTAAGATTGCACTTATAGGTCCAAAGAGAATGAACTACTCAAAGCTTGTTTCATGGCTGAACTTTACAACAGATTTAATAAAAGAAAAATTATAAAAGTATATTAAAGTATATAATAAAGGAAAATAATGTTAAAATCCAAAAAGGAAAAAGCTGAAAATAAAAACGTGAAAAACGATGCAGACGAAAAGAATGTAACTAATGAAACTGAAACCGGTATTAAAGAAGAAACAAAAGATAACGAAAGAAATAAAACAGATGAGCTTCAGGCACAGGTAAATAACCTCAGAGACCAATTGCTCAGGAAAGCAGCAGAGTTTGAAAATTATAAAAGGCGTACTGATGCAGAAATATCATCTTACCTGAAATATGCGAATGAAAATCTCTTAATAGATTTACTTCCTGTTGTTGATGATTTTGACAGGGTGATGAAATCGTGGGATGATAAACATGATATTGAGACCTTTAAAAAAGGTATTGAAATGATATATGATAAATTTAAAAAGATACTTAACAAACAGGGATTGAAGGAAATGGATTCCGAAGGTAAAGAGTTTGATGTAAACCTGCATGATGCACTTTTACAAACTCCGAATCCTGAAGTCCCTGCAAATACTATTCTTGAAACAATTGAAAAAGGTTATTACCTGAAAGATAAAGTTATCAGGCATGCCAAAGTGGTTGTATCTGCAAAACCTGATGACGACGGAGGCAAAGAGTAAGTAAATGACGAAAAGAGATTATTATGAAATTTTGGAGCTTACCAGGAATGCAACGAGTGATGAAGTAAAAACAAGCTACCGCAAGATGGCAATGAAATTTCATCCTGACAGAAATCCGGGTAACAGTGAAGCGGAAGAAAAGTTTAAAGAAGCGGCGGAGGCATACGAAGTATTAATGGACCCGAACAAGCGTGCAAGATATGACCAATACGGTCATGAAGGCATGCGCGGCACTAATTTCCACGGGTTTGATAATGTTAATGATATATTCTCGGCATTCGGTGATATATTCGGCGGCTTTGGCGGCGGTAGTATATTTGATGATATATTCGGCGGCGGTGGAAGAGGACAGCGTTCAAGAAGATACCGTCAGCCCGGCATTCAGGGAAGCGATTTGAAAATTACTCTTCAGCTTTCACTTGAAGAAATAGCCGAAGGTGTTGAAAAGACCTTGAAAGTAAAAAGATACCAGCAGTGTAAGAAGTGTCATGGCTCAGGTGCTAAAGAAGGAAGCCACCCGGTTGATTGTACTACCTGCCAGGGAGCAGGTGAAGTAAGGCAAATATCACGCTCCATGTTCGGGCAGTTTATTAATGTGCAGGTATGTCCTACATGCAACGGGGAAGGCAAAGTTATAAAAGATAAATGCACTGAGTGCGGAGGTGAAGGCAGAACAAAAAGTGAAGCTACCATGAAGGTTAACATTCCTGCAGGTGTATCAAGCGGGAATTATATTCCTTTGCATGGAGAAGGAAATGCAGGCATCAGGGGCGGACAGGCAGGTGACTTAATTGTTATAATCGAAGAACAGCCCCATAAATATTTTATACGTGATGAAGATGATGTTATCCTTGACCTGACAATAAGCGTTACTGATGCAGTACTTGGAACAGATATAGAGATTCCAATTCTTGGCGGAACTACAAATATTAAGATTGAATCCGGTACGCAGCCCGGAAAAATTATACGGATGCGTGACAAAGGAATCAGGCATTTGAATCACAGCGGAAGAGGTGACCAGCTTGTAAGGGTTAATATCTTTATTCCAAGCAAACTTTCTTCAAAAGAGAAGGATTTGTTTAAGGAGCTTTCTGATTCAGATAACCTGCGGCCTAAGGGAAGCAAAGGCAGCCAGCACTCAAAGGGATTTTTCAGCAAAGTAAAAGATACGTTTTCTTAATTGCGAATTGCTAATTGTCAATTTCGAAATGATTTTGGAATTAATAGATTTTCAATTTAGAATTAGAAACCATATTCACTAAAACAGAAAAATAATTTACAATCTGCCAATTTTTTAATCAATTCGAAATTGGCAATTCGAAATTCGAAGTTAGAAGATGCTCAATTTTTTTAGAAAATTTGGCTTCACTAAAAGAGATGTTATTTTAATTGTATCTCTAATTGTTACAATTGCAGCAGGTCTGATAATAAAATGGTCAGACTGGAAAGAGCAAATAAATAAATTTGATTACAATGCTGCCGATAGTATATACGAAACAAAACTTACTGCTTCATTCAGGCAACTAGAGCTTTCACCGGAAAATAAAGATAAACTGAAACGCCTGAAAATTGTAACCGACAGCTTAATGAGGGAAAAAGACAGTGTTTCAGATTCGCATGAGCTGTTAACTATCGGTAAAAAGATAAACATTAACACTTCGTATGCTTCGGAGCTGCAGCTTTTACCGGGAATCGGAAAAGTGATGGCTGAAAGAATAGTTGAATACAGAGAGCAAAACGGTGAATACAAACAGACGGAAGATATTATGTATGTAAAAGGTATCGGTCAGAAAAAATTTGATAAGATTAAAAACCTGATAACAACAGATAGTTCAGGTAATAAATAAATATCTGGCATTACCGCAAAGAATAAATTATTTTAAATACCTCAAATACTAATTTAGAATCGGCAGGCATATTGGACAGCCCTATAATAAAATCGTTAGGGATAAGTTTTTCATCTAATAAGATATATTTTACCGAGCTTTCTTATGAAGCAGGAAATGTAATGCTTGACCATGTTGATACTGCCGAAGTAGAATTTAACTTTGAAGAAGACCTTTCCAAATTAAAGAGCAATCAAAAAGCCCTGACAAATATTTCGAGTGAAATTCAGAAATATTTCCGGAAAAGAAATTCCACATTTTCGAAAATTTCCGTTACTATCGGAACATCCCAGGCATTCCTTATTATTTTACCGCTTGATTATTCCGAAGGCAGACAATCTTTGAATTCCAAAATATACTGGGAATTATCAAATTATTATCCCGATACATATGATGATTTTATAATAAACACTTACCGGCTCAATTCAGTGCTTCCATGCCGTGACACAGATGAATTCCTGATTATTGCAGTTCTTAAAAATACACTCGAGTTCATTAAGCGTATTTTTAAATTGTGCAATGTACATCTTGATACGGTTGATATTGACCATTTCTCGGCTGAGCATAACCTGAGAAGGAATTACAATGATAAGCTTGACGGGAAAAAAGTGCTTCTTATCGGATTAAAGGATTTCAGGATTGATTACGGTTATATAGAAAATAAGAAATACAGGTACTATTGTTACTCCAAGTATCATTCGGAACCTGAATTCAATCTTAGCTTAGCCAGGAAGATACACCAGCTTTTGAATGAGAAGTTTAAAACAACCGGCTTAGATACAATATTTCTATATGGCGATAATGTAAAAGAAGATACACTCAGGATGCTGAATAAAAACGTTCATATCCCGGTTGAAGTGATAAATCCTTTTGAAAATATAAATTCATCTACTGAGTTTTTAAAGAACGAAGAATTAAGAAAAACTGCACACATATTTTCTCCCGGATGCGGAGTTGCATTAAGAACACTGGAATCAGCAATTGAGAATCATAGCAGGAAAATACAAAAGCAGGAGAATTAACACTCCCGCCGGAGCTGTACATAATACAAAAGACCAGGATAAAAGTATCCGTCCAACAAGTGACAGGGCAAGGGATTCGTTATTCAATATATTATTCAATTTAATAGACTTCGATGAAGTTGTTTGCCTTGACCTTTTTGCCGGTACCGGGGCTTTAGGGTTTGAATGTATAAGCAGGGGAGCGATGCACTGCAGTTTTGTGGATATTTCAAGAAGCGCAGAAATATTAATTAAAAAAACTGCTGAAGAGCTGGATTGTATTGATAAAGTTTCAATTATTAAAGATGATTCCCTCCGTTATGTTACTGTAAACGAAAAATACTACGATATTATATTTGCAGACCCGCCGTATATGTATGAAGATTATGGAAAGTTAATTAACACTGTTTTGAATAAAGAATTCGGTATTTTTGTAGTTGAATACGGCAATGTAAATAAGCTTGATATTAAAAGCGAAAGACACGAAAAAATCGATAGAACCATAGGCACAACAAATTTCAGAATTTATATCTCAAATGATAATGAGTGAAGTAAGCCAAAAACATAAGATAGCTATTTATGCAGGAACATTTGACCCGGTAACCTACGGGCATATTGATGTGCTTGAAAGAGCATCATTGCTTTTTGATAAAGTGATAATTTCAGTATCGGCAAGCTCATCTAAGAAGACCATATTTACGGTAGAGGAACGTCTTGAAATGATATCAGACTGTGTAAAAAATATTCCGAATGTAAAGGTGGAAAGCTTTACAGGGCTGTTGGTTGAGTATGCAAAAAGATCTAATGCCACTGCTATTGTCAGAGGATTACGTGCTATATCTGATTTTGAATATGAATTCCAGATGGCATTAACAAACAGAAAAATTGCCGAAAATATTACTACTGTATTTCTTATGCCGAATGAGAAATATACCTACCTGAATTCAACTCTTGTTAGAGAAATAGCTTCTCTTGGCGGAGATGTATCACCCTTTGTACCCTGCAATGTTCTTGAAAAATTAAATGAAAAGTACGGGAAGAGCTCTTAAAGTTTGTTAAGTTTGTTAAGTTTGTTAAGTTTGTTAAGTTTGTTAAGTTTGTTAAGTTTGTTAAGTTTGTTAAGTTTGTTAAGTTTGTTAAGTTTGTTAAGTTTGT
>Ga0209819_10000105_pt1 | contig 24175 bp, 26 predicted proteins | sample PPLLak2March2015_FD_187248 | JGI IMG/M metagenome (GOLD analysis project Ga0209819, IMG submission 187248) | Freshwater sediment microbial communities from Prairie Pothole Lake near Jamestown, North Dakota, USA - PPLs Lake P7 Core (1) Depth... | ecosystem: Environmental > Aquatic > Freshwater >... | reverse complement strand
GCTTCATGAAATGATGAATTACTTCGTCAGTCACAGATTGAATGTGATTATCAGAAGAACAAAGTTCGAGCTTGAAGCAGCGGAAAAAAGAGCACATATTTTAGAAGGTTATATGATTGCTCTTGATAATATTGATGCGATTATTGAGCTTATAAAAAAGTCAAAAGATGTGCCTACTGCCCAGGAAAAATTGATGAAGAGATTCAAGCTTTCCGAAATACAGGCGAAGGCAATCCTTGAAATGCGTCTGCAGAGATTAACAGGTCTTGAAAGAAAGAAAATTGAAGATGAATACAGGGAAGTTATCAAGACTATTGAAAGATTGAAAAGAATACTTTCAAGTGATTCATTAAGAAGAGAGATATTAATTGATGAGCTTAAGAAAGTGAAAGAGATTTTTGGTGATGAAAGAAGAACAGAGATTGTAGTAAATCCAAAGAAAATGTCAGATGAAGACTTTATAAAAGAATTTATCAAAGAAGAAGATGTAGTAATAACAATCAGCCACAATGGTTATATAAAGCGTACACCTGTAAGCGGTTACAGGAGGCAGTCACGCGGCGGAAGGGGTATTATTGGTGCAACTACAAGGGAAGACGACTTTATAGAGCATATGTTCGTTGCCTCAACTCACCATAATATTATGTTCTTTTCAGATGCGGGAAAATGTTATTTGCTGAAAGTACATGAAATACAGGAAGCAAGCAGAACTGCAAAAGGTTATGCAATATCGAACTATATTGCAAAGAACAAAGATGAAAAGGTCAGTGCAATTATTAATGTAAAGGATTTTGAGGAAGACCTGTATGTTATGATGGTTACTAAGCTTGGTATTATGAAGAAAACAAACCTGCAGGATTTTGAGAATACAAGAAAAAATGGCATCATAGCGATTAATCTTAAGAAGGATGATAAATTAATTGATGTTAAGATAACAGATGGCAAACAGGAAATACTTATCGGTACACATCACGGTATGGCTATCAGGTTCAATGAGAAAGATGTAAGGTCTATGGGAAGATCAGCAGCAGGAGTTAAAGCAATAAAGTTAGGCAAGAGTGATTATGTAATAGGGCTTGTAGCTGTTAAGAGAAGCGGGACAAGCATACTGGTTGTTACAGATAAGGGTTATGGAAAACGCAGCGAGCTGAATGATTACCGTATGACAAGAAGAGGCGGCAAGGGCGTAATAACGATGAAATCAAGCGATAAGAACGGCAGATTGATATCTATCCGTGAAGTACTGGATAATGATGACCTGATGATAATAACCAATAAAGGAATAATGATTCGCCAGCATGTAAGTGATTTAAGGGTTATGGGCAGAAATACACAGGGCGTAAGGTTGATACGTCTTGATAGCAGTGATACAATATCTGCAGTAGCTAGTGTGGTAGGTGAAGAAGAAGTTGAAGAGTAGTTTCAATTAAGAATGAAGAATTGAATTAAAAACAATTACCTCTTTCCCAAATTTCTATTTGGGAAAGTTATGAACTGCAATGAAAAAGAATAAGGATGAAATATACAGCAAGATAGTCGAGTTCCTAAAAGCAAAGGGAGCTTCGAAGGTTGCTGTGTTTGGCTCTTATGTGAGAGATGAGGAAACTCCCGAAAGTGATATTGATGTGATGGTGGATTTTGTACGCCCAATAGATTTATTCGAGATAGTCGGTATAGAACAGGATCTATCTGAAAGTCTGGGATTAAAAGTTGATCTTTTAACAGAAGGAGATATTAGCCCTTATATTATATCTGAGGTTAAGAACAATATGAGGATTTTATATCAATGAAGAAGGATGATTTAATGTTTCTTTATCATATGAATGAATCTGTTAATTTAATAATGGAATTTGTTAAAGATATCGAATATTCTGATTTTTCAGTAAATAGAATGATACAGAGTGCTGTGATAAGAGAAATTGGGATTATTGGTGAAGCAGCAAATAGAATATCCAATGAATTTAAAAATGAACATGATGATATTAATTGGAAGAAAATAGTCGGAATGAGAAACAGACTTATTCATGATTATTTTGGTGTCAATATAAAAATTGTATGGGAAACAACTCAGGTACGAATACCTGAATTAGGAAAATTAATAAAAAAAATTATTTCAGAAAAAGATTAGTAAGCTGGAATTTTTAAGATGATAGACTTAAGAAGCGATACAGTTACAAAACCCTCTAAAGGAATGAGGGAAGCCATGGCTAATGCCGAGGTTGGTGATGATGTGTACGGCGAAGACCCAACTGTAAATGAACTGCAACGAAGATGTGCTGAAATTACCGGTAAAGAAGCTGCTCTTTATGTCCCTTCCGGATGTATGGCAAACCAGCTTGCAATAAAATCGCAAACCAACCCCGCTGATGAAGTAATATTAGAATCAGAATCGCATATATTAAATTACGAGACAGCCGCTCCGGCATTTTTATCACAGGTTCAGCTTTTCCCGGTACAGGGAGTAAATGGTGTGTTTACTGCTGATGATATCCAAAAGCAGATTAGACCGAGAGCTTATTACTTTCCAAAAACTGCTTTGATATGTATTGAAAACACGCACAACAGGGCAGGCGGTACCATATTCCCTATTGATGAAATTAAAAAGATTCGTGAGCTTGCTTTAAAAGAAGGCATACGTATGCATATGGATGGGGCAAGGGTTTTTAATGCTTCGGTAGAAACGGGAATTCCTGTTAAAGAATATGCATCATATGTAGATTCAATTTCGTTTTGTTTTTCCAAGGGACTTGGCGCCCCGGTCGGCTCTATTTTATGCAGTGATAAAGAAACAATAACCAAAGCTCACAAATACCGCAAAATAATAGGCGGCGGTATGAGACAGGCAGGTATTCTTGCTGCTGCTGCTTTGTATGCACTTGATAACAATGTTCAGAGATTAAAAGAAGACCATGAAAAAGCAAAATGCTTTGCAAATGAAATAAGCAAGTTAAAAGATATCTCGGTTGACATGTCAACTGTTCAAACCAACATTATTATATTCAGATTGAACAGGACAGATGAAGAAATAAATAAATTCAAATCTGCGTTAAAGGATAAAGGCATACTGATAAGCGATGGCAGTTACGGCAGCTTGCGTGCAATTTGCCATCTAGATGTAAGCATGGATGATGTGAAAAAAGCAATTGATGCGGTAAAAGAAGTACTTTCTTAAATTGCATTTTTCTGATGAGAATAAGTAAAGAGGATAAAGACAAATATTTAAAGAAGCTGAAACGTTCAGCAGGTCCGCTTTTATGGGAATATGATGTTAAGAAATTATCCGAAATGGAATTGAAGGAATTACTTTTGGAGCGGGTTATGCAGCATGGTAATATGAAGCAGATTCAAATGCTGATGAAAATATTCACTTTTAATGACCTTGCCGTATTTTTTGCAGGCAAGGGATGGAAAAATTTTTCGAATATTGATTTTAACTTCTGGTATCATATATTGAAGGATTTTAAAAAGAAGGAAATAGATTGGAATCAGTTACTTCATCAAAGGCAATCAATAAGAAACAAATTTATTGCCTGGAAACATTAAGTAAAACAGACCTGTTGAAAAATTTCTATCTTGCAGGAGGAACTGCCTTAGCATTAATGCTTCAGCACAGGACTTCAGTAGACCTTGACTTTTTTTCTTCCTCTAAGTTTGATAATAAAAAATTTGTTAATCAATTAAATTCAATACTAACTCCTCGTCCCGTTGTAACATCCATCTCAGAAGGCACTTTATACATTCAATATAATAAAGTTGAAATCAGCTTCATACATTTTCCTTACAAATTAATAGACAAAAAAATCAAATCCGGATATAAAATCGATATTGCAGGACTAAAAGATATAGCTGCAATGAAATTATCTGCTGTTACAGGCAGAACTGCGAAAAAAGATTTTATCGATATATATTTTCTTCTGAAAGAAAAATTTTCTTTTGAGCAGTTGATTTCGTTTTATTTGAAGAAATTCGGAAGTGAAGTTTATAATGAGGTTATTTTAACTAAAAGCCTGATGGCTTTTGAAAATATTAGTGAAAAGAAAAATCCTTTAATGCTGAAACCTTTTGATTGGGAAAAAGCTAAAAAATATATTTTAAATGAAGCAGCAAATTATTTCAGATCACATGCAGCCGGACTTATCTAAATATAAACATAAATTCCAAATGCGTGTACGCAACTATCATGTTGATTCACTGGGGATAGTGCACAATGCAATATATCTCGAATACTGCGAATCGGGCAGGGTTGAATATATACGTGACCTTGGCTTCACTATCCTTGCAGGCGGTTTTTTGAAAAATGGAATTAAAGTCATGGTCAGAAGAAATGAAATTAACTATTATAATCCCGCAAGAACTGATGATTTGATTGATGTTTATACAAGAATTGCTTATATAAAAAATACAAGCTTCTGCTTTGAACATGTCTTGCTTAATGCAGAAACAGGTATATTTTATTGTGACCAGAAGTCAATCCAGGTTAATCTTAATACTGAAACAAACAAGCCCGAACGCCTTAAAGATGTATATAGAAAAATGTTAATAGATTTTGAAGGAGATAATATCGAGGTGATTGAATGATAAAGGATGTAAAATACTGGGAAGAGTTTGAAAAGAAATTGATTGCAGATACCAAACCTGATTATAAAAAGAATATGGAAATATTCAAACTGATGTTAGAGCATGCAAGAAAAGTTGGTGCTTTCCCACCTAAAGACCCATTAGAAGGAATTGAAGTAGATATAAGAATTGCCAAAATATTAAACGGGCTTGAATGAATTAATAGCAAATATTGCCGGTGCTTTAAAACGGAATAATATTCCTTACATGGTTATTGGCGGGCAGGCAGCACTTATGTACGGTGAGCCCAGGTTTACTAAAGACATAGATATTACATTAGGGGTGAATGTTGACAGGTTAAAAGATTTAATCTCAATTTCAAATAAACTCAATTTAAAGATTTTACCCGGTAACATAGAAGAGTTTGTCAGTAAAACCATGGTTCTGCCTCTTATTGATGAAATTACGGGACTTCGGGTTGTTCTAATATTTTCTTTAACTGATTTTAAAACTGAGGCAATAAAAAGATGTAAAGTATTTGATGTAAATAATGTTCCTGTGAATTATGCTTCTATCGAAGATATTATTATACTTAAGATATTCGCAGGCAGGGAAAGAGATATTGAAGATGTTAACGCAATTATTTTGAAACATCCTGCTTTTGATAAAGTATATGTAATGAACTGGCTGAAAAAGTTTGATGGAAACGAAGAGCTGTATTCTTCTAAATTCACAGAAATCTTAAATAAATTAAATAAATAATATTATCCGCTTCTGCCATTTCTCTTAAGGATTGTTTTTAAAAGCTTCTTTGTTTAATTTTAAAATACACATAATTATTAAAAATAGTATGTTATATAAGCTAAAAAGCTTCTTTTTTCTATTACTGATGATATCATTTTTTTGTAATAATTTGATATCACAGGAGTTAGAACCCACTGTTGATATTAATACGGATAAGCTTAGTATTGATGTCCGTGACAGGTTAACATCATTTAAGCAGGAAATAACAGATTATATTACTAAAACCAGATTTACCAATGAGGAAATTGTTAACGATGTAAGGGGAAAGCCGTATAAAATCAAATGCAATTTTATTTTTAATTTTACTGCAGCAACGGGTTTCGACAGCTATGAAGCTCAGGTTGTGGTAATTGCTCAAAGAAATATTTATAAAACCCAAAACTACACATCACTTCTCAGAATAAAAGATGATAACTGGGCTTTCAATTACACACGGGGACAAGCTTTCTATCATGATGACCTGAAGTTCAATTCTCTCACCAGTTTCATTGATTATTATGCTTATATGATTATCGGGACAGATGATGATTCATGGGAATTAGAATTAGGCACCAAACGTTTTCAAAAAGCGATGGATGTTGTAAACCTGGCAGTTGTAAACAGCTCTTCAAAAGGATGGGCTGATAATACTACGGCAAGAGCTTCAAGAAATACTTATCCGCAGGAATTGCTGAATTCAAGATATACCGATTTCAGGAAAGGTGTATGGCTGTATCATTTTGCAGGGATAGATTCTATTCAATACAATAAAAGACAGGCATTGGAAAGAGTTGCACAGGCAATTGACCTTATTGGAAAAACGAAAAAAGCTGAAGTAAGAGCTTTTACTATCAAGCAATTCTTTGAAACCAAGTACCTTGAAATTGCAACTGTACTTGTTGATTATTATGATAAAACCATTTACAGGCGGCTTGCTGAAATGGACCCTGACCATACTTCAACTTATGATGAATACAGTAAAAAATAATTAAATAAAATGAAAGAGGAAATAATATGAGAAAACTTATACCATTTGTTTTGCTGTTGTTGTTTGTTGGCTCAGAATATTCTTTTGCAGGAGACAAATTCGGAGAACGTTTACGCTTAAACGATAAATCCAAAACAAGCATAAAGCCTTACTTTAAAGAAGTGGAAAAAATGCAGCGGAGGAAGAATGCAATATTCAACCTGAACCTTGATATACAGGTAGGTGCAGATTTCTCGAAGGCAGATATTGATGTTAATAATGATTCTCTTAATTCACTTGAAACTACTCAAACAAAAGTCGGACCAACTGTTGGTGCAATTCTTTCAATAGATTTCCTGGGATTTGGATTTACTACCGGTGCTCAATACTCGCAGAAAGGAATCGAAACTAACCTGACAGAAAAACAAAATTTGAATTACATTAACATACCTTTACTTTTTGATTTTAATTTTGATTTTGGGAAAGTTTTAATCGATGGAAATCTGGGACCATACTTCGGACTTCTTATTTCGCAGGATGAAAATACTTTTTACAAAGTGAAAAATTTTGATTTGGGATTAACAGGAAGTCTTCAGGGAGCATATTTAATACAGAAATACCTTGGTATACTTCTTGGTGTAAAATATGAATACGGCGGATTGAATAATCTTGCACAAAATATAAATATTAATAAAATAAGAACCAATACGTTCTATGTGTATTCAGGCGTAAAGTTTTTTATATAATAAAACATTTCCGCGAAAGTGGAAATCTTCTTAATGATACGGAGAATTTTTTAATTCCCGCTTAATATTGAAAAAGTTAGGCGGGTTTTTTATAACTGATTTATTTGCATGTTTATATCTTATACAATCTTTCCGCATTCAGAGAAGTAACTCTTCCGACTTCTTCAATCGTAGTGTTTTTTAATTCTGCTATTTTTTGTGCTGTGTGTATTACATATGAGGGTTCATTCTGCTTGCCGCGGTAGGGAACAGGCGGCAGGTAGGGCGTATCTGTTTCAAGTAAAAAATGTTCCAATGGTATATTCTTCACAATTTCTATTGCAGTCAATGTCTTTTCATTCGGCTTATATGTTAAGTTGCCTGTAAATGAGATATAAAATCCCATCTCGATACATTTTTTTGCTATTTGCAAATCACCGCTGAATGAATGGAACTGTCCTTTCAGCTTACCGTTTTCATATTCATCAATAATTAATTGCATCAGGTCTTCGGAGGATTCACGGTTGTGAAGTATGACAGGCAGGTTATTTCTTTTTGCAATCTGAAGCTGTGATTTTAATACATGCTGTTCTAAAGCTTTGTCATATGGTTTCCAGTAATAATCCAGCCCTATTTCACCAATGGCAGCAATCTTATTTGAAATACATAATTCTTCAATTTCATTCAGGTCATTTTCATTGAAATCTTTTAATTCGGTAGGGTGGATACCAACAGCACCATAAAGCATATCATGCTTTTCAATAAGCTCAATTATCTCACGTGATGATTTTATATCTGTGGCAGGAATAATAATTTTGCTGATGCCGTTATCTTCTGCACGTTTTAAAATATCAGGCAGGTTTTTCTGAATATCAGGATAGTTTAAATGTGCGTGAGTGTCTATCATATTCTTTATAATGAATTGCGGGCAAATGTCTTTGTGTCATTCCTGCGAAGGCAGGAATTTACAATGATAGATTCGAACCAACTCTAAGCATTGAAGATTTTGATTAACATGAAATGATCCAATGCAGTATTATCTGTCCTGAAAGTTTGTTATAATCTACTCATAATGATTCCCGCTTTCGCGGGAATGACATAAATCTAAAACAAGCTCGCAATTTTGATATATTACTTTGTTAGGTTCTTTTCCTAGTTCTTAAACTCTTCGCTGACGAACGGCATTAATGCAAGATGACGGGCTCTTTTAATAGCACTGGTCAATTCTCTCTGCATCTTTGATGTGATACCGGTTATTCTTGATGGAAGAATTTTGCCCTGCTCATTAACAAACCTCGATAAAAGCTTCACATCCTTAAAATCAATATATTTAATACCTCTTGATTTGAAAGGATCTGTTTTCTTTCTTCTCGGCTGCTGTTTGGCATTCTGCATCTGCATTGCATTGTACTGCTTAAATGCTTCCTTCTTCTTTTTGTTCATCTTCATGAGATACTTTTCCTGTTTTGTGTTTTAATTATTATTGAAATTTTTATTTATGATTTAATTATTATTGAAAAATTTTTATGTACGCTTTAAATTATTATTGAAAATTGTTTTTATTATCCATTAAATATTTAATCGCGGCTTCAGTATCAAGCTTGCCGAAACCCCATTTTTCATTAGGCAGATGTCCAGTAAATTTATCCATAGCCGCAGTGCGGAGAATAATCTGCCTTACCTGTGAATGTGTCAGGTTCGGTGCATATTGAAGGAGCAATGCTGCTGTTCCAACTACATGCGGTGCTGCTGCACTTGTTCCGCTGAATGTCATATATCCGAAATTCTTCTCTATTGTGAATGTTGTATGCCCCGGAGCACAGATATCAACACCAAGTTTACCCGTAAGGTTATAACCCCAGCTGCTGTATGATGCTACATCACCGATTCTGTCAAACCACCCGAAATTAACGGTATAAGCCCCGATTGCCATTAAGCTGTCGGCAGTTGACGGAAACATTACGCTTGATATATATGATACTTTATTTTCAGTTGTCCAATGTGAAGTACCAGCCCATGACTGCGACACATCAACCACATATCCCCTGAAAGCAGTCTGTTTATCTGTAGTTATGTTTACCTTCCAGTCACCTTCAACAGTTCCTGAATCCTGCCGTGATATACCAACCCTGAACATTACCGTACCTCTGGGCGAGACTTCTTTTGCATATGAAATATTATATTTGCCTGTCTTAACAATATCATTACCGGTTGTCAAAACAGGTGTTACTTTTCTATCGGGTGTTTCAATTGTAAATGAAAGATTACTGTTTTCATCCCTCCACAGGAAGGATAAAAACACGCCATTATTTATTAAATCCTCTGTATATTCAGGACAGGTGAATGTATAACTGCTTTTTTGATTTGCATTAAGCGTATCCATAATCATCATACTGCCTTCACCGAAATTACCTGCTCCGCCTACAACTGTAACACCGTCATTAACAGCCATATCATTGACCAATTGCTCTTCAGGTGATGAGCCATCCATGAATTCCCACATCCATTCACCGTCTTCAAACAGAAGGATATTAACTTTTTCCTCCCTTAGAAAACTTATAAGCTCGGGGAATGTTGTTACAAACCTCGGAGTATAGTTATATCTTACACTGGCAACTACAATTTCTGCATCGGGAGCTAACCCGTGCATTCTTTGTACACCATAATGTCCGCCCAGTATTATTCCCGAAACGCCTGTTCCGTGTCCTGAGCTGTCATCTTCGGTGTATATAAGGTCAACGCCTCTTCTTCTTACATTACCGCTTCGTTCCCTCACTGCACGCACTTTGGATGTTTTAAGTGCTGCAACTTTTTCATTAACATCAAGACTGCCGTTTTTGTTTTCATCAAGTATGATAAAGAGCTGTTCACCGTATGTTGGGTCTTTTTCCGTAAAGCCCGCATCAGGACCGTAATCCCTTTTCTTATTTCCGTTTGCATCTGCATAAAGAAAATCATAATCAGGGTCAAACTTTTTAAATTGAATACCGGGAAGCATATCCCAAGTATTATCCCGTATCTCTATATACCTGAGGACTTCGTTCTTTTCAATATTCCCGTCATTATTTAAATCAACTCCATCTTCACCGAAAGTCAGCTTTCCGTCATCATCAACATCTTTCCAGTTAAACTCCCCCCCATCTGCAAAAAACAGCATTGGATGGAATATATCAATTCCCGAATCAACATCTCCGACGACCACACCTTTGCCCGTAAGCGGCTTGCCGTCTTTATCTAAATATACATTTTTTAAGACTGAAGTTATCTGATATTGCTGTGCATGCGAAAACGGCACAAAAAATACCCAAACCACAGCTATAATTGCGGTTATTATTTTCATAAACAACTAATATAGCTTAAAAAATAAGGATTTTCAACGAATATCGTTAGTATTTTAAACAGAATAATTTTCATAATGTTTCAGGAAAGTTCAGAGAGTTCAGAGAGTTCAGAGAGTTCAGAGAGTTCTTAGAGTTCAGAGAGAATAATCTTTCAATCTTCTAATCTTCCAATCTTCCAATCTTCCAATCTTCCAATCTTCCAACCTTCCAATCTTCCAATCTTCCAACCTGCAACCTGAAACCTGAAACCTAAAACCTGAAACCTGTTACCCTCACATCATTTCCTTCATCCGTTTAGCTGACTCCTTAAACAGGAATGCCATTTCCTCTTCGCCAACAAGGTATTGTCCTTTTTCGATATCGATTTTTTCTCTCCATTCCATCGGACATCTGTTCTTCAAATAAAATATTATTGCCTTCATATCGGGCGGGTAATATTTTGTAACGGTACGTGCTGATGAAGTACCGTTGCGTGAGCTGTAAACAGTTTCACTGCGTTCAAAGCCCATTGCTTTATTATACAGCGATTCCATTACGCTCTTTGCTGCTTTTTTGCGTCCTCTTTCTATAGATTCCCGTAATGCCTTATTCTTACTGTAAGCACGGTTAAACTGCCTGTAAGTGATATTATAAAAATCGGCAATCTGTTTTTCATTTAAGCCGAAACCCGAAAGCCGCTCTATCATACCGGCATCTGTAATAATTGCGTCTAATCTTTTTGATTTATAACGCAGGATGATTCTTTTTTTTGGCTGAATTAATGTTATCATATAATTTTTTAAAATAAAAAAAGGGCAGCTTCCGAATTTCGAATTTCGGATTGCCAATTCCGGATTGAAAAAACTATTCAATTCGCAACTGACAATTCCTGCCTGCAGCAGGCAGGCGTAATTCGTAATTAAAAGCTGCCCTGAGTTCTTCAGTGACAAGCTATATCACTATACAAATATACAATATGAATTTTGTTTTTGCAAGTATTTACTGAAAAAAATCTGAACACAGAATGTACAGATAAGACAGTTTCCCACAGATTTTGCCCAAATACACAAAGGCACAAAGATAAAACCCCGGGCATAGGCCTCCTGTGCCCTTACGCAATTTTGTGCGGATATTCTTGCTAAGTCTAATTATTAGAATTATCCTTATTATTCGGAAAATTATTTTAATAGGTATATCGTTTATAAACGAATAATACCAAGACTTAGTAAGCATAATGGGTAATTGTAAAACTTACTAATTCACCTTACGCAAGAGTATAATCATAAGTTATCATTTTAGATTTTGTTTATAATTTCAGTTCCTGTCCTCACCCCTCCTGTCCTGTGATACAGGAGGGGTGAGGACAGGAACTGAAATTACCCGCATATTTTTTTCGTTAACAAATTGATTTATGATTTGCGTAAGGTGAATTAGCAAGAATAACATATGCGAACATGCGTAAGGTCACACCCCAGTTTGCATTTCTAATTGTATATCAATATTTTTGCGAAATTATTTTTAAAAAAAAGGAGTAAATAAATGACAGCAAACAAATTCTTCGAAAACAAATTCAGATTGTTAATAATTGTTATAATAATATTGACGTCATTCATGATTGCCGGATATTCGGTGAAATCCTTTTCAGGTAAAGACGGTTTTTCGGATTACAATGATTTAACCGGTGCATGGAAGGGCAAGGTGCAGTTTAAAAGCGGCTCTTTTGCTTCTGTTAAAGACCTTGAGTTTATGTATATATTCAATGAAGGTGGTACAATGATGGAGTCCTCAAATTATGACGGTGCTCCGCCTGTACCGCCTGCTTACGGCATCTGGAAAAAAACAGGAGATAAACAATATGAAGCCAAATATACTTTTTATATCACTAAAGCTCCGAAAAATTTAGAAGAGATTGGAACAGGCGGCGGTTGGATGCCTGCCGGTTATGGTGTACTTATTGAAAAAATAACTCTCTCCGGTGAAGGTAAATCCTTTATTTCAACTATTAAGCTGGATTTATTTGACCAGTCCGGTAACCCAACTGATGGCGGCGGTGAAGCAGAAACAATTGTGGCTAGGATGGAGTTTTGAAATGGCTGCAGCTTGGGGGTTACACGTACTGATTGAAATAAGAAATAATATTTTAACCTGCTTATCACAATAGCAAAGAAATCTTTCCCTGAATAAATATATTATTGTGTAAAAAAATTTAAAAATTCAGAGGGAAAAAGGGGATTCTGCAAAATTGCTCACTGCCGTCCAATATAAAAATGGAACTCGGTTAAACTCCGAAAAATAATCTATAAATGATAAAAAAATATTTGTAATCGACGAGAACTCCCTCTCCTGGCATAGGCGTCAGGTTAACAGTAAAGAGATTTGAAATTGATAAAAGACAAGGGGTAATATTATTTATATGCTTATTTCCCGATTTATGTATATATCATATAAATAACTCTAATCATTAATTTTCTTATTACCCCTTGCCAATCACAATTTAACACGAAGTAAGCATACAGGGGTCAAGTTAAGGATGAAGAGATTCCATCTTTGTTCCTTCAAGAATTGAATTATTACTTATTTATTATTCTATGAAAGAATACTAACACTTACACGGAGAATCTGAAGATGGAATCTCTCAGTGTTGGATATTTATTACTTCTTGTTTATTTGAAATTATGGGATAGTTTTTTATCTTACCGCTTCTTACCGGATAAATAGAGATTCCATCTTTTAAATCACAGGTTAATCAAAATTTTCCTTTATAGAATGATAATTAATTGAGCGTTAATCATGCAAGAAACAAAGATGGAATCTCCTCATCTTAACTTTACGTTTTTGCGGGTAAACAGAGTTATCGCAGAATCTTGAGATTGATTATTATGCATTTTACATATCCGGATATTTTTATAATCCATCAAATTCCAATTGCTATAGCAGAGATTTACTGTTAATTGGAGTATGCAACGGGTAATGGAGTAGTGTAAATCCGGGTTGTTTTTTGAGATTATTCCTGAATTGTAAATATATTTATTGACACGATTACCCCTTGTCTTTTATCTATTTCGAATCCTCTTTTCCTTAACTTGACGTCTGTGCCAGGAGATGGGGGTAAATTTTTTACTTCAATGTTTTGGACGGATGTGAAAATTGCTCCGTTTTTCTTATGCCTAAACTATTGACATATCAATATTTATATATTATATTCGCATATAATCTAAAAAGAAGCGACTTACACCAATTATCCTGTAACTTTACTGCATACTGGTTGTTCACAATAGCCGGTTATCCTCTAGTTACTCATCTGGTTAAATAATTACTGTATAATACTTTCTATATTTTGATTTAATTCTAAATAATTCAATACTATGATTTAAATCTATGACATACGAAATTACAGTTATATTTTCAAAGCTTGCCAAAGGAACTGTCAGAAAAGTAAATTTTAAATATCTCATTAATAATTCATCAACATTTAATATTATATCATGTATAAAAAAATTACATTTATTATTATTGTTTTATGTCTTTTTCTTTGTGATATTTTATCACAGAGTATATTTAATGATGCTCTTAATTTAAGAGAAGCGATTGATACTAAAAATTATAATGCTATTCAAAAAATTCTTAATAAATATCCTGCTGTCCAATGTTCCCACGAAAATAATCCTTTTTATAAAGAATATATTAGTAATTTACCAAGTGGATTAGAAGGGTTGCAAAATGAAACAAAAGGGCTAAAAGAACAAGAATTTGTAAATAATAGGGCAGGAATTGGATATTTAGCAGTTGATGCACTTGCAAAATTATTTATTAAAAGAGCAAAAGAATATTTATCAGGAATTTTCGTTTCCGGTTTAAAAGAATATTTACAAAAAGAACCAGTTGCAAGCTTGTTCCCAAATTCAAGCAGTTATTTGATTGCAATAGGTACAAATGATGAAAATGCAAATTACACGAACGTATTAAAATTTTTACAGGAATCGTATCAAAAAGATATAACTGACATAATGTATAATTCATCTAATCTTCTCAAGGATTCTTCTAAGATAAAAAGTATTGTAACTCCGGAAATATTTTGTAAATATATTAATATTAGAAAATCAGATGAAGCGTTTTACTATTTCTTAATTACTGATGTTATAAAAGATCTTGAAAAGGAAAAACACCCTTCAGAAATAATCGGCAAAATATGTTTAGACCCGCTTATTATAAATAATACAGGGAAATTTTCAAAAACTATAGGTTTAATGTCTGCATTATCTCTTTCTTTATTAGAATCCAATAGCTCAAGAAATAATTGGGTAGAATACGATAAATTTGTAAATTTCTTTAATTCTGATACATCAAGAAATATATTTTATGGACTAATGTATCAGAAGTTTTGCAATGATGATAAATTGAAAAATCTAAACTATGGAGATAAAAAATTCTTTGAATACCTGGAAGGTATTAAAGGAAATACAAACAAACTGGATAATTATCTGAAAGAATTTTTAGATAAGGCTAATGTGTTACAGGAATTGGTGACAAATATTAAAAACAGAAAGAAGGAAGGATTAAAAATTGAATTTAATGATTATGTAAATTATGTAAATGAAGTTTTATCTCTAATAAATTCTTCTTTGAAATATACCGGACCGGAAGGTGATAATCCTATCTTTGAAAATACAGATAATATATACAAAGTAGTCAGTGGCGTGCCTTCATTATATGAAAACATATGTGCTAAGAACTATAGTTCTGCAATTGTCAGTTCGTATATTCTATTCAAAACATTAGGTTTTAATGATTTAAGCATGATAAATAATGATTTTATTAAATATGGTTCATTCCTTGCATCTATTGCTAATGCAACAACAAGTGATGATGTAGAAAATGCTATTGAGGCTTTTGCATTACCACCAGGCAGTTTTACAATGAAAAGAAAAGTTAGCATGAACATTGGTTTGAATGGTTACCTGGGAGGCTTTTTTGGCGGAGGTATTTCAAACGGGACAAAAAGCCGTATGTACGGAATGACTGCTCCGATTGGAGTTGAATTAAGCACTGGGTTCGGATGCTTTTCTCTGGGATTATTTCTTCCGGTTATGGATATTGCTGCATCTGTATCTTACAGTCTAATAAATGATACAAGCCAAACCAGGAATGATTTTTCATGGAATGATATAGTTTCTCCCGGCGCATATTGCACAATTGGAATATCGAGAGATTTTCCTTTTTCATTAGGGTTTGGTGTACAATATGGACCTATTTTAAGCAAGTTTGCTGATAATGAATCAGCAAAGAAAAGAATTTTCAGATGGTCAACCTTTATAGCATTGGATATTCCTTTATTTAATTTTTATACAAAACCTAAAAACCATAAGTAGCATCTATGAAATAGCTGTATGGTAAGAAAAGAATTATAATTCGTGTAACACCATTTATTTTTGGGCAGTGTCTGGTCTATCTTAAAGATATGAAAATCTATCATGGCCGTATAGACAAGTGTAATCTTTCATAATGACAAATGACCTAAACGCAGGCCTGACACACATCATCCGGCATGAATAAAATGAATAATCAACGACGGGACAACTACGATGCAGTTGTATCTTTATTTTTCAACTATCAAATATGGTTAATCACTACGTGATAGGATAGACAAGTGTAATCTTTCATAATGACAAATGACCTAATGGCAGGCATGACACACATCTTACAGCTTGGAGAATTTATCATAATCCTTGTGTTGCAAAATGTCACCCCTTCGGGGTTCGTTTTCTTTTTTGTGATATTTCTACCATAATGTCATCCCTTCGGGATTTAAAGCATAGACAGGAATATGCACATCTTACGGCTTGGAGAATCTTTCATTGCCATTGGTTTTCAATCATAACTTAAATTAGAATAAACCGGATAATCAACAAAAGGCAACTACTCTGTAGTTGTATCTTTATTTTCCAATTATCAAATATGGTTAATCACTACGTGATAGGATAGACAAGTGTAATCTTTCATAATGACAAATGACCTAATGGCAGGCCTGACACACATCTTACAGCTTGGAGAATTTATCATAATCCTTGTGTTGCAAAATGTCATCCCTTCGGGATTTAATTCCATATCAACAATATTTCTACCATAATGTCATCCCTTCGGGATTTAATTCCATATCATCAATATTTCTACCATAATGTCATCCCTTCGGGATTTAAAGCATAGACAGGAATACACACATCATCCGGCATGAATAAAATGAATAATCAACGACGGGACAACTACGATGCAGTTGTAATTTTATTTTTCAATTATCTAATATGGTTAATCACTACGTGATAGGATTCCTCCCCATAATTGCTTCTCATAAACCAGCTCCGGGTACAATATTAAAATAGCATGCCTGCCCGTACAAGCGTGCTGGAATGACACAGCAGTTGAAGCCGCATCTCTATCAGTGAAATCTGTTGATATCAGCGTCATCTGTCCCATTGGGATCCCACTGGGATGATTCAGACAGTCTTATGTTCATCAGTGTTCATCCGGTGGTCACTCAGCGGGCACTCCATGGTCACTCCGTGGGCACTCTATGGGCACTTTACGGGCAGGTTTTGGGCAGGAGTTTTTGAAAATCGGCTGTAACACATTGCAATATAAGCAGATAACTCGTGACCAAAGTGTCAAAAAAAGCTCAAAAAGCGGCGATTAAACGCACCAAACGCAATTTCCGAAAAACTACTCCTGCCCATTTTTCATGAACGGGGTTTCACCGGGTCTGAAGTGAAAAAATAGTCAGTCGAAAAAGTCGAGAGTAGGGAGTCGTGAGTCAGGGAGTCAAGAGTTGATGATAAATTCCAATTCTCAAATCACAAATTGTAAACTAATTCGAAATTCACAATTCGCAATTCGAAATTATGAGCCCCAATCTCTGTTATATCTGAAATCAACATTGATTGTCCGGTTGGAAACTTTTGCAATAAGCGGAGGCACACGCTTAAATTGATTTTTGCGGATGATGGTTCTAACACGTTTGATGAAATCGGATTTAAAACCCAACTGTACAAGTTCTGCATCATAGTATCTGCAGTCAATCATATAAAACAGCAGGCGGTCAACTTCATTGTAAGAGAAGCCAAGTTCTTTTTCATCCGTCTGCCCGATCCACAGGTCGGCAGATGGTTTTTTCTTAATGATAGATTGAGGGACTTTGAGGAGTCCGGCAAGCTGCCACACCTGGGTTTTATAAAGGTCACCGAGTGGATTTATTGCAGAAGCGCTGTCGCCAAATAAAGTAGAATATCCAAGCAGGATTTCCGTCTTGTTCCCGGTACCCAATACAAGCCCGCCCGCTTCATTGGAAAAATCATAGAGGCAGATCATACGCATGCGTGCAATGATGTTTCCTTTGCGTACCTTATCCATATCATCGTTAATCAACGAATCGACAGCATCTGTAATATTGATTAATTTGGTTTGGATTTGCAGTTTTTTAGCTGCAATCAGGGCATCGGAAATACTTTCCTTACTGCTCGATTTGTAGGGCAGAAGTAATCCTTTGACATTATTTTTTCCGAGAGCTTTAACGGCAAGATAAGCGGCAACAGTAGAATCTATGCCTCCTGATAATCCAATTACACACTTGTTGATTCCAAACCTTTCAGTCTCAATTTTTATGAACTCTGAAAGTACTTTTACCAAACTGGAATTAACAGGAGGATAGAAAATATCTTTCTTTAAAGAGCTGTTTTCTGATTCCAAATTCGTATTACATAATACAATTAAAACGTAGCGTAATCATAAGGGTCATAATAGAAATTATTTTTTGGCAACCTGGTAAACAATTTTTCTGATGGTATCAAACTGAAGATATGGGAACATTTCCTGGATCTTATCGATAGCTTCGCCAGCACTCATTTCTCTTCTCATATCCTTGTACATTTGTCTAATCTTATAATCTCTGATTGCTTTTTCATCAAGCAATTTATATTTCTTAAGATTATTATAGGTTTCATCATCGATCAATTCACTTAGAGGATTTTCACTCTTTGATTTGATTTGCGGCTTCATTTTTGTTCTCCTGTCCGATAGTCGGACGATTTGTTAATTAATAATACCTTGCAAAAACTATAGTAGCTTTGGTTAAATATTTTCTCCTCCCCTATGATACAAATATAATTCATTTTCAAGATAAAAATCAAGTATTCTAAGCACTTAAAGAGGTGAGTGTACAAGTAACTTTAACGAAATATGCATAAATTAGTGCACTATTCGCTATAAAAACTAACGAAGGAATGAGACAATTTGTTTCATAGTTTAACATAAATATTTAAGCTATTGTATACAATCACATAACGTGGATTGGCTATTCTTCACTTGAAAGACGGTGAATTTCTCTATATTTTACATATAATTATACCGGGAGACGAAAGGAATTAAAACAGGAAATTACGATGGATTTGAGAAGAATAATCTTCAGTTTGTTGGTGGTTTTAGGGGTAATTTCACAGATAATCTTGTATTTTATGTATTTTATTTTTTTAATTTCACTTGTATTCAATAATTCTTCCGAAACACTACTTTTTATACTAAAAAAAATTGACCTATTAATATTAAAACCTTAATTATTAAGCCATGAGAATAATTACCAAGTTACTTACAGGGATACTTTTAGTTACATTATTAGCAGTTCTAACTTCTTCATGTAAAAAAGACGATGGAGTAGTAACACCAGATTCCAATACTAACTGGACCAAAACATTTGGAGGTTCTGTTTCAGATGTTGCAACAGCAATGTTACCCTCACCGGGAGGTTATATTGTATTCGGACATACCACATCATTTGGAGCAGGCAATGATGATGCCTTTGCAATGCAAATAAATGATAACGGTGATGCAGCATGGGTTAAATCATACGGCGGTAGCGGTTTTGATGTTATTACATCTGCTGCTCAGACTATCGATGGAAATTTTATAATGGCAGGTACTTCTACGTCGTTCAATGCATCACAGATAGATGTTTTTGCAATTAAAATTGATGCAAGCGGCAATCTTATATGGGCAAAATCTTATAAGCTGCCCGGAATGGATTATGCTGTATCTGTAAAGCAAAAAGATGACGGCAGTTATGTAATTGGGGGGAGCTCTGATTCTTATGGTGCGGGGTACTCGGATGCTATGTGGCTGAATATTGATGCTTCAGGAAATCTCGTGAGTGCTAAAGTTTACGGCGGAGTATGGAATGATGTAGCAACTTCTATGGTGTATTTTAACGGTGGCGGATTTAATATTGCCGGTTATACATTTTCTGCCGGTGCTACGTGTGATATAATGCTTCTTTCCTTATCCCCAAGCGGCGACCTGAACTGGGCTAAAGTTTACGGTGGTGAAGGTATTGACCAGGCTAATGACGTGGCAATAACTGATGATGGAATAGGAATATATGGATTTATTATATCAGGATACACTCAATCTTTTGGCTTAGCTTCAGGAGATGCTTATTTTATAAAGACAGATATAAACGGTTACCACCAATGGTCTAAGACAATAGGTGGTTCAACCGGCATGGACCAGTCATTAAGAGTTATTCAAACAGAAGACGGCGGTTATATTTCTACAGGATTTTCCAATTCATTTGGAACGGCGGCAAATGGTATATTTAATATCCGTTTGTTTGGTGATGGTGCTTACAAATGGTCTGCTGTTTACGGAGGTGCTTCAAATGAACAAGGGAATTCAATATTTGAACTGGGTGATAATGGATTAGTAATTGCAGGCATCAAGCAAACAAGTGCGAATATTAATGATATTACTGTCAGCAGATTAAAAGAAGACGGTACTGCATGCGGAAATTATAATTCAGTTTCTCCTTCAGGAGGAGACCCGGTAACATCGGTTATTGAAACGAACAATATTACCGCATTAAGTGTTACTACATTTGAAACTGTAAATGCAAATATTATAGTTAATACAGCAAGCTTTAATTCAGAAGTTAATTGTAGTAATCCTTAAATGTAATTAATGAAGGTACCCACATATCACAAATATGGTATAACAAAATCGCAGCTTGAAAAATTTGATGAGAAGAACAGGAAAATATCTCATCTGCTCACTCATAAAATTCCGATAGCCGCAGGAATAGTTTTAGGTACTACCATATACATTATCAATTTCAGAAAGTATGCACCGGTAAATGTATTACAGGTAATTTCGCAGCTTTTTATTTTCATTTCTCTTGGCATACTGTGTGTTGGGTTACCTATGATATTATTTAAACTTATCGAAAATTATTATTACAGGCATATTGGGCGGAATAATAAGACTTACATTAATATTCTGAAATATAAAAAAGATAAAGAAGATTATGAATACTGGCATTTGCGGTCTGATGAAAGATTCTGGAAATTAATTGACGGGTATACTTTTGAAAGGGAAGTCGTCAGCATATATAAGAAATTAGGATATGACTTAAAAACCGAAGTAGCAGTTAATGGTCACACACCCGAATTCATTTTTGATAAAGACAGCAAAAGCATATGCATGAAATTTGTTACCAATAAAACTATAGAATTACCGGAAGAAGTTGAATCAATAGTAAGTGAATCAAAATCCGTTTACGACAAAATTACAATAATCACATCAAAAGGATATAAGTCCGGACTTCCGGGTAAACTGAATGCAAATGTTGAATTGCTTGATACAAAGGATATTGTAACTATGCTTAAAACCATAAATGAGTAATTGATTTAAAATTTAAAATTAGTAAGTAATTTCCTATATCATGAAATACATAATTTTAATATTACTGTTTACTTTAATAACCGGATGTAATGCCGGGAAAAATGACACTCTAAAAGAATCCGGCAGAAGCTTATCTGAGTTAAATGACGCTCCGGAAAAAATAATTATTGATAATAAAACATATATAATAGAGCCATATGTCTGGCGTAACTTAATGCCTGTTACAAACCCTAAAGATAAAACAGGTTTATTAATGAGCATCAAGCTCAAAACACAGGATGGTACTGCTATTGACCAGAAAATTAAGGCATCAACAGCATGGGTAATTAATAATACGGATGTATGGGAAACACCTGTTGCAGAAACCGAGCTTAAAGAACAGACATCAATTGAGTATTATGCAAGAAATGGCCCCGAATGGAAACCTGAGCAAAAAGTAAATGTAGTAATTGAAATCGAAGCAAATAACAAAAAATATTTACTTCAGGCAAAAGACCAGATAATACAGGCAGTTTATTAAGTTTATAAAGTTTGTTAAGATTTAGATTGAGATAAAATTCCGGGCTAAAACGTTTTCCTGAAAACTGAGTTAATTTCTAAGAGGAAAATAATAAAAAAAATTCCCGGATTATTAAATTACGCTGCAGAACTCACCGGATTTAATCTGATTTACTTCAACAATAATATTATAAAGCGGACAAACATAGTATTTGTTGTTTTCATGTAATCCTTAAATTAATATACTTTATAATCTTAGAGAACTTTTTCCAAGTTCTTCGGATTTAACACTAGTATGAAACAATATCGATTTATTGTTTTCCAGTTATTAAATAAATAGAAAATTTTTTATACTCTTCTTTCTGCTGAAAATAAATTAACAATAAAAATAAATTGATTAAAAAAAATTCTTTTGCCATGAAAAAGTATATACTATTTAAGAGTATTCTGTTTCTTTTATTATCTTATAATTTTGTTTATGCTGACTGGTCACACAGTACAGGAATAAACACCAGTTTTGTTTACACATTTACTGCAAGCAGCAACAAAATATTTACCGGCACACATAACCACGGAGTTTATTATTCTGCAGATAACGGGATAACCTGGGTTCAAACTGAATTAAATTCGCATACTGTTTTATCATTAATTGCGCAAGGAAACTATTTGTATGCAGGTACAAATGGTTCCGGTATATACCGCTCATTTGATGAAGGAGCAATTTGGGAACCGACTGCGTTGAATAACTGGAGTATCTATTCATTAGCTGTAAATGGGAATAATTTATTTGCGGGTTCAAGCAGTTTTGGAATTTACAAATCTACAAATAATGGACGCAGCTGGATTACCTGTTTATATAATCAAACGGCAAAATCTCTGGCAAATGCGGGTAGTAATATTTTTGCTGGTACTGTAAATAATGGGGTATTTACTTCAGGTAATAATGGATCAATCTGGACTCAAACTACTTTAAATAACAGGTCTATTATTTCATTAGATATCAGAGGAAATAATATTTATGCAGGTACTAACGGGTATGGAATTTATAAATCATCAGACAGTGGTTCTAACTGGACTCATACTGTTTTTAATAACCAAACAATTACATCTATATATATCCAGGGTAACAATATATTTGCCGGTGCAATTAATGATGGAGTGTATATTTCTACCAACAATGGAACGAACTGGACGCAAAAAAATGAAGGTCTGCCGGATATTGTTGATATATATTCACTTTTTGTTTCAAATAATAATTTAATTGCAGGTACAAAAGATTTCGGTGTCTGGTATAGGTCCATTTCAGATATTATCGGAGTAAAAAATATTTCTAATGAAGTACCGGAGAAATTTCAGCTATTTCAAAATTATCCAAACCCATTTAATCCAGTTACAAAAATAAAGTTTGATGTCCAGCAGGAAGTTAGAAATCAGAGTTTAGAAGTTAGAATTGTCATTTATGATATACTTGGCAAAGAAATAGCCACCCTTGTAAATGAACAGCTCAAACCCGGTACTTATGAAGTGGAGTGGAATGCTGCTGATTATCCATCAGGAATTTATTATTATAAATTAATAACGGATGGATTTAGTGAAACTAAAAAACTTGTTTTGCAAAAATAGCGAAAATGCAATCCCTCTTTTAAAGAACAATTTAGGAGAGGGTATTCTCTGCAATCAATAATCTATAATCTGCAATCCGCAATCTGTAATCTGCAATATATAATCTATAATCTGCAATCCGCAATCTGTAATCTGCAATCTGTAATCCGCAATCTGTAATCTGCAATCTGTAATCTGCAATCTGCAATCTGTAATCTTCAATCTCCAATCTGCAATCTTCAATCTCCAATCTGCAATCTTCAATCCGCAATCCGCAATCTTCCCTCAAAATTATCATAGATTAAAACCTCATTTACGTTTATATTTACTATTAATTAATTTCAAAAAATATGTCATTAAGAATTAAAGCAGAAGAAACAGCCGCGGTTTGTGTTGATATTCAATCAAGATTGTTTCCTATCATTCATGAAAATGAACAATTAAAGAAAAATGTAATTACATTAATAAACGGATTGAAGGTGCTTGATATCCCGTTACTTGTAACCCAGCAATATACAAAAGGACTCGGAGAAACAGTTGATGAGATAAAAGAAGCCATAGGAGAATACAATTATATAGAGAAAATGTCATTCAGCTGCTGCGGTGATACGGGTTTTATGGACCGGCTCAGAGAGCTAGATAAGAAAAATGTAATATTAATGGGAATAGAATCACATGTATGTGTGCTCCAAACAGCATTAGATCTGATAGATAATGGGTATACACCGGTATTAATTGCTGATTGTGTTTCATCACGCAAACCAAATGACAAGAAGTTTGCATTAAAAAGAATGAAATCTGCCGGAGCAATATTATCAACTTATGAATCTATATTATTTGAGCTGACAGTTGTATCAGGAACAGAGAAATTTAAGCAAATAGCAAAGCTGATTAAATAGTTTATAAGGTTTATAAGGTTTATAAGGTTTATAAGGTTTATAAGGTTTATAAGGTTTATAAGGTTTATAAGGTTTATAAGGTTTATAAGGTTTATAAGGTTTATAAGG
>Ga0209819_10000103_pt1 | contig 24476 bp, 15 predicted proteins | sample PPLLak2March2015_FD_187248 | JGI IMG/M metagenome (GOLD analysis project Ga0209819, IMG submission 187248) | Freshwater sediment microbial communities from Prairie Pothole Lake near Jamestown, North Dakota, USA - PPLs Lake P7 Core (1) Depth... | ecosystem: Environmental > Aquatic > Freshwater >... | reverse complement strand
GCCTGATAAGGCATCGGCCTCTCCTGTTGCCCTACACTTTATACACATCTCGGGACCGCCGCCGGATGCAGAGAGCCGCGCACGGAGCGAACGGGCTTCAGCCCGGAGCGCAGTAAGCGGGCCACCCAGTGAACCCCTGGAGCTCGGTAGTCTCGAAGTGCCAAGTTCGGGCGGCGCGCCAACTACCGAGCTCCCAGGGGTTCACTGGGTGGCCCGCTTACTGCGCTCCGGGCTGAAGCCCGTTCGTTCCGTGCGCGGCTCTCTGCATCCGGCGGCGGCCCCTTCGCCCCTTCCTCCCTTCGCCCCTTCGCCCCTTTGCCCCTTCGCCCCTTCGCCCCTTTGCCCCTTTGCCCCTTTGCCCCTATTTTTCTATTGCTTTCCAATAGAAGACGGCCGTAGTATATTGGCAACCAATAGGAGATCGCAGGGTGGACAAGACAGACGTCTGGCAAGGAACTCTGGCTCTGATGGTGCTGAAGACGCTGGAAACGATGGGGCCTCTCCATGGTTATGGCCTGGCACGGCGCATTGAGCAGACCAGCGGAAATCAGCTGACAGTCCTTTACGGCACCTTGTATCCGATCCTGCTCAAGCTGGAGCAGGAGGGTCATATCCTGGGCAAATGGGGGCAGTCGGACAACAACCGCAAGGCCAAGTACTATTCGTTGACGCGGTCCGGCAGGAAACACCTGGCAAGTGAGACGAAGCGCTGGGAGCAGAGGACGGCCATTATGGGCCGGTTCCTGTCGCCTTCCGAGGAGGCCTGATGAGCACGATTCGGGCGCTGCTGTCCCGCCTGGCAGGGGTTTTCAACCAAGCGGCCAAGGACCGGGAGCTGCAGGAGGAGATCGACAGTAACCTGCAGCTGCACATCGAAGACTGCCTGCGGTCGGGAATGACTCCTGAGGAGGCTCGGCGCCACGCGCTCGTCAAGCTTGGCGGGTTGGTATCGGTCAGAGAGTCGTGCCGGGACCGCCGCAGCATTCCCTGGCTGGAATCCGGTATTCGAGATCTTCGCCACAGCCTGCGAATGCTGCGCCGCAGTCCGGGGTTCACACTCATCGCTCTGCTCTTGCTGGCGCTTGGCATTGGAGCGAACACGGCGATATTCACGCTGCTCGACCGCCTGATGCTTCGGCCCCTGCCCGTAAAAGACCCCGACCAGCTCGTTATGATCTGGACCACCGGCCCACACCTGGGAAGCAACCAGGGATCGCGATCGTCCTCGTACCCGATGTACCAGGATTTCGAGGAGGGAGCCGAGGCTTTCTCCTACGTTTTCTGCCGCCACTTCACGCCGCTTTCCGTCAGTTGGGAAGGCCAGGCCGAGCGCGTCATGGGGGAGCTGGTGTCCGGGAACTACTTCTCGGCCCTCGGCCTTGGTGCAGCCGTCGGGCGCGTCTTCTCATCGGAAGAAGATGATCGGGTGTACAAGGGGCATCCGGCGGTCGTCTTGAGCCATCAGTATTGGGTCGCTCGCTTCGCGGCCGATCCTGCGGTAGTCGGAAAGGAAATCCTGGTCAACAGTTACCCGATGGTCGTGGTGGGCGTCTCGGCCGCCGGATTCACGGGTGTCGACCCGGCACGCTCTCCGCAGATCCGCGTCCCCATTCAGATGAAACCGCTCATGACACCCGGTTCTGACAATTTGGGAAACCGCCGGAACCAGTGGATCCAGATTTTTGCCCGTCTGAAACCTGGCTTCACTCGCGAATCCGCCCTGGGCTCGCTCGAGGCGCTGCTCAGTCAGACTCTGGAGCGGGAAATTACTGAACCAGCCCTTCGCGATATTCCGCGCAGTCTTCGCGAGCGCTTCCTGGCCCGGAAGGTCAGGATGGAATCGGCGGCGAGCGGCTATTCGCATTTGCAGGGGACGAGTCAGAGGACGATGTTCGCCACGTTGATGGCGATGGTCGGGCTGGTGCTCCTGATAGCCTGCTTCAACGTCGCGAGCTTGCTGATCGCGCGGGCAGCGGCGCGTCAGAAGGAAGTCGCGGTCAGGCTGGCTATCGGAGCGTCGCGCGGACAACTGACACGCCAACTGCTGATCGAGAGCATGGTACTCTCGCTGACCGGCGCCGGGCTCGGACTCGTCCTTTCGGCAGGGCTTCTTTGGGCATTGCTTGGCTTCCTTCCCACAAACGGCATGCTGCTCACCGTCTCCCCTTTGCCGGATTGGCGGATCTTCGCGTTTACCGTTGGACTGGCGCTCCTGACCGGCCTGATTTTCGGCCTCGCTCCCGCCTGGCAGTCGGTACGGGTCGATCTGTCAAGCGCTCTCAAGAGCGAAGGCGCGATCACAGGAGGCGCAGGATCGGCGAGGCTGCGCAGGGGGCTCGTGACGGCGCAAGTCGCCTTCTCGTTTCTCCTGCTGGCCGGCGCCGGGTTGTTCGTGAAGACATTGAGGAACCTGGAACAGACGGACCCCGGATTTCACGACATCGAACACCTGGTCACCTTCCAGATCGATCCGGCGCGTAACGGATATTCAAAACCTCGGGTCAAAAACTTCTGCTCGCTCCTGCAGGACAACATCAAATCGTTGCCGTACGTTAAATCGGTCGGCTATGCGTGGATCCCCGTCCTGACCGGGCGTGAAGCGGATTGGGACATGGTCATCGAGGGCCGTGCCCGCAGCGAGCGGGACGACACGCAAGTCTGGATCAATTGCGTGTCGCCCGATTATTGGGAGACGATGGGCCTTGGGCTGATCGACGGTCGGGACTTTGATCGCCGTGACTATGGCGACCATTTCAGGGTCGCAATTGTGAACCGGGAATGTGCGCGGGATTTTTTTGGAAACCGGAATCCGGTCGGACTTCATATCGGGTTCGATACCGACCCGGGGGCCACGCCGGACATCGAAATCGTCGGAGTCGTAGAAAACGCGCTCAACGAAGGGCCGCGTGAAGGGGTGCGCCGCCAGGTCTTCCTGCCGTTCTCTCAGTCCAGTTTCCCGTACGCCGCCTCGTTCTACGTTCGCACGTCAGCCCCTCCCGGTCCGATGTACTCAGCGTTGCGTGGGAAAGTGCGTGAGTTGGATAATGCGCTGCCCGTTTACGAGATGAAGACACTCCGGAGCCAGCTGGCCGAGACGTTGGGCGCGGAACGCTTGACTGCAACGCTCTCGACGGCCTTCGGGGGCCTGGCGACCCTCATTGCCGCGGTCGGTCTGTATGGCGTTCTGGCCTTGGTGATTACCCGGCGAACCAGGGAAATCGGGCTGCGTATAGCGCTCGGCGCCCGCCGCACCACGATTCTTTCAATGGTCCTGACGGACGCCTTCGGCATGCTCGGCCTCGGCCTTGGGTTCGGAGTCCCTTGCGCCTATCTGCTGACTCGCTACGTGTCTACGCTGCTTTTCGGCGTCACCCCAATCGATGCCTGGACCGCCGCCATCGCGGCAGCGATTCTAGCAGCAGCCACAATCCTCGCCGGCGTCCTCCCCGCCCGCCGAGCCGGTGCAATCGACCCGATGCAGGCGCTCAGGCACGACTGAATAGTGGAACAGGTCTGGCACCATTTAGCATCGGTCGAACGGTGCTCCTCCGATACTCCGAGCATGATCTACGCACAGCTCGGATTGAACGAGGCAGTTCTCGTCGGTGGCACCGCGTCTGCCCCGACTATTCGATCGAAAATGAGTGTCGCACAGTGGAGACAGGCCGCCCTTACAGATCGCCAATCGTGCCACCGGGTGGAAGCCGCTACTCGTCCAGCACGAAGGTGATTTGCAGATTCACCTGGAACTCTACGATGTTTCCGGCCTCGAGTCGCACCTGTTGCTCCTTCACCCAGGCGCTTCGAACGTTCCGCAGTGTCTTGTTGGCCCGAGCCAGGCCCTGCTTGATGGCGTCTTCAAAACCGACGGTTGAAGTGGCGCTCAATTCCTCGACTTTTGCGACTGACATGACTTCTCCTTTGAGTTGTTTCAGTGTGGTGGGTAACTGTCCGTTAAATCGATGATAGTACGGAGGGAAACGACTGGCAAAGCGGGAAATTAGGTGCGCAAGGTGGAACATGATACAAGCCGCGCAGCGGGGCTGGAGTCGCGCTGCGGAGCCGCGCACGCACCGGAGGGGTGTTGAAAAAGTCGTTCGGCCTCCGTAGGAGCCGGATGTTTATAGACTCCCGGCCTCACCGCCTCAGGCGCCCTGCAGGGGCGCGATGTTATTGAAAGTTCAGCACATCGCGCCCCTACAGGGCGCACTATGCGGCCTTGTCGATTCTATAAACATCCGGCTCCTAACGGAGCCGAATACACAGATAAGTGAACATTTTCAACACCCTCGCACCGGAGGGGTGGTTGAAAAAGCGCAGATCTTCAGGCCGAAGGGCCGGCACATAATAGCCAGGGCGAAGCGCGCGCTGTCTTGCGGTTACGCAATTGCCACCTGGGCCCGAACGATCCGACGGATCGGACTCGTGCCCAGGTCGCAATTGCGCAACCGCAAGACAGCGCGCTTCGCAGCCCTTCGCCGCGTGCGCGGCTTGTAACGCAAGGGCTTCACGGCCGAGCGAGCGGGCGCAGGATCCACTGAAGCGAACCGGAGACCGGGATGCCTTGCTTCAGCTCGGAGCCAAGTCGGACTTGTCTGGCGCCGCTTGCCTGGTCTTTGATTTGATAAATCGCGTTCTCGTCGACCGTAAACCACTCGGGCCATTCGTTCAGGCGTACGTAGTTCCGGTCGAAATTCATCTCCCGCTTGTGGCGCGCATAGTCAAAACGCAGCCTGCCTGTCCAGCCGGCTGGACACTCGAGCGACACGTAAAGCTGCTGACCTTGCTTCTCCGCGCCGACTCTCACCCCTTCTCGCCACCCCTCCACAAAACAACCTTGCGATTTCCAGAGCGCGTACAGCAGATTCGTCCGCGCCCAGTTCCCGTCCCCGTACCAACATTCGATAAGACCGTCCGGACGCTGGTAGGCCTGCAGCACTTTGATCTCGGATTCAACCCAATCGACAGCCTCCGGAACCGGTTCCCGGCTGATCAGGTACAGCGCGCTCTCAATGGCATCCGCATAACCATCCTGGCTGCCCTTTTCCCAGTCATGGTTTCGGTACTTCGGCAGGTTCTTCAAGACCCTGATCACCGCATCCCGGTACTTCTGCTCCCCGGTGACCATGTAGAAGGTGTAAACGGCGCCGTAGACGTAGCCCCAGTTGTCGGAAAGGCGCGTTTGAAGAGGCTTGAGGTCCGAACAGCGGATTTCGTCGTAGAGGAGCCCGTCCGGATTTGCGGATTCCAGGATCCGGTCGAGCATGCGGGCTACGACCGGTCGATAACGAGCTGCGCGCTCGGTTCCCTGGTAACTCTCGAGCGCGTAAAGCAGCACCAGGCCAACGACCATCTCATTTCCGTGGTCGCGGAGCCGAACACGATCTTCTCCTTTGCCTGTCGCAAAATCATAGGAGTAGCAGGGAAGGCCGTAACACTTCGGCAGAATGTCGTCGACGTAAACGTCAGCTATCCTTTCCGCCCACTCCTGGAATCTTTTGTCGCCCGTCATCGTGGCCAAGCGGACAAGCACCTGCAGCATGTCGCCGTTGACCTCGGCCCCCGGGTCGGGCAACAAGCCGAATCGGCTCGGGGTCGGGGCTTGCTCCATCGTGGAAACGGTCATGTCTACCATCCGGTAGAGCCAGGGCGTTCTGCCGAGCAGCTCCGTGATGGCAATCAGCCCGTCCTTCGCGTACTCCGCAGCGCCGAAAATGCTCTTAGGTCCTAGCGTTCGATCTTTCAGATTGAAGTTCCCCGGCACAGCGCCGCTCACGTTCGTGCGAAGGATCTCGTTTCGGAGCATGTCGATCATCCGGCCGTAAAAAAGCGGCCGGTCCGTGAAATAAGCAGACGCGACCAGGTAGGGATAGTTGTCGGCGGCCGAATTATGTGGCGTGTACCAGTCAATCCGCGAGTCTTTGCGGCCGCAGTCAGGCACGGCGTCGGGCAAAAGCAGCGTCTCCGGATCCGCCTTCGAGAGCCAGGCTTTCAACATCTTGTGGACACCGGCCAAGGTCCGGTCGGCGGTCATTCCATTTTCACGCGCCTTTGTGAAGGCCTCGGTTATTTCGCCGGCTTGACCAACTGAAGCAGTGACAGAGAGGAAGACGAGGATAACCGCGATTCCGGCAGATTGGACAGCTCGAATCATGCTGCATTAGGCCATGAGTCCGGCGATTATGACAACAAGGTTCGCGCAAGTCGATCAGCGCAGGCGCCAGGGAGCCGAGTGTTACGTGCGTCACAACGAGTTACGTTAACTGGGGAGGATCATTCGGTTGGAACAGCAGTTCTTGCGTCCTCGGCACCGTCATCACCCACAACGGGAACTCCATAACATTCGATAGAACGTTTCCGCGGCCGGCCTCGGAAGACATCAAAAGGACGGAGATTTATTCGATCGATGGCAAGGAAGCCACAAGCACCACGCCTGGTGGGCCGACGGAACGACGAAAGGCGGAATGGTCGACGGATAAACAGGCTCTTACCATCACAACGGTGATGGTTCTGACAATGGGCGGAAGGAGCACGGAGTACAAGCAATTCGATGTCTACACGCTGGCTGATGATGGCAAGACGATTCTGGTTAACTCCACATCCATCAACCCGAAAGGGGAAAGAAAGACGCTGATGGTGTACGACAAGAGTTAGCAGACGCCCCGAATTCCAACGCCTTGAAACTATCCTCGGGCGGTTCGATCTTTCCTTAAGTGAAGGAAGAAGCAAAGGATCAAGGGTTTGAGCTCGCATCGATCGAACCGGCCTCGATCCTCGGAGAGGATTTCGCCGAGCACGCCCGCAGAGTCTGCCTTGTTATCGTGATCGCGCTGATCTGGATTGGCTTTTCTCCGCAGCAAGGTGTCAGCCAGGACAAAACGGGTTTACACGCGAGCCAGCCAGTCAGCGAGGGTTTGAGGGATGAAACGGCCACGAACCCGTTGGCAAATCGATTGCTCCTCTTCCCGGTCAAGGGGGTTCGTCCAGACGAGATCCAAGACTCCTTCAGCGAGGAACGGTCAGGCGGGCGCCGGCACGAAGCTATAGACATTCTCGCTGAACGGAGCACTCCGGTGGTGGCAGTCGAGAGCGGAACAGTAGCCAAAACCTACTATTCCCAGCAGGGAGGACTTTCAGTCTACCAGTACGATCCAAGCGGCAGGTACGTTTACTATTACGCGCATCTCGACCGGTACGCGCCGGGCCTCGTTGAGGGGAAACACATCCGCCAGGGAGACCTGATCGGGTACGTTGGACAAACCGGGAATGCCGAAACTCCGCATCTTCACTTCGCGATCTCTCTACTGGGCTCCGACCAGAGGTGGTGGCAGGGCAAAGCAATAAATCCTTACCCGCTTCTGCTACGCGCTCGGAGCTAGTGCCGTGCTGCGGAAACACGTTGACTGTTTGAGGTCCCTAGGACCGACACGTGAACCGATGGGCCAGACATCACGTGTCGGTGCTGTTGAAGAAGGTCGGGGTTTTTTTGGAGTGCGGTGGCAACGAGATGCCGACGCTTTATCAGGCCTCGAGGCGACACCGCTTTGGTATGTGCGACATTGTGCCGAAGCTCCCAGCGATGTTGCTTATACCAAAGCGGCGTCGCCGGTCGGCCTGATAAAGCCTCGGCCTCCCTCTGCCGCACTCCAGAAAAGCGTCAGGCTTGACCTTTTATCTGACTTCCGCGCTGCCACGTGTAGTGCACCTTGCAGGTCACAATTTCTTCCTCGCCGGGCGCCAGCTGCACTCGAAATTCCTCGGAACAAGTGTGTTCGGTTCATGAACTCACGCTGAGACCGGACTTACGGTAAATCTCCGTAACATTGCCGCAAGATACTTCCTTTCGAGATGATTTGACTTCAAGGTTGGTCTTCGAAGGGCAATTGTGTTCTTCAGATCGCACTCTCCACAATCGTATGAGAAGCATCCTGTCAGCAGTCGTTTGGGTTGTCCTGTTGGGCGGCAGCGTCTTGAAAGCAGACTCTCTGCCGCCCGGCGTCACGGTGCATACCGATGTCGAGTACGCAAAGGTGGGAGAGAAACGGCTGCTCCTTGATTTGTACTACCCGAAAAGCAGCACTCCGCTGCCCGTGATTGTCTGGATCCACGGTGGGAGTTGGAACTCGGGGAGCAAGGCCGGTTCGCCTGCTGTGCGTGAGACGGAGAGAGGCTACGCCGTTGCGAGTATCGATTATCGGTTGAGTTACGAGGCCCTCTTCCCGGCACAAATCCATGACTGCAAAGCAGCCATCCGGTGGTTGCGCGCCCACAGTGCCGAGCACAATCTGGATCCTGATCGAATCGTCGTTTGGGGCGGGTCGGCAGGTGGGCATCTTGCAGCCCTTCTCGGCACATCGGGAGGGATTGCGGAACTTGAGGGGGACCTCGGAAACCACGAGTATTCGAGCCGTGTCCAGGCGGTTGTGGACTGGTACGGCCCCGCCGATTTTCTATCGCTGCAGTATCACGGCCAGGCCCAGGGATGCGCGGGCAACTACTTCAATCCCGGATCCGGGTCCGCGCAGATGCTCGGTTGCGCGATCCCTGACTGCCCGGAGCGGGCGAGGCAGGCGAGTCCGATAACTTACGTGAGTCACGATGATCCTCCCTTCCTGATCATGCACGGGACAGAAGACTGTACGGTCCCGACGGGCGAGAGCCAACAGTTCCGCGGCGCGCTGTCTCAGGCGGGCGTCTCGGTGACGCTGCACTGGGTTGAAGGGGCCGGACACGGCGGCCAGGGTTTCGAGACTGTCGAAGTGGCTCACGCAGTCGATTCCTTCCTGGACCGACAACTGGCGCCCGGCCGCCTGGCTCTGCATTTCCCCCACATCGCTGCTGGTCAGGGTTTCTCATCGTGTTTGACTTTGGTCAATCGCTCAGCGACTCGCTCCGGGGCCGGCCGAGTCACCGTCAGAGACAGCGCCGGCGCCCCGCTCTCGCTTGGCCTTAACGGCCAGGAGGCCAGCGTCCAGGAATTCTCTGTCCCTGCCTCCGGCCGAGTTGATTTGACCACCACACGGGACTCCGGCACTTATTCCGGCTCGGTCCACGTCGATTCCGATGTACCTCTGGCCGGGATTGTCCGATTCTCCGTCCCTATGCTCGGCTCAACCGCCGTCGAACAAGGCGCCGAAGTCGCCGGCTTCGCGGCACCAATAAGCCGGAACGTCACAACCGGCGTTGATACTGGAATTGCTATTGCCTCTACGGGGAAGAAGATCGCGGTCCATCTCGTCTTGCGCGGGCGAGACGGCCAGACCCTGCCAGGCGGGCAGGCGGACGTCGAGTTGCCTGCATGGGGACAGTTCTCGCGCCTCACAGCGGAGATCTTCCCGGACGCGAACACCGAGGAATTCGACGGTGTGCTGACCGCGACAACTTCAGGCGGTTTCATGGTTGCTCATGTCCTTCGATTCGGATCCCATCCCGGGGAACTGGTTAGCCTCCCGGTGACCTCACTCGAGCCCTAGGCTTCTGGCCTGGTTGAACACTTTGCTCACGGTTCGCCTCTAAATCTAACGCTGATCGGGCCCGGTTGGCGCAGGAAAGGACGGCGTGGCAGTGCCACGCTACGGTGACTCTATGACGAAAAGAATGCTGATAATGCTACCTGTTCTACTTCTCGTGACCGCGGCTCAGGCCCAGGATGCGCCAAAGGTCGAGCTGTTCGGAGGTTTTTCTTACTCCCGCGGAGACATCGACCTGAACATGTATGGCTGGAATTTCGCTGTCGCAGGCATAGTAAATCGCTGGTTCTCCATTGTCGGCGACGTGTCAGGCAACTACACCAGCCCGGGCAACGAAATTGTCGACGTGAATCTGAATATGTATTCCTTTGCAGCCGGTCCGCAGTTCTCGGCACGTGGAGATTCGGTGACCGGCTTTGCGAGAGTACTGGTAGGCGCGAACCGTTTCGGCGCCGGGGCGTTCGGGTTCCGCGGGGGAGACACGAACCTCGAATTTGTGATTGGCGGCGGGCTCGACATTCCGCTGAACGAGCGCTTCGCGATTCGGGCAGTCCAGGCAGACTGGGTTCTTGTCCGGACCAACGGAAGCAATTTGGACCAGGCCCGGCTATCGAGCGGCTTGGTGGTCCGGTTTTAGGACGGTTTCAGTCGTGTCGAGAAGTCCCCGGTTAAGGCAAGAGCGGGCGCCGCTCCTGCCTTAACCAAGTGGCTTCTCCGGCGGAGTTGCGGTTCTATCTGCGAGGCACCCCGGTCAGACTGTCCTAGTGCGAATCGTTGGTTATCTTCGGGTCGATGCTAACCGGGACCTCGTTTGCGACGCCGACGCTAGCTCGTACGGCGGAAACGGTGTAGGGAAATTCTCCCGGGCGGTCCGCCTTGTCGATGATCGTAACCGTCTTCCCGGGCGGCGATTTTCTTTCAAATTCGCCGTTGCCCTCCAAACCCAGGATGTCGAATGAGGCAACCGACGAATCGGCGTGCCAGGTTATGACCTGCGCGCCGTTATTGATGTGAACCCTGATGTCGTCGGGATCGACTTTCGGCCCATTCACGGTCGGATCCCAAAAGACTCTGGCTTGTGGCATAACAACCTCCTCTGTTCTGCTTGACACATTCTTTTCTTAAACACCCCGCTACTCCGCTCGCATCGCTCGTGCACTGCCGGCGGCCTCTAAAGCCAGTCCGGCAGTGCCGCGAGTTCGGCAATACGCCCAAAAGGCCGGCTTCCGATAGCCGACCGTACGTAGCCTCTCAAGGACCGGCGCGGCGTCCGATATCCGATTCAGGTCCAGCAGCACCCGCGCCCAGAGCTCGAGCAATCGATAATTCATGGATTGGACGGCCGTTGGCTGGAGCTCGGCCAAGGCCTGCTGCCAAACGGTCCTCGCCTCGGCACGCCCACCATCTCGCCACAGAATCTCTCCCTTTAGAATTCGAGCCGAAGCGCAAATGGCAATACTGCCAGGATCGGGTGCTGCATTCCTGTGGACACGCTTGAGCCCGTCCAATGCGGCGGAGAGCTGGTCGAGCGCTGCCGCACTCTTTCCGTTCTCAAACAAACCGCGCGCCAGCGAGACGCGCAGGCGCGCGAGATCCTCCGCCCACTTGACATCGGTTGGGTTCAGCCCAACCAGTTGCTCAAACGTCTTTACGGACTGAACCAGATCATTGAGCCCGTCCGCACGTCGGCCAAGAGACCCGAGAAGCCCGCCTTTCCTGGCCTTGTTCACGGCCAGCTCGCGACGCCACGTGGAGTTGTTCGGATCCTGTTCGATCAGCTGTTCCAGGATGCCCACTGCATTTCGGAAATGCTCGAACGCATCCATTTCTCGACCCTGAGCCTCCAACACACTCCCCGCCATGTTGTGGCTTCTCGCCAGATACTCACGCCAGGAGGCATTTCCCGGGTCCTCCCGGACCAGCTCGTTCTTCATCTCCAGGTCGCGGTTAAAGCTCGCCAGCGCCTCTTTGAGCCGGCCTTGCGCCTCGAGCACCTTGCCAACCGCGTTGTGGGAATTGGCCAGGTCGAACTTCAAATCGTTGTCTTTCGGCGAGCTCGTCAACAGCCGGGCCTCGACTGCGAGGCAGAGCCGGTACTGCTCCAACGCCTCCTTGAGCTTCCCCTGCGCCTCGAGCACCGAACCGAGATTGCTGTGTGCATAACCAAGCTCTCGCTGCCAGTCCGCTTTTGCGGGGTCTTTAGAAACCAGCTTTTCGGCGATCTGGCGGTATATCTCGAAATGCCCTCGGGCCGTTTCCAGTTCTTGCTGTCGCCACAGCACGTAACCGAGCCAGAAGTGACTCGTCCCAAGGCCCAGTTGCCACTCGCTATTTCCGGGGTCCCGGGAGGCAAGGCTCGCGGAAAGCGTCTGTGCTTCCTGGAACGCCTGCGCGGCCGGTGGCAAACGCCCTTGGGCTATTCGAACCTCGCCGATCTGAGTCAGGGCCTTTGCTCGTCGGAACAACTCATCATTCGTCAGTTTCTGTTCCGGGACGGAGGCGAAATAAGCCAGCGCCTTCGTCCCAAGCTCGTCGAGGATGTCCAGGCGGCCGACGGGACTCAGCTTCTGTCTGAGGTCACCCAACATGAACTCGATAAGGCCCTCGGCCTGTTGACGCCGCTGGTCGGCATCCCGGCGCGCTTCGACTGCTACGGCACGTTCGCTGCGGAGATCAAGCGTGTACTTTGCGGCCGCAAAAAGCACTGCCAGCAGAACTGCCGCAATTGCCAGCCGACGCATGCGTCGTCTTGGTTTCGCACGGATCCATTTCAGCCGCGCCACCGTTTCAAGAGCCGTCAGCCGCTCCTTGGGCTCCGGGCTCTTCAGCCTTGTGATTAGACCCGCCAGGTCGTTGCTCAACCCCGAAACTGGAATGGTCTCGCCCTTGGCGACTCTGTCGGACAACTCGGAAGGGGAGGCGGATTCGGGGTAGGCGCGCCGGCCGGTAAACATCTCCTGCATCATCAGCCCAAACGAGTACATGTCGCTGGCCGCCGTAACAGGCTGCCCGAGCGCCTGTTCCGGACTCATGTAGAAGGGTGTCCCGAGGATATCCCCATAACGAGTGGGAGTATGGCCGGTGGAACCGGCATCCACCGAGGTCGCATCGAGAAAGTCTACATGACAGACGCTCTGCGTGTTGCCCGCAGAGTCGTGGTCCGAACCTCGCTCCTGGGCGCCATCCGGAGCCGGGCCGCTGATATCAGTCTCACTGGCCTTGAGTTCACGAGGTGCAAGGTCGCCGTCCTCGGCTCCGGATCGAGCAAGACCAAAATCGAGCACCTTTATGTGGCCGTCCCCCGTCAACATGACGTTCTCGGGCTTGAGGTCGCGATGGATGATTCCCGACCCGTGCGCGACGACGAGGACATCCGCCAGTTCTTCGCAGACCGAGAGGGCTTGGGCGCGTTCCATTCCGCTTCTGAGAACAGAACGCAGACTGCGTCCGTCGATCAGCTCGAGCACGAGAAAATGTCGTTCCCCGATTTCGATGAAGTCGTAAATGCGGCAAATACCTGGATGATCCAGCCGGGAAAGGATGCGCGCTTCGCGCAGAAAGCGGTGCTTGGAGTCGGGACTTAACCGATTTTTGTCATTCAGGACCTTCAACGCGACTCGGCGGCGCAGCGTCTCGTCGTTGGCGAGATACACTTCTCCGATTCCGCCGCGTCCGATCTCTCCGGTTATGCGGTAATGAGAGATGACCGTTCCGATCATCTCCTGGGCTGCCCCGAGGGGTCCATAAATGACTCCTGTAAGAGCGAGTTGTCAGGACGGCACGCTCGGCTCGTGTGCGGTAAGCGCGTTGTTGTAATTGTGGACCGGAAGGCGCGAAAACTCCCCGAGCGTCGGTTTGACTTCCGAGTATACAACAACTAGCAATTGCCTACAATGAAGGGTAGGTCTTGAGGCCTGAAAGGCCGGCACATAATAGCCCAGAAGCGCCTTGCGCGTAGCCCTGGGTCACAGAATTCAAGCGGGATTAGCCCTGAAAGGGCGTAACAAATGGCACGATCGAGAGTTGTCACGCCCTTTCAGCATGGGCTGGACCCCGGGACGGTCCGCGAGTCGGACCAAGGGGAGGGCTGAGATGTCCCTTGGCCTGAAACGGTTCGGATGGTATCTGATCAGCCGTAGACCGGCAAGGCCGACTCCCCGAACTGATCGCAGGCCAGGCAGCTGCGTCCCTTCGAAAGTGCAGCAGTCCGACTAGATCGAAAATCGTTGAACGTGGTACCTTGGATTAAATCGTCTGATCGTTCCCCCTGAAATAGCGGATTGAGCATTGCCGCTCCTCTCCCAGACGAACCACCAACCGGTTCAGCAATGGACAAGTGTGTCCCATAGATCAAAGGAGGAAGTAATGACGTGGAAACCGGATCCCACTTTCTACCCTTCGCCGAAAATGGCAATGAGTGCGCCGCCCGAGCATCTCGCGTACGTTTCGGCTCTAAATTACGGACGCAACAACGAGCCGGACGCCTTGCTCACAGTCGATCTTGACCCTGACTCCTCAACCTCCGGCCAGGTCGTCAACCGGCTGAACATGCCTCGTGCCGGAGATGAATTGCACCATTTCGGCTGGAATGCCTGCAGTTCGGCGCTTTGTCCGCACGCTCCCCACCCTCACCTGGAGCGGCGCTACCTGATTGTCCCCGCCCTGCGCAGTTCGCGCATCTACGTGATCGACACGAAGCCGGATCCCAGGGCTCCCAAGATTTCGAAGACGGTCGAGACGGAGGAATTGATATCGAAGACGGGCTACAGCCGGCCTCACACCGTTCACTGCGGCCCCGACGCGATCTATGTGAGCGCGATGGGGTCGGCCAACGGAAACAACGGCCCGGGAGGCGTCTTCCTGCTCGATCACTTTAACTTCGACGTGATTGGCCCCTGGGAGCTGGAGCGCAACGGCCAGGAACTGGCATACGACTTCTGGTGGCACATCGCCCAGGATACGATGATCACAAGCGAGTGGGGGGAACCTTACCAGTTCGAGAACGGGCTGGTCCCAGAGGAGCTGCTAAACGGCAAGTACGGCCATCGTCTCCACTTCTGGGATCTTCGCAAGCGTCGCAATATCCAGACGATCGATTTGGGACCCAAGGAACAGATGGTTTTGGAGCTGCGTCCGGCGCATGATCCCCGCAAAACCCACGGCTTTGCGGGCGTGGTGATCAGCCTGGAAGACCTTTCCGCCTCCGTCTGGACCTGGTACCGGGACAAGGATGGACAGTGGCAGGCGAAGAAGACGATCAAGATACCCGCACAGCCGGCCAAGGCGGATCAACTGCCGCCGATGCTCAAGGGCTTCGAAGCCGTGCCGCCGCTCGTCACCGACATAGACCTTTCCCTCGATGACAAGTTCTTGTATGTGTCCTGCTGGGGTACCGGAGAGCTTCATCAGTATGATGTCACCGATCCCCTCAATCCCAAACTGGCGGGAAAGGTGGAGATTGGCGGAATCGTGCGCCGGAAGGGCCATCCGAAACACGAGGCATCGCTTCTTGGCGGACCACAGATGGTCGAAATCAGCCGGGACGGCAGGCGGGTGTTCCTGACTAACGGGCTTTACAGCACTTGGGACGATCAATTCTATCCCGACAAACTCGAAGGCTGGATGGTGCGAATCAATGCGGATGCCTCGGGTGGCGTCAGGATCGATCCGAGTTTTTTCATTGAGACGGGCCAGATGCGACTGCACCAGGTCCGGCTGGAGGGTGGCGATGCTTCCACAGATTCCTTCTGCTACCCATCCTGAAAGCCTGGGAGCCTGGCTGGCGCTGGTCGGCTTCGGTGCCTATCATGGATTGAATCCGGGGATGGGCTGGTTGTTCGCCCTCTCCCTGGGTCTCCAGCAGCGTAGTCAACGGGCGATCTGGGTCTCCCTCTTGCCCATTGCCGGCGGCCACGCCGCCTCCCTGGTCCTGGTCGCCATGCTGATCCTGGCCGGATTTCAGTTCATCCCGGCTGGTTTACTACAGATCGGGACCGGAGTTCTTCTTGTGGCATTTGGCGTCTACAAGATCTTCCGCTATTACCGGCATCCGCGCTGGGTGGGAATGAAGGTCGGCCTGGTCGACCTGACCTGGTGGTCGTTCCTCATGGCAACAGCTCACGGCGCCGGGCTGATGATAGCGCCGGCCTTGATCTCCATTGCTGCGATGGAAGGCGCCCATCAACATCACATGTCCGCGGCCGCCGGCGGTCCCGGCGTCTTTCTGGGCATCCTGGCGCACACGATGGCTATGCTCGTGGTAATGACCGCAGTTGCCTGGCTGGTTTACCGCCACCTGGGGCTGGCGGTGCTGCGCCGGAAGTGGATCAATTTTGACCTGATCTGGGCGGTGGCGCTGCTGCTGGTCGGAGCACTATCGCTCGTCACTGCTTCCTATCCTGGGGGACAGGGGTCAGAAGCGCTCAAATAAGGGGCTCTGCCCCCGCATAGGGGCGGATGTTTATAGTAAAACCGGGGTGGAAAGTAAGGCGCCCCAGCGGGGCGCGATGACGTCGCTGACTGGACAACTATAAACATCCGCCCCCTAACGGGGGCAAAGCTCCTTATTTGAGCGCTTATGGGACAGGGCTCGTAGCGGCGGTCCGCCCCCCTGGGAGCGCAGGCATCTTGCCTGCTCGGTGCCGATAGACAATCGACCCCTCTTACCCGCAAGCAGGCAGGATGCCTGCGGCCCCAGTGCAGGCAAGATGCCTGCGCTCCCAGGGGCTCTGTTTCTTTAGTAGCCGCCGTATTTGCGCCCGGCTTCAAAGTACGCTCGGTAGTTGGCTGCCGTGGTCGCCGGGATGGGCAATTCGATCGGTCCGCCCGTCGGCAGCAGGAGGTAGCCGCCTCCCGGTTTCGCCTGGGTCATGAGCTCCCGCACGCGTGCGTCAATGTACTCGGGTGTCTGAGTGTCCAATTCGCTGCACTGCATTCCGCCCCAAAGCGCGATCTTGCCTCCAAGCCGCTCTTTGAGGTACGCCATCGACACATCGGCGGTGTTGGCCGGCAGCACTTCGAGCGGTTCGAGAGCGTGCGGGCCGAGAGCCTCGATCATTTCGAGAATACGCGCCAGCTTCCCATGTGCATGCAGAATCGCGTAATTGCCCGAGTCTCGAACCATCCGGATCAGTTCTTCGAGAAAGTCGACCACCAGTTTCTGAAAATAGCGCGGATGCAGCAGGCTCGGGCCGGCGTACTCCGGGCCCCAGAAACGAAACCCGACTCCACCGACCTGGGAGCATACCTGGGACAGGCTCGAGCGGAGGGTCTCGTGCGTGACCCTCATCATCTCCATAATCAGGCCTTCATCGTCGGCGAGCATGAGGGCAAAGCCGTCGTAATGGAAAAGTGACACGACGTAGCCGAGCGTGTCGCCCAGGCTGACCTCTACAAACGCGTTTTCGCCCGCGTGCGCGATCTGTCTCCTCAGCTGCGCGAGGTCCACGTGATGGGGCTCGATTGGAATCGACAGGAACTTCCGCGCATCTTCGGCCGACTCCACGAACGCCTTCACCTGCCATGTCGTGGCAAGATGCGGGTCCTTGCGGTATACGCCGGTCAGATCGCCGCAAGGCGTAGAAATCGTCTGCCGGATTATGGTGCTGTCGCCCACCATCTCGGAGCTCGAGCGGACGACGTACGGATCGTCAATCCACTTGAGCATGTTCAGCCCGGTCATCACGATCGAATCGCCCAGCTGCCGCTGTGCTTCGAGCAGAGGGAGTGCGGATGGCTCGTCCAGGTACCAGGCCCCGAGGCTCAGGTCCGACATCTCATAGAGGGTCACGGGAACGCGGTCAGGCTGAGCGCCCTCCAGCGTCGCGATAACCCGTTGGCGGGTAGTTACAGATGGACTATTTTCGGGCATGAAATCGAGATCCAATCGGCCAGAGCGGTCAGTCGGACCGACCATATAGAAAGAGTCGGATCCTTGTCAATCGCCAATCTGAAAGGTTCCGGCATCACGGTCGATCGTGACGGTCGTTCCATCGGCGAAGGTGGTGCGCTCCTTGCGGTAATTCTTGTCCAGGAATTCGTGATTGGTAATCTCGAGCAAGGCGACCCTCTTGTGCAGTTTCTGAATCTCGAGCACCCGGGCGATGTTATCGAGGTCTCGCCCGACGGTCGGGAATCCGCCGTTCAGAAGGCAGCGGAGGTAGTCTCCCGTCCCGCCTTCCGGGGTCATGATCGCGTCGTGGTAGACCAGAGTGTAAAGCGGGGCGGGAATACATCCACCTGCCCTGGCGTCCGAGGAGTAATCGACATACGGGACCACCCAGTCGGCGCCGGCCTCGGTGCCTACGATGCCAAGATTGTTCCGGACCCATCGAAGACACTGAACCTGGCACTTCATGGACTCGGTACGAGTCAACGGGTGTTCAGGATTGAAATCCTCCGTGGGCGGGACGTAACCGAAGACATCCTGGTAACTCCCCTGCATCCTGATGCCCTGATCGAACATCAGCTGGTAGTTCTTCACCAGGTGAGCCAACGCAAAGCGCATGTTCAAGTAGGCCATCTTCCCGCCGTCCCAGTAGTCCATGAAAGCGATGTGGCCTTCTTTCCAGCCGCCAAACCGAGTCCCCGGGAACGCCGTCGGCTGGCTTGCCGCGTCTTGCTCGTGAGTGGCAAACTGCGGATCATAGGATGGCGCATCCACGTAGTAATCGCGATACTGGTCGTGCAGGTTGTAGAGGAAGCCCAATTCCCTGCAGGTCTCTACCCACCGTTTCAAACCCTCCCATCCCCCCGCGGCCGGCGAGGGAGGAAGGACGTCCGGATGCTGCCGGTCGTAACCCATGTAGGGCCAGCCGGCGAGCGTGACAAAGGCCCGGTCGATCCCCTTGGCTTTGGCCTCCCGCAGGCGCGCGGCCAGCTCGTCGAAGGTTACGACATTGTAGTTGCGGACCGGGTTCTTGGTATCGAAGCGGTGAGAGGCAGGCTTGTAGTTCCGGAGAGCATGCTGGCGGATGTGCGGCGTCCCGACCAACTGCGCGACCAAAGGCTCCCGGGCGATCTTTTCCTTCAGCGAGACAAACTGCCCGTTGTCCATCACGTGCCGGCGATAGCGTTTCGCCATCGTGACGTAGTTTCCATTGGCCTGGAAACACATCCGGACGGACCGCGGGTAGCGAAGCCTGCCGAGCGAAGGGAGCCAGCGCGGCCCGATTACGGTCGGTCCGCCCGCCGGGTGAGAGAAGTGATAAGCGGCGTCATCAGGTGTCTCGACGATCAGGATCAAGGCCGACTCGCCCTTCTGGAACCCCCACCATGACATTGACCAACATTCGATGAGATTGCTCTGGATGACACTCTTGTCCGAGGCAACCAACGACTCCTGTCCGCTCGGCACATTGCGGTACGGGTGATATTCGTGCGGCCAGTTGCCGGGAAGCAGATTTCCCCTCACATGGTTCAGGGCCGTGTAGTTGACACCCCGCGCATCGATTTGCCTGGGCCAGTCGAGTTGCCGCACCGAGGCTTCGCGTTCGATAGCCACTGCCTCGCAAACCAGGTCCTCCTCTTTGCCTTCGAGGCAAACCGTCAGGCAAAGGGCCAGGTCCAATTCCGACCCGCCTTGCAGCAGACCCGTGTGGCGGAAGCGTTCAAGGCGGATTTTGATGCCTGTCTTGGCGCCCGTGTCGTACGGCGTAATGTCGATCTTGCCCGCCTCGGAGAGGGCTAAGGCAAAATCCTCTCCGCGCGAGTGAACGAGCAGGTCGCCCGGGGAGGAAGCGGCTAGTTTCCAGGTCACAGGGCCTGCTTTCACCTCCAGGGCAAGAGTCGCCTCATCGAGGGTGACCTGGTTCTTGCGACCTTGAATCACCCAGGCGCCAGACGCCCGAGTAACTGCGACCAGCGGAGCGCCCCACTGCTCCCGAGGTAGTCGGGGCAGTTCCTCCGCCACGATCACGGATGACAGGAGACCCGCCACCGCCATCACAACCAGAGTGCGTCGAGGATTCATCTTTCCCTCCCAATCCCGTCCATCCGTCAACCTGTCAAAAGCGAATCGATGCGGTTTCGCCTTCTGCAATAGAAACCGGGTTCAAAGCCTTGCCATCCCGGATGATTTGTACCTGCAACCTCCCGTCCGCGCGGGAGATCTGCAGGTCGAATTTCGCTCCGAACGACTGCACGTTCGCCAGTTTCATGGCATCCCAGTCAGCCGGCAGCCGGGGCGTGCAATCGAACCCGCGCAGTCCGGTCGGGCGGATGCCGAACATGCCTTCGGTGAAAATCCGGCAATAGAGGGCACTTTCGGCCGAGAGGTGGCGTTGGTTACCCTCGGGATAGGCCTCTACCGGGTATGGGACGTGATCGCCCAGGAGCCGCCGGTTCGAGTAATAGCGCAGGTAGTCGAGTGCCTTTTGAGTGGCGCCGGCGGCGAAGACGCCGCGCAACGCGTAGAGGGTCGAGCGGTCCCAGAAGGTCTTCTCGCCGGCTTGCGTGGCCAGGCCATCTTCAGTCCAGAGCCGCGGTGAGAAAAGCGCGGCGATAGTCCCCTCTTTGCGCTCTAGAATGCCGGTTGTAAGCGGGATACAGATCCAGGCGCGGAGCACCGTGTTGCCATCATAGTAGCGGTAGGTGTCGAATGCCTCGACGGTCGCGCCAAAGTGCCTTTCGATGGCCGCACGGACCGCTTTTGCGCGCTCGGTATACCGGCCGAGAAGGTCGTCCGGCTTCCCGAGCTCCCGTCCCAGGGCAGCCGCCGAGACGAGCGCATCATAATAGAGGGAAGAGGTGCACAGATTCGCCTTGCCGGCCGGGAAACGGTTCTCCAGCTCGTCGCTGTCGGAAGCTACCACACCCTGCTCGTTCAGTTTTCGATGGCAGTACTCCAGGCACCATTCGATGAGAGGCCAGAGTTCGGCGGCTGACTCCGTTTTCCCGTAAGCCAATGCAAAGCGGGCAGCCCCGTAGGCGATCATCGCCATATCGCCCCGATCCTTGGCGCCGTTCCAGAAGCCCTCTCCTTCGGAGATGATTGAGCTGGGGATCGGCTTGAAGTCGGGGTTCATATAACGCGCGAAGTGCCTGTAGGAGTTGAGGGCTGACTGGCCGGCCGTCTCGTCCCCGAGGTAAGCGAAGAAGGGATTGGCATACTCCGCCTGGTCGTTGGCCCAGATCGCCGCATAGTAAGCACCGCCGCCCGGGCCGTGCATCAGGCCGCCCTTTGTCTCGTAGATGCTCTCCGCCGCGCGTATCTTGGCAAAAGAGAAGGCGGTGTTGAGAACCGGGTCTGGAGTTTCAAGTTGCAGCCGCGAGAGCAAGCCGTCTATTCGGGCCTGCCGCGCCTTCTCCTCGGCCGCCACGTCAACCTGAACCTCAGGTTCACCTGTCTTTCGCGCGGAAAACAGGATTGCGTAAGTCGTGCTCTCCTTCGGTTTGAGGACCCGCTCGCCGCTTCCCAGGACCTGCGAGGCACCGATGTACCCACCGTAAATGCCCCGGGAGGGGTTCGTGCGCACCACTTTTTCGGTTTGCTCCACTTCAACGGTGATCTCTTTTTCCGAGTTATTAGTGAAGGTGTAGGCTTCGATCACAAGCGGCTTGTCGACCGAAGGGAAGATGGTGCGGGCGAGAGCTAGTTCGCGGTTCCGACCGATTACACTATCCACCCGCATAATCCCCTTGTGATGCACCCGGGTAACCACCTCTCCGCGGGGGGCTGCCCTGTCGACGAAGTAGCGCGGTGCAGCGTCGTCGCCGAAGACGAGGGCCAGGTGGTCGCGAGTCTTATTCGGGACAAACCGCAACATCGGGAAGACGACATGACGACTGAGCGTCAGGCGGCCGGTCTGGTCCACGCCGTAGCTGACAATGACGGACACCTTCCTGCCGCTCATTTCGATGTGGTCCTGGTGAGCCTTCTTAGGTTCGACGTTCCAGGTTATGCCGCCGTCCTGGTCGATGAACCAGCGGTTCTGCGCCACGGCCGGAGCTGTGACTCCAAGCGCCAAAAAACCAATCTGCACACCCAGAATGGCTGCAGGTACTCGCGTCAGGATTCGCCGGGTTGACGATAACAAGCCAGGTGGATGCCGAATGATAACGTTCACGGCGGCTAACGATAACAGCGTTTCGACTTGTCGACAAGCGGGGCGTCTTCATCCTTTCTTGGGCGAGATCTGCGCAATTTCCCCCGTGCAACATCAGTTACAGAGCCAGGAAGCGGCTCCGAAAACCGTTCAGGATCAACCTGCAAACAATGAGATGTGCAGCAACTTGTTCGACTGTCACCCGACCAGATTTCGGGGCCACTTCTCTTATCCGCGCGCGCAGACAGCACGCTCCGCTGCGTGATCGCAGCCACAAAAAGCTGCATAACTCGAACAGAGTCAACATCCGAACGCGCTCCAAAATCCGCTTGACTTCCCCGCCTCTCACGCGCATCATCCCCGTTAACGTTATCGTTAACGATAACAAAAGGGGGAAAACATGCGACCCATCACGCATAAAACTGTTTTCTTCGTTCTTCGGATTTCTGCTTTCGTAACGCTTTTCTCGCTCCTGACCGCAGCCGGTTTGGCTCAAATCAAGTCGGCGGTCATCACCGGTACTGTCGTCGACCCTAGTGGGGCTTCGGTTCCCGGCGTCACGGTCTCGGTGGTGAACCAGGAAACCAATATCTCTACGCCGACGATCACTGATGACACCGGGAGTTTCACGGTCCCGTACCTGGCCCCCGGAGTCTATACCGTCAACGTCGATGGTTCGGGGATCGGGTTCGCCAAATACAGCCAAAGGAACATCACGCTTGCTACCGCTCAGACGGTGCAGCTGAAGATCCCGTTGAAAATCGGCGAGACTGCGGAAACGATCAGCGTGGTGTCCGAGGTTGCCGCGCTACAAACGAGCAGCGCGACCGTCCAGGGCGCTGTGAATGAGCGCGCCGTTGAGGCGCTTCCGAATATCACTCACAACGCGTTTTCCTATGCCGCTCTTCAGGCGGGTGTTGTTCCGCGCGGGCTGTTCGGGAACACCCAGAACACGACATCGTTCGGAATCGGCATCGATGGCCGCCGCCAGGCCTCAGCGGTCGGGATCAACGGCGGGGCCGCCTTCTCGAACGACGTGATCCTCGATGGCGTGAGTATCCAGGGATCCGCCTGGAATGAGACGGCGGTGTTGCCTAACCAGGATGCGCTCCAGGAGGTCCGCACCATAACCAACAATTACTCGGCCGAATACGGCCGGGCGATGGGTGTGGTCATCTTCACCACCAAAGGCGGCAGCAACGACTTCCACGGGTCGAGCTTCTACCGGGTGAGGAACGAGGCGCTTAACGCGAACTCTTTTTTCAACAATGCGAAAAACATCGCCCGCGGGCCGTTCAAATCTCACACGTTTGGCGGGACCTTCGGCGGGCGGATCATCCGCGACAAGGCGTTCTTCTTCGTCAGCTATGAAGGACTCCGGTTTCACCGCGGTTACGATTACCTGCTGACCGTCCCGACCGCCGATGAAAGAAAAGGCGACTTCAGCAACACGTATGTCACAGCCGGTGGGAAGGCCGTTCCCATCAAGATCTATGACCCCTTTGATGTCACGAAGATCGGAACGACTTCCGCTTATCAGCGGGTGCAGTTTCCAACCTTCACTGACGCACAAGGCGTTGTCAGAACCAGTCCGCTTCCGGACTCCCGGCTCAACGCCTTCGGAAAAGCCCTTCTAAACGCCTACCCCATGCCCAATCGTGCGCCGGACGACATCTACAACCATAACAACTTCTTCCTGCGCGGCAATCAGGAGTTCTCAAAGAACAACATCAATTCCCGCGTGGATTTCCACCAGGGCAACCATAATCTGTACGGGAGCTACGGTTTTCAGAAGGGGAACATCCGCACGCCGCGTTCCTGGGGCGATGACAACCCGTACTACAGCCGCATTGAATTTGTCGGTAACCAGCAGCCGGATGACAACTACTACGCAACGGTGGGCGACACGTGGACCCTGTCGCCTTCACTGATTGTGGATGCACGTCTCGGGGTAAACCGGATCAAGAGCGACAACGAGGCCGACGTCTTCGAGAATTACAGCTACGATCAGTTCGGAATCCCGAAGGAAATCCAGGCGATCAACGTCCTCCCGGGGGCCCCTCCGGCCTTTTCTCCCGGTGACAACCTCAGCTCGCTGAACAACGGAACCAGCCTTCACAAGCGAGAGCGGCAGACCAACACCGACTTGAATGCCAGCATGACGTGGATGCGCGGGCGCTGGACTCATAAGTTCGGAGGCACGTACCGGGTGCTGCTGTCGAATTACATTGACCCGGATGACTCGATGCAGATCCAGACTTCCACGAACTTCACCCGTTCCAACATCAATGCGGATGGCAGCACCACCGGCCTGACGACTCCCGATGCGTCGTATAACGGTTTGGGCATGGCGTCCATCCTGCTGGGAGCCGGAAACCTCAGAATCGCTCCCGGCTATGCGTTGCGCCTGGCGCTCGCCCAAGAGTACTACGCCCTTTACACACAGAATGACTGGCGCGCCACCGATCGGCTGACTCTCAACATGGGGCTGAGGTGGGATGTTCAGCCGGGTCCGACCGAGCGTTTCAACCGAATGAGCGCGATTGACCTGGATGGCAAGGAGCCCTTGTTTGGCACACCCGGGGAGATTGTTTTTCCTGGTACAACCACCTCCCGGCGAAACATGTGGAAGACTGAATGGAGCGATTTCGGGCCGCGCCTGGGGGCGGCCTACCGGATTAACGATTCGCTGGTTATGCGGGGTGGCTACGGAATCACTTTCGTTCCCTCCAACACTGGTTTCAACGACGGCCCTGGTTTCTACGGGGCTGCTTCATTCACCAAGTCGGTTAACAATGCTCCATACGGATCGTCTCCTGCCGGGGTGGTGGTAGGCGCCTTCAACAGCATGGCGGTCAATCAAATCGTCCCCGAAGTGGGGGCGAACCCCGAAGATCCGCGCATCTACGGCGGAGCACGCCGCTTCCCGATCGATTACCAAAACGGCTATATCCAGCAGTGG
>Ga0209819_10000098_pt1 | contig 25611 bp, 24 predicted proteins | sample PPLLak2March2015_FD_187248 | JGI IMG/M metagenome (GOLD analysis project Ga0209819, IMG submission 187248) | Freshwater sediment microbial communities from Prairie Pothole Lake near Jamestown, North Dakota, USA - PPLs Lake P7 Core (1) Depth... | ecosystem: Environmental > Aquatic > Freshwater >... | reverse complement strand
CCAGACCGCCGCGCGTCTACGCGGTGTGGTCGTCCCCGGCCCGAGGCTCGTGGTATCGGTGCCACACCGCCGGACACATTTCTTCCCGGACGTGGCGGTCCATCAGTTGACCGACATCCGCGAGGTCGATGTCACCCGAATCGGTGGCCTGCCCATCACGACGGCTGCGCGGACGGTTGTTGATCTCGCCGCCGTGTTGTCCTTGACCCAGCTAGGCCGCGCGGTCGATCGCTTCGCCTCAAAGGGCGTCACCAGTTTCGAAACAATGAGCGAGGTGCTCGATGAACTCGCCCGCAAAGGAAAGCCCGGGGTGGTACGGCTGCGTCGCGCTCTCGAACCAAGACTCGGAACCAGGGGTTCGTCGGAGAGCGATCTCGAGTCCCGCCTGCTGGAGCTCATCCGCTTGGCCAGCCTTCCTGAGCCCAATCTCCAATTCCAACCTCGTTGGCTGAAGCACGTCAACGGACGCGTCGACCTTTCATACCCGGAGGCAAGGTTGGTGATCGAGGGCGACAGCCGGGAATGGCACGGCGACGAGCTCACATTTCAAGCCGACCGCGAGCGTGACAATCTGGCCCAACTGGCAGGTTGGCGGATCTTGCGGTTCACGTGGCATGACATCACCCGCCGGCCGGAATATGTCGTCTCGTCAATCCAGCGTGCGCTTGACCTTTCTTTGCTGGCGTAGGCCCACATATGGGCCCACGAACCTCAGGTAAGCGAAGGGGCCCCTCATGGGGCCCCTTCTCGAATCGGGTTGGAGGGACTTAGAAGTCCATCCCACCGCCACCATCGTGGCCGTGGCCGCCGCCGGGCATAGCCGGGGTGAGCTCCTTCTCCTCGGCCACGAGGGCCTCGGTGGTCAGGAGCAGGGCCGCGATCGACGCTGCGTTCTGCAAAGTCGAACGGGTGACCTTGGCGGGGTCGATGACCCCGTCTGCGACCAGGTCGGTGTACTCACCCGTCGCTGCGTTGAACCCCTCGCTGCCGGAAGCAGCGCGGACACGCTCGACGACGACTCCCCCTTCGAAGCCGGCGTTCACTGCGATCTGACGAAGCGGCTCCTCCATCGCCTTGCGGACGATGGAACGACCGGCCTTCTCGTCGTCGGTGCCACCACGGACCTTGTCGACTGCGGTCTGCGCACGGAGCAGGGCCACACCACCACCGGGGACCACGCCCTCTTCGACGGCAGCACGTGCCGCCTGGACGGCGTCCTCGATGCGGTGCTTCTTCTCCTTCAGCTCGACCTCGGTGGCCGCGCCGGCCTTGATCACGACGACGCCGCCGGACAACTTGGCGAGACGCTCCTGGAGCTTCTCCTTGTCCCAGTCCGAGTCGGTGTTCTCGATCTCACGCTCGATCTGCTTGATGCGAGCCTTGACATCGGCCTCGCTGCCGTCCCCGTCGATGACGGTGGTGTTGTCCTTCGCCACGACGACCTTGCGGGCACGGCCCAGCATGTCGAGGGTGACGTTCTCCAACTTCAGGCCGACCTCCTCGGAGATCACGGTGCCACCGGTGAGGATGGCGATGTCCTGGAGCATGGCCTTGCGACGCTCGCCGAACCCCGGCGCCTTGACGGCGACCGAGGAGAACGTGCCGCGGATCTTGTTGACCACCAGGGTGGCGAGAGCCTCACCCTCGACGTCCTCGGCGATCACCAACACGCTCTTGCCAGACTGCATCACCTTCTCGAGCACGGGCACGAGATCGTTGACCGAGCTGATCTTCTGGTTGGCGATGAGGATGTAGGGATCCTCGAGCACAGCCTCCTGGCGATCGGCGTCGGTGATGAAGTAGAAGTTGATGAAGCCCTTGTCGAACTGCATCCCCTCGGTGAACTCGAGCTCGAGCCCGAACGTCTGACCCTCTTCGACGGTGATCACACCGTCCTTGCCGACCCGGTCCATCGCGTCTGCGATGGTCTGGCCGATCGAGGAGTCGTTGTTGGCCGAGATCGAAGCCACGTGGGCGATCTCCTCACTGGTCTCGATGTCACGAGCCTGTTCGCCGATTGACTTGACGGCCGTCTCGACCGCGGCTTCGATGCCACGCTTGAGCTCCATCGGGTTGGCGCCTGCGGCTACCTGACGAAGGCCTTCCCGCACCATCGCCTGGGCCAGCACGGTGGCCGTGGTGGTCCCGTCGCCGGCGACGTTGTCAGTCTTGTTGGCGACCTCGTAGGCGAGCTTGGCGCCCATGTTCTCGTAGGGGTCGTCGAGCTCGATCTCCTTGGCGATGGTCACACCGTCATTGGTGATCGTGGGTGAGCCCCACTTCTTTTCGAGAACGACGTTGCGGCCCTTGGGACCGAGCGTCACTTTTACCGTGTCGGCGAGCTTGTCTACACCCGCCTGGAGTCCCTTTCGGGCCTCCTCATTGAAGCGAAGTTCCTTCGCTGCCATTGGTTATCAGCTCCTCAGTTGACGACGGCTAGAAGGTCGCGCTCTGACAGGACGAGATACTCGTCGGCGTCGAGTTTGACCTCGGTTCCTGCGAACTTGGAATAGAGGACCTTGTCGCCGACGGACACGTCCATCGGGATTCGGTCGCCGTCATCGTCTCGGGCGCCGGGCCCTACAGCGATGACCTCACCGATCTGCGGCTTCTCCTTGGCGGTGTCGGGGATGACAAGACCGGAGGGGGTGCGGGATTCCGCATCCTCTGTGGCCTTTACCACCACTCGATCACCGAGCGGCTGAAGCTTCATACTCTGGCTCCTCCTTGAACCTCGGTTAGTGCTTGCACCCGGGTGCCCACCGCATGGTGCACACCCAAGCATTAGCACTCGTGTTGGTTGAGTGCTAGGGAAATGCTAGCACTCAATGCCAACGACTGCTAAATCGAAAACTTGAGTCGACACCGCTCAGGTTTCGGAAAAGCACGCTTCTGTGTCGGCGGGGGCCCACATATGGTCCCACGTACCTCAGGTAAGCGGTTGGCCCAGGACCAGGCCCGGATTCACGTTCTCGGCCCAGTCGGTGATGCGGCCGGTGGAGAGCCAATGGGCGGCTGCAACACCGATCATGGCGGCATTGTCGGTGCAGAGGATCGGATCGGGAATGGCCAGTGTCACTCCCCGCTTGTCCGCCTCCTCCGCGAAGCGATGGCGAAGACGCCGGTTGGCCAGCACCCCGCCCCCGCCACCGACTACCCGAGCACCGGTCTCATCCACCGCATTGAATGTCTTGTCGACCAGAACGTCGACGATCGCTTCCTGGACCGAGGCGGCGACGTCGGCGAGTGGAGGCAGGTCGCCAGCGGCCCTGGCCTTTTCGATGTATGTCACGACCGAGGTCTTCAGACCTGAGAACGAGAAGTCGAACGGTCGATCGGGAAGTGCCCTGGGGAAAGCCACGGCCGCCGAGTTCCCACCTTCCGAAGCGATATCGAGGGCGGGACCGCCGGGGAAGCCGAGACCCATCACCCGGGCCAGTTTGTCGAAGGCTTCCCCCGCCGCGTCGTCGATGGTCGAGCCCATCACCTGGTACTCGCCCCATTCGCTGACGTGCACGATCTGGGAGTGGCCCCCGGAGGCGAGCAAAGACACAACGGGCGGATCGAACTCCTCGTACTGGAGGAGCGGCGCCATGAGGTGGCCTTCCATGTGGTCGATGCCGACGAAGGGGAGCTGGCGGGCCCAGGCCGTGGCCTTGGCGAACGAGTGGCCCACCAAGAGGGCCCCGACGAGGCCGGGGCCGGCGGTCGCTCCCACCCCGTCGAGATCGGCGGGATGGATCCCAGCTTCGTTGAGGGCTTGGTGGGTGAGGGACCTGATGGACTCGACGTGAGCACGAGCCGCCACCTCGGGAACCACGCCTCCGAACCGGGCGTGGAGATCGACCTGAGATGCAAGGACGTTCGACAGCGCCTTCGTCCCCTGAACCACCGCTACGGCCGTCTCGTCGCATGAAGTCTCGAAGGCGAGGATGAGCGGTTTCATCGCAGCCTCGACAGGAATTCATCGCCGTCGATGTCGTGTGCCCAGAGGATGAGGGCGTCATCGTCGCCGTAGTACCCCTGTCGCACGCCCACCGGCGCAAGTCCGACTCGGGCGTAGAGGGCACGAGCCGCCTCGTTTCGTGACCGAACCTCCAATGTGAGGTGCCGGGCGCCCGCCTCGACCGCCGCCTCGATGAGTGACCTCATCAAGTCGAATCCGATCCCTCGCCGGCGCCACGCCGGATCCACGAGCAGGTTCGTGACGTGCGCCTCGTCGGCGACCAGCATCGCCCCGGCGAACCCCACCACACCGTCGTCGTCGGCTGCCAGGTATATCCGGTTCTCCGTCGCCAGCTCGGCCCGGAACACACCCTCGGACCACGGCGCGGGCGCATTGGCCGCCTCCAACGCCACGACGGGCTGGAGGTCGTCGATGGTGAGGGGTCGAACGACCATCGTCTTCAGGTCCCCGCCCACGGGCCCTCCTGACGCAACTTGGCCCAGTTGATCGTGACGTCGGGGTCGCGGAGGTACATCGGGCGAATCTCGGTCGAGGGGGGAAAATCGTCCTTTTCGTACTTGCCTCTGGCCGCTTCGGCCAGGGCGACAGCGTACGGGTAGCGGGGTCGGCCCATCTTCACGCGGTGCAACCCGCGCAGAAGCCCTTTTGGCAAGGCACCGGTGTCCCCCACGACCAGGCTGTCCTCGGGAGCAGAGTCGAGCTGTGCCCTCAACACCTCCGGCTTGACCATCTCCGGGTCAGTCGCCCGGACCACTCCACCGGGAACCGGCTGGTAGCGAGCTACGGCAAGCTCTCCTCGCCGGACGTCGACCACAGCCCATATCAGCCGGTGCCCGGTTCGTGCCTCCAGAGCAATTGCATCGGTGGACACGGCCGGGATGATCGGGATCCCGAAGGCAGCAGCGAGACCCTGAGCGGTGGCCACTCCCACCCGGATTCCCGTGTACAGCCCAGGCCCGATGTCGACGGCCACGGCATCGAGGGCGGATGGCGACCAGCCGACCTGGTCGAAGCAAAAATCGATGGCAGGGACAAGGAATGTGGCATGCCCCACCGGGTCGATCCGGGAGGCGGCCGCCAGCGTCGTGGCATCTTCGACCAGGGCGACGGAAGCGCCCGGGGTCGATGTCTCGATCGCCAGGAGCCTCATGCCACCAGCCCGAGATCGCGTTCGGCCCAGTTGCCGCTGGGCTCGAGGCGAAGAGTTCGGGACCCGTCCTCCCCCACCACGAAATCGATGCGGAGGTGATCCTCCGGGAGCTCGCTTTCCAGGGCATCCCCCCACTCGATGACGAGGACGCCGTCGATGGCCATGTCCATTGCCTCGAGGTCCTCGAACTCGTTCACCGACCCGAGCCGATATACGTCGACATGGATCAGTGGCAGGAAGCCGCTCCGATACTGGCGGACCAGGACGAAGGAAGGGCTGAGCACCTGCTCCTCGATACCCAGACCGGCAGCAAGCCCGGTGGTGAACAACGTCTTCCCGACGCCAAGGCCGCCGGCAAGCAGGATTATGTCCCCGGGTCGCAGCGTGGCGGCCAGCTTGCGGGCCACTGCGCGGGTATCAGCCTCGGTGGGACAGGGGATCTCGATCATCCGAACAGCTCCATTTGAGCAGGGTCGGGTTCGGTCTCCGCAACTTCCTGCTCCGGCTGGGCGGGCGCATCGAGGATCGAGCGGACCACGGCGAAGTCCTCCCGCATCTGATCGATGACGCGGTCGCCACCACGAAGAGCCGCTGCCGGGTGGAACGTTGGGATTAGGAGCGCACCGAGCCACCACTCGTGGGGCCGGCCTCGAAGCCGTGTGATCCCGGTCTCGGTGTTGAGCAGCAACTTGGTGGCGAAGTTGCCCAAGGTCATGACCACCTCCGGCGCTATCAGCCTGATCTGCTCCCGCAGATAGCCCTTGCAGGCGTCGATCTCGTTGGGTCGGGGATCGCGATTACCCGGAGGACGGCACTTGAGGACGTTGGCTATGTACACCTCAGAGCGCTGCATCCCGATCTCACCAAGCAGCGTGTCGAGCAACCTGCCGGCGGCTCCGACGAAGGGCTCGCCTTGAAGGTCCTCGTTCTGACCTGGCGCCTCACCCACGAACATGAGGCGGGCCTGCGGGTCGCCAACGCCGAAGACCACCTGGGTCCGGGTATCCGCCAGCCCGCATTGAGTGCAGACAAGAGCGAGCGCCTTCAGTTCCTCGAGGATCTGGATGCTGTCGCTCACCACCACCCATTGTGGCAAAGCGATCAGCCGGCCGAAGCCTTCACAGCCCTCTCTATTGCCGCCGCTGTTGCGCCGAACGCGGCCTCAGCGAGAGTCTCGACATCGGCTTCGATCTCGCCGCAGGAGACCGCGAAAACGATGTCACCGTCGAACCTGGTGTGAACCGGGCGGATGCAGACCGCCATTGCGTCGTGGGCCCGCACCGCCAACCGGCTCAGAGTGGAGCGGGTCATCACGGCGTCGGTCGCGATCACGACGAGAGTCGTGTTGGCGACCGTCTCGGGGAAGGGAGCCGGTGGGCCTGGCTCGTGGTCCCCCCCGGTGAGCGGCTCGCCCGTGATGCTGAAGACGTCGCCCAGGGCATTGAGAGCGACCAGGGCGCCCACCATCGCATCGCCGGCGGGACGGAGGGCGGACCCGAGGCCGCCCGGCTGCATGTGCTCGAGCCCGCGCCATTTGGCCACGGTGGTACCCGTCCCCACCCCGAAGCGACCCGACACCACCGGATCAGAATTGACGGCCCGGTAGGCGGCCTCGCCCTGATCGGGGCCGGGCCGGACTCCGCCCGATGCTGGATTGAGATCGAACACCACTGCAGCAGGGACGATCGGTACCCGAGCCACCGGAGTCAGATGACCCCGCCCGTCGGCTTCGAGCGCCCTGACCACACCATCGGCCGCGGCCAGTCCGAACGCGCTGCCGCCGGTGAGGAGGATGGCCTGGATCTGCTCCACCCTCATCCCGTGCTCGAGCAGGGCCGTCTCCCTCGATCCCGGTGCGGCGCCTCGCACTTCGGCTGAGGCGATATTCGGCTCGGGGAATACGACCACCGTGCATCCGGTACCGGCGTCGGGGTCAGACCAGTGGCCGACCTCGACCCCGGTTATCGCGGTGATCGTGTCGTTCACTCGACATACCTCCTCGGGACGCGGGGCCCGATCTCGCAGACAATCTCATACGAGATGGTGTCGAGGGCGCGGGCCCAGTCGTCAGCGGTGATATCTGCGTCACCCTGACGACCCATCAGCACCACTTCGTCACCGATCCCAACGTCCGCGTCGCCAACGTCGACCACGATCTGATCCATGGTCACCGTCCCGGCGAGTGGAAGCGCTTCTCCGCCGATCAACACCCGGCCCTCTGCCGACAGCCGGCGCGGATACCCGTCGGCGTAGCCGATCGGCACCGTCGCCACCGTCGATGCTGCGGCAAGTGGCCGGATCCGCCCATAGCTGGGGCGGGCGCCGGCCTCAAGTCGCTGAACGTGAGAGACGTGGCTGATGATGCGCATCGCCGGTCTCAGGTCGATCAGGTCCCGGGTCTCCTCACAGGGATGAAGACCGTATGTGCCCAGCCCGACCCGGACGAGGGAACGCCGGGCGTCGGGAAACAGGACCGCACCTGCCGTGTTGGCCAGGTGGACCATCGGCACGTCGTAGCCACTCAGCACCTCATCGAATCTCTCGATCTGCCGAGTGGTGTATTCGGTGTCCTCGTCGGCGACCGGGAAATGGGTCCACAGCGCGGCAACATCGAGGGTCGGACTCGCCGCGACGGCGGCCATCAGTCCGTCGAGCTGAGCCGGGCCAACGCCCACCCGGTGCATCCCGGTGTCGATCTTGACGTGGAGGTCGAATCCGACACCGGTCTCGCCCAGAGCCTCGACGAACGCCTGCGAATAGACCGTCGGGGTCAGACCCCATTTGGCGACCTCGATCGCATCGCCGGGGTCAGGCTCGGACAGAACGAGGATCGGCGCCTCGATCTCGGCCTCTCGGAGACGAATCCCCTCCTCGAGGAGGGCCACCGCCAACCATTCGGCGCCCGCATCGATCGCGACTTCGGCCACCGGGGCATCGCCATGGCCGTAGGCGTCGGCCTTGACCACCACGCACAACTCGCTGGGGGCGACCAGCTCTTGGAAGGCGGCGACGTTGTGACCGATGGCGCCCAGGTCGATCTCGGCGTAGGTCGGCCTCAAAGACCGCCCTCCCCGCCTTCGGCGGTACTCCCCCCAATGCGCCCTCCGTGCGCCGGGGGGAGAAATGCGAACCGGCCCACGTGCCGGGCCAGGGCATCGGCGGTGACGGTGGCCGAAGTGGCGAGATCGGCCCCGGCCACACCGTGCCAGTAGGCAGCCGACACGGCGGCACTGCGGGAATCGAGGCCACGAGCCCAGAGGGCTCCGATCATCCCGGACAGGACATCACCAGTGCCGATCGTGGCCAGCTCCGGACCACCGGTCCGCACGAGGATTGGCTCTGACCCGTCGCTGATCAGAGTCGGGTTCCCTTTCAACAAGACGACCACGCCCTTCCGGTGGGCATGAGCCCGCACCGAGAAAGCTCCACCTCCGACCCCTGCCAACCGCTGGAACTCGGCAGCGTGCGGCGTGACAACCACCTCGGTGGGTCCTTCGGCGGCGGCATCGAGCATGGAGGGATCGATGCCACCCGCGTCCAGAAGCACGCGGGAAGCCTTGCCCAGAATCGGAATGACCGCATCACGATCGTTCTCGTCCAGCCCGGGACCGACGATGACGACATCGAATCGGTCGAGCCGTTCCTCCGCCTCCTTGAACGACATCGTGAGGAGCTCGGGAGCGGCAGCGGTGACGAGATCTGCGCGCGGTGACGCCACCGCCACCGAACCTGCGCCGAAATGGAGCGCCGACCTGGCGGCGAGAACACCGGCACCAACCATCCCGGTGGACCCCCCTGCCACGAGGACGGCCCCAGCGGACCACTTGTGTGTTCTCCGCGTGCGGGGCGGGCGCGGAGCATCGCCTTCCTCGGCCAGCCACATCGCGGCCTCCCCCCCTTCGATGCCGATATCGGCCACCGTCACCCGGCCGCAGTGGTCGGGTCCCTGTCCCCGGACATGGCCCGTCTTCAGGGCCCCGAACGTGACCGTCTCGGTCGCCCGAAACGCCCGGTCGTCGACATCACCGGTGCTCGGGTCGAGCCCGGTCGGATAATCGACTGCCAGGACCGGGGCAGTGGTGGACATCCATGCCACCACTTCGTGGGGGAGACCTCCACGGGCACCACCGCCGAACAGTGCATCTATGACGAGGTCCGCCTGTGACACGGCAGCCAGATCTCGAATCTGCACACCACGGTCTCGCGCCAAGGCCGCCGCCCGCATTGCCTCGGGAGTACGGGCCGCGGTCAGGGCATGGACTTCGACTGCTGCACCGCGACGTCTGAGATACCGGGCGGCGACATATCCGTCCCCGCCGTTGTTGCCCGGGCCCGCCAGCACCACCACCCGCTTGCCGTACCCGGCGCCGAGACGGGCCGCCGCCAGCGCGACGGCGAATCCGGCCCGGTCCATCGCCTCGTCCATGTCGCCGGTGTAGGCCTGGTCGACCCTCCGGTACTCCTCGGCGGTGAGGATCGGCTTCATGGTCGCCGAGGCTACATCCGCCTAGACGACGCCTCTCGCCGCCCACGCCTTGCCGGTCACCACGAAAGGAGCCGGCGGCAGGTATCTGCGGCAGAGCTCGCGGAGTCGCGCCCTCGCGGTCACGTCGAGGGTGGCGGCGAAGTCTCCCGCCGGACCTACCCCCAGAGTGAAGGGCTCCCACCACTCGTCGAATGACGGATGTTGTAGCGAGACCGTGAGCGAAGACTCTTCGACCCGCTGAAGCCCCGACTCGCGGAAGATCTCACCCAGATCACCCCGGCGGACGCCGGGTAGATGTGACTCATCGTCCACACCGGGATCGATCTCGCGCGCCGCCTTCCAGAACGACCGGAGCGGTCCCTGACCTCCTCCGTGGTCCCACACACATGCGACCACGACGCCTCCACCACGTGTCACCCGGGCCATCTCGGCCAGTCCCGCCACCGGGTCCGGCATGAAGTGAACGACCAGTTGAGCCAGGGTGACATCGAACTCATCGTTGTCGAACGGCAGATCGTCAGCCGACGAGGTCCGGGCATCGACCCCGGGGTAGCGCTCGCTGACCGCGCCGATGAATGGCTCGGACGGGTCGACGGCGGCCACCAACTCGCCTCCGAGCCGGTTCACCAGCTCCTCGGTGAGGGCACCAGGGCCACAACCGACATCGAGCGCCCGCTGTCCGGGCTCCACCCCGGCCAGGTTTGCCAGCTGCGGGCTGAGTAACGCCGAGTACCGGCCCATGAACCGGTCGTAAGCGACAGGACCTGTGAAGCTCATCAGTCGTGCTCCCCGACAGCGATCGCCATCACCAAGGCGCTGGTATCTGTGTGGGTAATCGTGACCATGACCTCGGTGACGCCGAGTGTCTCTGCCCGACGCAGCGCATTGCCAGACATCCGGACGGTGGGCTTACCCCCGCCCGTGATCTCGATGTCCGTCCATCGGATGCGGCGCCATCCGGTCCCCATCGACTTCATTACGGCCTCCTTGCCGGCGAACCGGGCGGCGAACCGCCGTGCCGGATTGGCGAAACGAAAGGCGTACTCCCTCTCGTGGTCGGTAAAGCATCGTTCGGCGAACCGGGGGTACTTTCCGAGGACGCGCTCGACCCTGTCCACGTCGGCGAGGTCGACCCCGAGGCCGATGATTCGCATCTCAGGCCTGGCCGAACACTGACCTGATCTCGGTCACGACCCGATCCCGCTGCGATTCCGTCAGCGATGAGCCGCTGGGTATGCACAAGCCATGCTCGAAGAGCCGTTGCGAGACGGCGCCTCCATAGACCTCGCAATCGCCGAATACCGGCTGGAGGTGCATCGGCTTCCACACCGGCCTTGCCTCTATGTCCAGCGATTCGAGATGGAGCCGCACCGCCTCCCGATCGACCCCGGCGAGCGCCGGGTCGATGGTGAAGGTCGTAAGCCAGAACGTGGACCGGTTGCCGGGGGCCTCCGGCATGAACTCCACTCCGGGAAGGTCACCAAGCACCTCCCTGTAGAAGTTGTTGTGCGCCCGTCTGATGTCGACCCTTCGCTTCAGATCAGAGAGTTGGGACCGCCCCAGCGCCGCAAGGAGATTGGAGAGCCGGTAGTTGTAGCCGATGCTCGAGTGCTGGTAGTGAGGGGCCGGATCGCGGGCCTGGGTCGACAGCCAGCGGGCCTTGTCCGCCCATTCCGCATCGTCGGTGACCATCGCCCCACCCCCGCTGGTGGTGATGATCTTGTTCCCGTTGAAGGAAAGGGCGGCCATCGCCCCGAAGCTGCCGGCGGGCTCTCCGTTGTGGGTGGCGCCGAGCGCCTCAGCGGCGTCGGAGACCAGCGGCACCCCGTGACTGGCGAGAAGCGGCACAATCCCGGAGTAGTCGGCAGACTGCCCGTAGATGTCGACCGGGATGCAGACGGCATACTCGCCCGACTCGAGGGCCTCGCCGAGCAGGTCCGGGTCCATATTCCAGCTCTCCGGGGTGCTGTCGATGAGGACCGGCTGCGCCCCGACGTATCGGATGGCGTTGAGGGTGGCGGAGAAGGTGAGACTGGAGACGAGAACCCGATCGCCCTCCCCGACGCCAAGCAGGAGCATGGCGAGATGTAGGGCGGCCGTGCCACTGGAGAGGGCAACACCGTGGGACCGGTTGGTAACGGAGGCCAACTCGGCCTCGAAGGCGTCGACCTCGGGTCCGAGCGGGGCGATCCAACCCCCTTCGAAGGCACGGTTGAGCGCGGCCTGGTCGGTCAGTCCGGTATCAGGTGGGGACAGATAGATGCGGCTCATCGAATGCCAGTGAGGCTACCGGGGGGCTTGCGTGATCTATCCCGCGACGATGGCAGTCTGAGCTGCATCTGTTATAGGGAGTTCCTCCGCGACTCCGTCCGAAAGGGCGAACACACGCACGTCGAGGCTGTCAGCTGGGAGAAACTCCGGCATCCTGCCAAGGAAACCACTGGTCAGGACGTCGCTGACGTCGTAGACATTTTGAATGTCAGGCCGCGGGATATCCAGACCGGCCGTGCCGGAAAATACTCCGTTGACGAAGAAAACGATGAGGTCTCCAGGCTTCGGTCCGGTTTCGTTCACCGCCCAGCCTTGGATCTCCAGGTCCTTCGCGCTCGAGCTCAGAAATGCAGGGTCGCTCCATGCGGCGTCATCGACGGAGCCAGCGATCCTCGATCCTTCATCCAGCCGCCAGAACGTGCCGTCGGAAGCAACGAGACGGGTTACCCGCCCGGTTGAAGCTGTCTCCATCTCGAACTGGGTGTGGCCCTCCAGGTCGATGGCCTCGACCAATGGAGCATCTGGTGACCCCGACACCGCCAACAGTTCGAGTTCGTTGAATCCGGATACAAAGGCGTCGTCGGGAATAATCACATTGAACCGAGACCCATCTTCTCCCCTGAAAGTCGGAACTACGGTCTCGACCACACCGTTTAGAGCGACGGCGACGCTGAGACCATCGTCGACGGTCCCGGTCAGGTGGCCATGGACAAACCCCGGTACAAAATCCCCCGTATTCGGCGTTACATGGGCGAGGCGCCATGACTCTTCCACTTCTCCCGTCAGTCCCGATGTCCCGGTGACCACATTGCTGGGCGCTGCTCCTATCAGCGAGTCGTACCGTCCAATCGAGTAGAGATCGAACCCGCCGCTGTCCTTGCCGAAAAGGGACTCGATATGGTCAGTCGCTGCGGCCACACCTCCGTTCAGATCATCGAGCGAGACAGCATCGCCCTCACTCGGTTGCACGGTGAGGGGACGCGGCGCCGACTCGTCCAGAAGTGACTGACCATCGTGGGCCCACGGGATTTCCAGGCCAAGATGCGCAGCCAACGTTGGCAATACATCGATGGTGCGCGACGGAGTTGCGTCGACCTGACCCCGGTCCTGATGAGGAGCCTTGATGAAGAGCGGGACCAATCCAACTTCGTAGACGTTGTCGACGGTTACGGGTCGGCGGGAGGAGCCGGGCTGGAAGCTGATTCCGTGGTCGGCGGTAACCACCACTAGCGCCTCCTCGAGGATGCCCATCGTCTCGAGGCGGTCGAGCATTTCCCCGATCATTCCGTCAGTCATTTGAACCTGCAAGAGGTGGCGCTGGTAGGCCTGATGGGCCAAGGCGGGCTCAACCCAGATCTCTGACTCCAAGCCGTCGAGTTCCTCGCCGTTGTTGTACTGGCTGCCTGACGGGTAGTAACGAAAGGGAGCGTGAGGCAGGAACTGATGGACGAAATGCAACCGAGGTTCCGAAGATCCGATCCCGTCCAGGAATTGAGTGAATCGTTCGGCTTGGTCAGTCTCGAATTCGTGTTGTGCGACCCTCCGCGCCTCTCCAGGTGTGAATTCGTTGAACGGATCGGAAACTGATGCTGAGGCTGTGGCGTCAGGGCTCACCATCATCGCGTAGAGCCTCATGGAGTCCATCGCCAAGGACGTCAATCGATCTGTGAAGGATGTCGATTCGTCGGACTCACATAGGGCAGGCGGGCACAAATGTGTGAACGGCTCCACCACGTTCATCTCGTGGCTTTGTTCCAGGAACGTGAAGAGGTTGCCCGGGTAATTGGCCGTAGTCGGCAGCCGGGAAGCGTCGGGAATCTGGCCGGTCAATAGCGCCTGAACCGCCCACAATGTGTTGTCGTGAGCCGCGGCCGTGTACTTGTACCAGGTGGACGTCGAAGCGAGGGCGGCGAAGTTCGGGTAGCGGTTTGCGTCGATGCCACCTTGAGCGTTGAGAAGGGAGACCACCGGAAACTCGTCGAACACGACGAACACGACGGGGGTGTCAGAGGCCACCGCGGCCTCCACGTCGGCGGTGCTCGATGGAAAGACGAGGGCCGACACCGGTGGGGTCAGCAGAAAGAACAGAGCAAAGATAAGCGGTGCCGGGATGAGATAGGTGAGAAACGTCTTGAACCATTTCGACCGCCCGTATGCCCATCCCGCCAACACGCCGATCAACGCCGAGGCGACCATTAACACCACCCGGTTGATCGAGGTGATCCGGACGAGCGTGGTCTGTGCGATCAGGGCAACGAAAATGCCCACGAATGTCGATTGAGCGACCCTGCGCGCCACCTCCGAGAAGCCGTCTGCGGCCCACACGATCAAATTCGCTATCAGTCCGGGAACAAGGGTCAACACGACGACCAGCAACACGATGTCGATCGGCTCGTTGCGTCGAGCGACGAAGTATCCGGCACCATCCCGAAAATCGCTGAGTAAGGGCTGGGTCACAGCAAAGGCGCCGAGCGTGACGAGAATCAGGGGGTCAACGAACCTGCGCCAAGACTTGGCTTCTTGCGTCGACTGGACCGAAGCTTCGGTGGAGGAGATCAATCCGATCTCCTCAGGTGCAGATCCCACTCCCGGTATCCGTGAACTGGGTGCTTCCCTGAGGCGTCAGGAATTCCCAATCGAGACCGCCGGGATACATCGTGAAGACGAGCACGCCGAAGGCTTCGTTGAAGCGCACCCCGCTGTTCGGCGACGGCCCTTCGAAATCGTCCAGTGACCGCCCACCGGTGCCCGCCGTGAACTGGGTGATCCCGTCGTCTTCTTCCTCCCCCGCCGGGTCCTGGGGGAGGAAGCGCTCATAGAAATGGTCGTTCCCGTTGACGACGACATCTGCATCGGCGTCGTAAAAGGCCTGGAAGATGGGGCGCATCTCGGGATTGGTCCCTCCGGACCGGGAACTGAACAGCGGTTGGTGCCAGTAGCCCAAAGTGCAGGCGGTGGAGTGGGCCTCGAGGTCCTCGCGCAGCCATTGCTCCTGTGCCGACCCGGCCTCACACCCGACCTCGGTGCAGTTGGAGTTGATGACCACGACGTGCCAGCCACCCAGGTTGTAGCTGTACCAGCCTTCTGCAGGGTCGCCGGCAGCAGCGCCGAAGTACTCGAAGTAGGGGGCAGCCCCGGCGGTCCGGTATTCCCGCGACCCCGCAGCAGGCCTGGTTATGTCTTTGTGACGCCCCCAGCTCGGGTCATAGCAATCGGCGAAATTGGCTGCCGACCCGGCTTCATAAGCGTTGTCGCCGGCGGTGAACACCACAGTCTCGGAGCCGCGGGCAACGACCTCGTCCAGCAACGCCGCCGTGGCCTCGTCTCCGTCGCTGTCGCAGCCGGCGATGTCGCCTGCGCCGACCAAGATCGCCGTTTCGCCCGTTGGCGCTTCTTCACCTCCAGCAAGGGTGATGACCAGGGTCGGCGGGGACTGGGGGTTTTCCCTTGAAGCCACATCGATGCCGTCCTCGGACTCGGTGGTGATGTAGAAATCGGCCCGCCCGTTGCCAGTCACTGCCCTGGTCACGTCCACCTCGACCACCGTCCCATTGATCGGAGCCACCAGGGGCGCGATCTGGGCACCGATCGGCGGTGCCGAGGCCCAGGTCGTCTCCGCTTCGGTCCACGGCCCGTCGACCAGACTTATCGAACCGCCCTGTTCGGACCCGTCGAGCACGGCTAGGTGGAGCGTGGCCGATGCGATAGTCGCCCCCTCCGGGATGTCGACCACGTCGAAGCCGATGAGCGCCCGTTTGAAGTCAGTTCCGTCTTGCTCTGTCTCGAGGATCGGGCTCGTACCCATCGGTGTCACGAGCTCGTCGCTGTCGACCCAGGTGTCCTCGATTGCGGTGAGGACGATGTCTCTAGCGACTGATCCCGATGATGTGGTGGTAGTGGGAGGCACCGTCGTCGTCGGAGGCAGGGTCGTGGTCGTGGTCGGCGGCAACGTGGTCGTCGGCGTCAGTGTCGTCGTGGTGGGTGGGGTGTCCCCACCAGCCACCAGGAACCCGACGATGCCGCCGACCAGCAAGACAACAACGCCGATCAGTGCGTAGATGATCGTGGTCTGACGATTAGGGCTTCCGGTGTTATCAGAAGTGATGATGCCTCCACGACGTCTCTGCAGTTGGGGCCCACTTCAGACCACACGTCAGAACAAGGAAATTTAGCGGCCGCTACCCGCTACAGATTTTCGCCACCTGGCTGTCTCCGAAAGAGCAGCCAACCGATACGCCACATCACCCGTTTTGCTTGCCAGCGGGCCCACTCCCACCCCACTGCCAGAGACGAGATCTTCCTCATCGAGGCGCGCTGGTATCCGACCTCCTCCAAGGTGTCGCCCGCAATAGCCTCGAAAAGGGCAACGTCGTCGGTCGACATCGAGCGCCTCCAGTCGACCAGGCCCTTGGTAGGGGCCAGCGTCAGGTGCTGATGGTCCGCCGGATTCTTGGCCTCGGCGAGGAACTTCTCTGCGGTCCGCTGGTAGTCGAGCATCTCCTGATGGAAATCGAGCCCGAGGTAGTCGCAGATGGCCCGCACCGTCGCCTCGGTGTCCTCGATCAGGTCCTCGTAGTGGAACTCCCGATAACGATGCGGTCCCAGCACCTGCCCGGATCGATGGCCCCTGTTCACTCGCAGCCGCCAGTGGAAGGCGCCCTCCGCCACGGTGGCCGGACCTTTGTCCCTTTCCAGGTAGGCGACGACCACGTCGCGTCCGTCCCTGACCAGATGCACAAACCGGGCTTCTGGGAGCAGACCGGCGATCGGCTCCATGAACGATATGTAGAGCGGCGTCTTGTCCCCGTACATGGCCTTGCCTCGGCTTTGGGCGTACAGCCCGAAGACGAGCCTGACCGCATCGGCGAATCCCGCCGGACGCTGGTCTTCAAGGGCGGATCTCACCTCCTCGCGGGGCAAACCGAGACGACGAAAGTTGGACACCGCGTAGAGATCGCCGAGGAACCGATCGATGTCGAGGCCCAAATCCCTCTCGTATCGCCTGTGATTCGGGGCCATGGTGGCGAGAAACCGTGGCTCATGGGCAACGGTGAGCTCCGGATGGGAGTCGAAGATCATTCGTAGAAGCGTCAGACCCGATCGTCCGCTGCTGACGAATATCGGGACCACCGATTGCACCGGGATCACGGTACCAGGGGTCGAATCGGCCAATAGGTGCCTACCAACTCCTTGGTTCTCAAATCCCGGCGAGGCTCTAAGATGTCGCCCGCATGACATCTAGAACAAGTTGGTGGGGCAAACGTTCACTTTGGCAGCGATTCGTGCTGCTCTTGATAGTGCTTGGGATCGCCGCCGGCGCCTACTTCTTTCTGAACCGAGGCCCGGCTCCGCAGCCCTCGATATTCAGGATCGCATCCTCTGGTGAAGGCGAGGCGACATTGGTGGTCGAGGGCAATGACCCCCAATGGTCCCCCGATGGAAACTCGGTGCTCCTCACCGCCGACGACGAGGAAGGCGTCGAGGGCATCTACCGGTTGGAACTGGACGGTGGCGAGCCGACTTTCATCACGACGGGCGGGAATCCGAGCTGGTCGGCGGACGGTGCCACCATCGCCTTCAGCCTCGAGGACGAAGGGGGTGTCTCCGGGGTGTACACCATCCCCGCCGAGGGCGGTGAGCCCACCTTCCTCACCGACGGCGACGAGCCCGTCTTCGCACCGGATGGGGCGATGATCGCATTCAGTGGTCAGGACCAGGGCGGGAATCCGGGTGTCTATACCTTCGAGGTGGCCAGCGAAGCTGTGACTTTGCTCTCCCCCGGTAACGAGCCTTCATGGTCACCGGACGGGTCGACCATCGCCTTCGTCCGTGAGAACAGCGAGGGCGACTCCGAGATCCAGCTCTTCGACCTGGCAAGTGCTGAGATCACCTTCGTCACAGGCGGCGACGACCCGGTGTGGTCGCCCGACGGATCCACTCTCGCCTTCAGTGGCGAGGACACAGCCGAGCTGCCGATCGTGGCCACAGTGGCGCCTGGTTCGACCCCCACAGAAGTCACGAGCGGTGAAGAGCCGTCGTGGTCTCCTGACGGCTCCGAGTTGATCTTCGTTCGCACGCCCGAATAGCGAGTCCTACTACGAAGGGTCTGCCATCAATATGACAATGGCTGGCGACTCGTAGAGACGCTCGAAGGTCGCCGCGACGTTCCCGCCAAGCCACGATGCATCGGGGCCGCGTCGGTCGACGATAAGGAAGTCGATTCCGTTCACTCTGATCAGGGAGTGAGCCGCGTCGGCGCCCGTCGACGGAGCGAAAATCTCGTTTGCGATCTCCGCTTGTTCCCGCTCATCTGGGAACGAGAGCGCCCTCACATCGATTCCCGTGTAGGTCCGTCTCTCGCCGTAACCCTGAACCCACCAGCCCAGAGGATTCCCATTAGGCCCGGATGAAGCAACCACCAACGCGTTCGGATCGGAATTCTCGCCGAGCCAATCGAGGGCTTCCAGGACTTCATCGTCTGCCACTCTGTACCACTCGGTGGCCGCCTCATACGCAACCAGCCCACCCGCGACGATCGCCGACACCATCGATATGACAAGTGTTGCGAACACCGGGAACGCCCAACGATGGAGCCTTCTTCTACTGTCCTCTGGGTGGCGCCGACCCAACTTTTCGACAATCCACTGCACCGTCAGACAGGCGAGGATGATCAGCCCGACCTGTGTCAACAACAGGCCGCGAGCTTCTCCCGTTACCAGAAAGAATGTCAGGCCGGACACGGCCCAAGAGGAGCCGACACTCAGCGTCGCCTCCCGATCACCTCTCACCCCTCGAATGGCCAACGCGGCGACTCCGAGGATGGTCACGACAACCCAAGGAACGACAGCATCCCGGATTGCCAGCTCGATTGACTCCAGGCGGGACACGTCGTACGGATTGAGCACCGCCGTGACACCCGCTTCCGATCCTGACATTCTCGTCAAGAGAACAAACAGTCCTCCTGGAATGACCACCGCGAGCCCTATCGCCACGGCCCGGAGGATGTCTCTGCGACCTCTTCTAGCGTTCAGGAGCCAATGCACCAATGCAAGAGGCATTGCCACTAGCAGCAGGCCCCCGACGAGGGCATGGGAAGCGAATGTCAGCGCACCAAGAGCCAAGCTGAGAATGAGGTTTCTAAGGCTTTCCACGCCCAACCACCGAACTGCGAAATACACAGTCAGCAATGCAAATGCGGTCCCCATCAGCTGCGGGTAGCCACCCCAGGCGTAAGCCTCTAGCTGTGCACCGGCCACGCCGCAACAGACCACGGCAACAACCGCATACCAACGGCCCACTGGCCGGCAACAGGCAAAGACAGCGACCACGAGAAGGGCCTTTGCTACGAGTGCCGTGACGAGCAGGGCCCGAACCGAATCGAAAAGCGGCAGGCCGAGCGCCAGGAGAGCGGGAAATATACGCGGGTACGCGACGTCAGACGCCATGACATCCTCACCCAGTAGGCCACGGGCGATGGCGAGCCAATTCCCGCCATCGGCGCCACTTGGGATCGAACCGGGGATAGAGATATGAAGGACGACGACGAGAGCGATCAGGACCGCCATGAGCACGAAATCCCACAAATCGAAATCGCTCTCGACGCGTGGCCGGCTCAGAACTCCGTCGTGCGCTGGATCGAGAACGTCTGAAGACATGCTGAGTGTGATTTCCTTGAAACTATGTCGAAACGGCCGAGCCGATACGAAGGGCTCAGCCATTAAGGTAGGGCCCGAACATCAGGAAACTGTCAAGTCGGGGGATGGGAAGCAGTGACTCAATCGAGCGATGGGAGCCCGAGAGGGCCGAATTGGGGGCGCCTAGCCGTAGTGGTGGTAGTTCTTGGCGCCATCCTCACCGTCTGGTTCTTGAACACCGGAGACGATGGAGAACCAGCCACCACGAGCACGACCCCCGAGGCGCAAGCCACCACCACCCCCGCCACTGTGCAGACCACGACGACGGCAGCCTCCTCGGCGACAACCGCACCCACTAGTGCCACGACTACCGCGGCTGCTCCCGGCACCACAGGGACCCCGGCCGCTGGGGAAGTAGGTGCCGTGTATGTCGTGGGTCTCGACGGAGCCAATGCCACTTGGCTCACTGACGGGTCAACCCCCACCTGGTCGCCCAACGGCGACCAAATCGCTTTCCAAGGTACCGATGGCATCTACGTGATGGGCGCCGACGGATCCAACGCCACCTGGCTCACCAACGGATCAACACCCGACTGGTCACCCAACGGCGACCAACTCGCCTTCACCGGAACCGACGGCATCTACGTGATGGGCGCCGACGGATCCAACGCCACCTGGCTCACCAACGGATCCACCCCCGACTGGTCACCCAACGGCGACCAACTGGTGTTCACCGGAACCGACGGCATCTACGTGATGGGCGCCGACGGATCCAACGCCACCTGGCTCACCAACGGATCCGCACCCGACTGGTCACCCACGGACGACCAGATCGCCTTCCAAGGCACCGCATAGGTCCTCAGGACCGGGCGGCCTCCAGGATTCGCCGGAGCATCGAGACAACCCGAGCGCCGTCCTCACCTGTGATGGCAGGAGCCCGGTCGTAACGAACCGCGCTGAGGAAGTCCTCGATGATGACATCGTGGCCCCAAAACTGCTTCTGGGCCAAATAACGGACGCCGGTTGTCACAGTGCCGACCCCGTGACCAAGGACTCCTGCCAGGGAGCTGCGCAAGATCTGGTGGGGCTTGTGGCCCCCATCAGACGGGATAACGAATTGGATGTCTCTGAACAAGTCCAAGACCACGACGCCGCGTTGGCACACGATCGACACAAACCACTCGGAAACTGGCGCCTCGAAGATCATCGTCAGTTGTGCCATCACTCCGGTGCCGCCAGTGAACTCCGCTCCCAGCGAGGCGAACATTGCAGAGCCCGAGTCCACTTTTGACCACGCATGATCGAGGGTGAGGCCCCCGACGAGAGCGTCCAAGAGGTAGATCATGTGCGGGGCCTCATCGAAGAAGAGGCCGCCGGGCAATTCTGGGTACCAGGGGGGCAGTCGACGATTGGGGCTGCTCGCCTGCAGCGCGAGGACATGCCTGATGTCGCCGAGTTTGCCCGAGGCGAGGCGCCTGCGCGCCGATGAGACGGATCTCGAGAAGAGCAGGTTGTGTGAGACACCGAGCTTCGTCCCGACGTCACCGGCGGCGGTAACCATGGCGGCGGCCTCGGCGTCGTCGAGAGCCATCGGCTTCTCCACGAATACGTGGATTCCTCGCCTCATCGCAGCCACGGAAATCTCGGCATGACTGAACGGCGAAGTGCAAACAAACACGACATCGGGCTGGCGGTCGAAGAGGTCCGACGCCTCGGTAAAGGAGGCCGTCTCGTATTGCCGCGCCACGGTGCGCGCCCGTTCGTGGTTTCGATCCGCTATCCCGACCAGAGTCACCTCGTCGAGACGTTGCAGGACGGGCAGGTAGCGGTCGGTGGCAACCCAGCCCGAGCCGACGACACCGACCTTGAGCTCAGTCATGGTGAGTGCCGATCACATCCTCGAAAAATCGCAGGTTGGCAGCTGCCGTGAACTCCCAGTTGAACTCGTCCTGTACACGTTCGAGGGCGGCAGCACCCATCTCGTGACGCCGTTGGGGATCCATGAGCTCCAGCATGGCATCGACGACGGGAGCCGCGGAGCCCGGAGCAACGACCAAACCTGTCGTACCATGAGCCACGATTTCCGTCACGCCCCCAACGTCACTTGCAATGACCGGCAGACCGCTCGCCATGGCCTCCAGGATTGTCAGCGGCATCCCTTCGATCGTTGATGGTCGGACGAACACGTGAGCTTGTCTCAGGATCTCTGCGACATCCTCCCGCATGCCGAGAAAATCCACGACGTCTTCCAGCCTGTGAGCTCGGACGGTCCGCTCGAGTGCTGGCAGCATCGGGCCGTCGCCGACGAAGGTGAGACGGGTATTGGGGGCGCGTTCGTTGACCACCCTGAACGCCTCTAGGGCGACGTCCGGGCCCTTATTGGCTATGAGACGGCCCACGAACACGAATCGCACATGCTCCCTGGTTTTGGGGCCGCCCGGTCGGAACCGCGCCAGATCGACTCCGTTGGGTATCACCTCGATAGCCTGGCCCGGCCGTAGCTCCGTTCCCGCCGCCACCGCCTGGCTCACCGCGACCAGGGCGTCGGCTCGAGCAACGAGCCGCCGTGCGAGGACGGTCTCGTAAATGCGCGAAGCCGCTCCCCTCCAGCCACCGAAATCGTCGAGATCCGAGATGTGTAGCGTCAACACGCTGGGGATTCCGAGCTTTTTGGCCGTCGACAAGGCAGCGGGTGTGGTGGTGAAGAACTGATGGTGTGCATTGACGATGTCGGGGGCGAACCCTTCGATGGTCGAGGTCATCTTTCGGAACGATTCCAGCGACACGGTGAGCTCGAGACCCGTGACGCGATTCAGGCGGGTCGACTGAAAACGGTGGACGTACACGCCGTCGAGAATCTCGCTGCGTGGCCAACCCTGGCGACCCAATGTCACCACCATCACACGGTGGCCATGGTGGACGAGCCGGCATGCCACCTCATTCACCACAGCTTCGACTCCACCGCCGATGTGGGGTGGGTAGTAGTCGGTGGTGAACACGACTCGCATTAGCGAACCTCTGCCCCAGGTGACTGCCCGATCAAGGCGTCAGGCGCCGGAGACGATAGGGCCTAGGAGGTGTGGACGCGCTCCGTGCTCGGCCAATCCTGGCCGACGAGAACCGCCGAAGTCTTGGGCGGCGCAACCGGTTCCTGTCTGGAGCGAACCAACATCAGCCGCAGATGCCTCAGGCCGTCCCTGAACGTGCGCAGCTTGGGTTGGCCACCGGAGCGGCGGCGATATCGAATGGGCACCTGCTCGATCCTCGCCCCGTTTTGAACGGCCTCGATCAGGAACTCGGACGCGAACTCCATTCCGGGCGAAGCCAAATTCAACTGCTCCAAGCATGGCTTCCTGATGCTGCGAAGACCGCAATGAGCGTCACCGATATCGCTACCGAAGAGAATGTTCATGGTCCCGGTGAGGACTGGATTGCCCACATACCGATGGAGCCAAGGCATCGCACCCTTTTCCATTTCTCGGTTGAGCCGATTGCCGACCACCATATCGGCACCGTTCTGGAGTGGCTCGATGAAAGATGGGAGCGCACTGAAGTCATAAGTGCCGTCGGAGTCGCCCATGACCATGTATCGGCCCCTCGCCTCGACAAGGCCCCGGCGACACGCGTTCCCGTACCCACGAATGGGCTCGTGTATTACCCGGGCGCCAGCGGCTCTCGCGACGGCCACCGAGCCGTCCGTCGAGCCGTTGTCGACGACTACGACCTCACCGATCAGGCCTAATTCGGTGAGGGCCCGGCTGGCTTCGTCCACACATCGACCGATGGCTTCTTCCTCGTTGAGACATGGCATCACGATTGACACATCGATCGCGCGGTGGGCGACAGGCACACCATTGTGAGTTTGCGGTGCCTCTCGAGCCTCCATGCGATTGGAACGTCGGCTCTCGGGAGAGGTCACGGCTGCTCACCGTCCTCGTCCTCAGGCACACCGTCCTCGTCCTCAGGCACGTTGTCCGGGCCCAGGCTCCACACCCAGCGGAACACCATCGGAACCACGAAGAACATCCCGGCGACGCCCGCAGACAGGACGGCGGCCTGACCCCAAAGCGGGAGCGCAGCCAGTGGCTCGAAGAAACGAAGCCAGCTCGGAGTCTCGACTTCCTGAATCTCAGGCGCCTCGTACGGCGTCTCCTGAGCGACAACCGTGCCGGCCTCTGCCAGTGCGGCGACAGCCGGCACCAAGACCAGCGTCGTCACAAAGGCGAGCGCGACAAGCGATCGCACCTTCTGAACGTTTTTCATCTCCCTCGCACCCTTCTCAAGCCCCCAAATATTCACCCAACAGGGTTCCGGTAGCCCCTGACGAGGCCCCTCACCCGCTCCTCCATCCTCATCCCCCGCGCCATCTTGCGCGTGAAAAAGAACTGCCGATCGGACCGCTGGACCGGCACCCGGCCAATCCTAAAGGGGTCCGTGTGTTGTGTAACCGGGGATCCTCCCCCCAACGCTGCCGTCGAGTAGTTGGCCCGAACCACCTTCTCGGCAGCCTCATCCCAGAGCCCTTTCGGATAGGCGAAGTGCATCGGGACCTGCCCGGTCCGCGCCTCGATGAGGTGGTTCGACTGACCAATCTCCTGCTCGATCTGCTCCACGCCCAGACCACGCAGATCGGGGTGGGTGTGGGTGTGGGCTCCCAGAGTCACCAGACCGGTTGAGAGCATGTCGTCGACCTGATCCCAGCTCAAGGGCCGATCTCCCGGATGCAGCAGCTCTCCGGTCTCGATATGACCGCTGGTCAGATACAGAGTGAACGGAATCCCCTGCTCGCGCAGCAGCGGAAAGCCATTCTCGTAGAAATCCGCGTAACCGTCGTCGAAGGTCAGCACGAACTGGCGGTTTGATTCCGGATCGTCGGCCCCAGAGAGGGCGTCACCGAAGCCGACGATCCGGCCATGGTCCAGCAACCACTTGACGTGGCCCCGGAACAGCTGAGGAGATATGTCCATCTGGAATCCGGAGCCAGCTCCGATCTGGTGATAGATCAAGATGCGGGGTCCGGGCCAGTCGCCTAGGAAGAGGTCGGCAGCGGCGAAGGAGCCCTTGGCCGCCGTGCGCAGGACCTCACGTGCCATCGAACGCAAGTCCGAGGAGGGCGGCACATGGCCACCCTCAACGGGCGTCAATGACGGGCTACTTGTCAGGTCGGACATGGGCGCCGTCCTTGCCCTGTCCATCGTCTTCGACATCTAGCTCGATGCCCTCTGCCCCGTCCGGGTCGCCCTTGGCACGGCCCTCGGCGAATCCATCGACCGTCTTCCACATCCGCGAGCGGAAGCCGGTTGAAGCCCTCCGGGTGAGCTTGGTCCGCCGACGGCGAAGCAACACGACCCCGAGCAACGTTGCGCGACGGATGGCGAAGTCGCGATCCGCGGCTTCGAGCGAGCGGGTGACCGTGTGACCCGCCGAGGCAACCAGGATCACAGAGTCGACTCTCTGGGCCAGCACGTGGGAGGCGGCTTCGCCCAGGTTCGTGCCTGCGATGATGACCAGGTCGAAGATCTCCCGTGCCACCTCGAGCAGCACCTCGAACCGGTATCCGGAGAGAACATCGGCGGCGTCGCGCTTGCCGTTGCCGGAGCGCAGAGACCGCAAGCCCTGGACGACCTCCGGTGAGGACAGCAGGGTCGTCTTGTACTCGGAGATCAGCTCCTCACGCTCGCCGCCGGCGCCGTTCAGCAGGCTGGACAGGGTGGGACCAGTCTCCGGACCCCACTCCATCATGTGATTTGTCTTGTCGAACGTCGCGTCGAGGAGGAGCACGCTTCGACCTGACGCTGCGATAGCCACCGAAATGTCAGCAGTCAGCTCGCGAATGTCCTCTTTGAAGATCCCGCTGCCCTGGAAGGCGACGACCGCATTGTCCTGGTCGTCCAGCTGGCTGCGCAGCATCTGGATCGAAGCCTTCCGCCTACCTCCTGTGCTCTCGAGGTACCAGGGCTCGCCAGTCGGATGGTGGACGATGGCCAGCGGCCGCGACGGCATCTCGACGATGACCGGCGGTCCCTCGTCGAGGTCCTTGGCGGACCACATCATGCCCCGACCACGCTCCAGCGCGATGAGCCCGATCAGAACCGCGCCGATG
>Ga0209819_10000095_pt1 | contig 26107 bp, 23 predicted proteins | sample PPLLak2March2015_FD_187248 | JGI IMG/M metagenome (GOLD analysis project Ga0209819, IMG submission 187248) | Freshwater sediment microbial communities from Prairie Pothole Lake near Jamestown, North Dakota, USA - PPLs Lake P7 Core (1) Depth... | ecosystem: Environmental > Aquatic > Freshwater >... | reverse complement strand
TGTACGTGGATGGAGCGCCATCTTATTCGGTTTCTTCCTAATTATGATTTGGTCAAAATCAGGTGACAGCAATGAATCTGAGGTTGCTTTTGACCAGTACAACAGATGGCTCAGTGAAGAAAAAATAAGGGAAGCTGTTGTAAAAAAATCAGATAACTCATTTACATTTCACGGAGTTCTAAAACAACCTGAATTTATCAACGTTGGCTCAAGACAAATATCTGTTGACAGGTTCAACGTACTTCTGCCTTATACCAATATTGATAATGAGACCCTGAAAAAATGGGAAGATAAAAAGGTTGCTATCAGGATAGAGAGAGAAGACACAAATTGGCTTGGACCAATGATAAGTGCTCTTCCGTGGATAATTATAATTGTCTTCTGGATAATTGTAATGCGGCGAATGCAGGGTCAGGCAGGCGGTACTAAAGGTATTTTCTCCTTTGGTAAATCAAAAGCTAAAATGCTAAATGAAAGCCAGCTCAGAGTTACTTTCCGTGATGTTGCAGGGGCTGATGAAGCTAAATATGAACTTGAAGAAATTATTGAGTTCTTAAGAGAGCCAACTAAGTTTCAAAAACTTGGCGGCAAAATTCCAAAGGGTGTTCTTCTTTTAGGACCTCCGGGAACAGGTAAAACATTGCTTGCCAGAGCTGTTGCAGGGGAAGCAGGTGTTCCATTCTTTTCTATCAGCGGTGCAGACTTTGTTGAAATGTTTGTTGGTGTCGGTGCATCAAGAGTAAGAGACCTGTTTGAAAAAGGAAAGAAATCTGCTCCGTGTATTATATTTATCGATGAAATTGACGCAGTCGGCAGGCACAGAGGTGCAGGACTCGGCGGCGGACATGATGAGCGTGAGCAAACTTTGAACCAGCTTCTTGTTGAAATGGATGGCTTTGAGCAGAACAACGGTGTTATTATAATTGCTGCAACAAACAGGCCTGATGTTCTTGACCCGGCTTTGTTAAGACCGGGGCGTTTTGACAGGCAGGTTGTTGTTGACAGACCGGATGTTAAAGGACGTGAAGGTATATTTAAGGTTCATACAAGAAATATTCCGCTTGATAAAAGTGTAAAGCTGGATATTCTTGCCAAAGGTACTCCGGGATTAGCAGGTGCTGATATCGCCAATTTAGTGAATGAAGCTGCTCTGCTTGCTGCAAGAAAGAACAGCGATAAAGTTACTATGGCAGATTTTGAAGAAGCCAAAGATAAGGTTATGATGGGTATGGAAAGAAAGAGCTTAATTATTTCAGATAAAGAAAAGAAAACCACTGCGTATCACGAATCAGGTCACGTTCTGGTTGCCAGAATGATACCTGAAGCTGACCCGGTACATAAAGTTACCATTATTCCAAGAGGAAGAGCACTGGGCGTTACAACATATCTTCCGATGGATGAAAAACATACTTATTCAAAAGATTACCTTGAAGCTATGATAGCATATGCAATGGGCGGCAGGGCTGCAGAGAAGCTGATATTCAATGAACTGACAACCGGAGCCGGAAATGACATTGAACGTGCTACAGCATTAGCCAGAAAAATGGTGTGCGAGTGGGGTATGAGCGAAAAGCTCGGACCGGTAACATTTGGTAAAAAAGAAGAAGAAATATTTCTTGGCAGGGAAATCTCCCAGCACAGAGATTACAGCGAGCAAACTGCACTGGTGATTGATGATGAAGTAAAGAAAATTGTTAATTATGCAATGAGCAGGGCAGAAACAATATTGAAAGACAATGTTGAAGTTCTGCATCGATTATCAAATGCATTGCTTGAGAGGGAAATTCTTGATGGTGAAGAAATAGATAAGATTATAAGGGGCGAAGAATTACCTGCATTTGAAAAGCCGAAAGCTGAAAAGGTTAATGGTTTACCTGAAGATGAACATCCGCCGATAATTGAAGCTCCGGAAAAACCGATGGAAGTTCCGCAGGATAAAGAAGCTAAATCACAGAACAGCGGTAATGGAACGCCAAACGTTAAAGATCAAATTGGTAAAAAGTAAAATTTCAAATAGTAAATAAATTTTTTTTGAAAGCGGGGTTTGCTATCCCGCTTTTTTTATTTTTTAATGGATAACAACTCACCACAGGAACTAAAATTATCGTTTAAAGGAGAGTTTTACAGGAAACTGCTGCATATCTCTTCGAGCTCTATCCCAATCGGATATTATTTCCTTGATAAAGATATTGTGTTAAGCATACTTGTACCCATCGCATTTGCTATGTTAATGGTTGAAATATTTAAATATAAAAGCAAGTTTATTTTTACGACATATCTCAGGTTCTTTAAACACATGCTGCGTAATCATGAAATTGACAGAAACAAATTCAGGGTAAACGGTGCAACATGGCTATTAATTGGTGATGTTATTGCAATTATATTTTTTCCAAAACTGATAGCAGTAACAGGTATGCTGCTTCTATCGCTTGCTGATAGTTTTTCGGGAATAGTCGGAAGGTTATATGGAAAAAAAGAATATGCACCAAACAGGACTTATATAGGCTCATTAACATTTCTTGCAGTGGGACTTATAATAGCATTTGCTGCACCAAAATATAATTATTCATGGATAGAGTATTTAATAGCAGCGATAACAGTTATTATAACTACTATCGTAGATGGAATGAATTTACCTACAGATGATAATTTTGCTATACCAATCGTTTCATCTGCATTGCTTTATGTACTTTATATGATTTTCTTTCCCGGTATTTTTGCAGGATAAAATAATTCATCATTCGTAATTGAAAACAGAGGAGACATGGGATTAAAATGCGGTATAGTTGGTTTGCCGAATGTTGGCAAATCCACATTGTTTAATTGTTTAACTGCTTCACAGCTTGCCGAGGCGGCTAATTATCCTTTTTGTACAATTGAACCGAACGTTGGTGTTGTGATTGTACCCGATAAAAGGGTAGATGAGCTTGTAAATATATATAATCCGAAGAAGATAGTTAAAACTGTAATCGAGTTTGTTGATATAGCAGGTTTGGTTGCAGGTGCTTCAAAAGGGGAAGGTCTTGGAAACCAGTTTCTATCCCACATAAGGGAAGTGGATGCCATAATCCACATAGTAAGATGCTTTGAGAATGAAGATATAGTTCATGTTCCGGGGAAAATAGACCCAAAAGCAGATATCGAAATAATTGAAACAGAGCTTATATTAAAAGACCTGGAATCACTTGAGAACAGGATGCAAAAGACCGAGAAGCTGTTAAAGAGCAATGATAAAAATGCAAGAGAAGAATATGAAGCTTACAAAGGATTAAAAAAGCATCTTGAGTCAGGCCGTCTGGCAAAATATTTTGTCAATGAATATGTTTCGGAAAAGGGAGAGGAGAAAGCGGCCTTCTTCAAAGAACTGCAGTTATTAACAAATAAACATATTCTTTATGTTGCAAATGTTGATGATAAGAATATTCATGGAAATGAATATTCAAAAATTGTTGAAGAAATTGCAGCCAAAGAAGATGAAGAAGCAATTGTTCTGTCAGTTGAAATAGAAGCAGAGCTTTCACGACTTGAACCGGAAGAAGAAATGGAATTTTTAAAAGAGCTTGGTATAGAAGAACCCGGTTTAGATAAACTCATTCATAAGGCTTACAGCTTACTTGGTTTGTTAACTTTCTTTACTGCCGGTGAAAAAGAAGTCCATGCATGGACAGTTCATAAGGGAGCAAAAGGACCACAGGCAGCAGGTGAGATACATACTGATTTCGAAAAAGGATATATAAGAGCGGAAGTTATGAGCTACGAAGATTTAATCACCTATGGCAGTGAACATGCAGTAAGAGAAAAGGGATTAATGAGAGTAGAGGGCAAAGAGTATGAAGTAAGAGACGGTGATGTGATGTATTTCAGATTTAATGTGTAGGAGCAGTTCAAAAGGTTTGTAAGGGAGTGTATAGAGTGTATAGAGTTTGTAGAGTGTATAGAGTTTGTAGAGTGTATAGAGTGTATAGAACTGAAGGAATCTATCACTGCGTGATTAGTTTTTTATAGAAATTCTTTGGTAACGGTATATTCGTATCTGAAAATTAAATTAAGCATAAAATTTACTTTTAATAAATTATAATATTTAAAGCCATGAATAATATAAAATTAATCCTTCTTTCCTTTTTACTTCTTATACCATCACTCGCATTTTCCCAGGATAAACCACCTGTCATTGAAGTAACCGGGAATGCCCAGATAAAAATTGAAGCAGACATGATGGAAATGTATATAAGTGTTCGTGTTAATATGGATGACCTGCAGGATGCAAAAAATAAGAATGACGAAGCTACACGCGAAGTGTTAAATGTCCTTAAAGAGTTGAATATAGAAGATAAGGATATTATAACCAGCAGCATCAGGATGTCAAGAAATTATATAGACAATAATAATTACAATAAAGAAAAAAAGTATAATGTATCAAATGAAATAACTGTAAAAACTCCGAATATCTCCGCCTATGAAGATATAACCACAAAACTTATAAGGATAGATAATGTATTTGTAAATAATATAATCCTCTCATCTACCAAAACAATAGAGACGAGGGCAAAAGCACGTGAAGATGCTCTGCTTGCAGCTAAGAAAAAAGCTGAAGATATGGCAGCAATTTACAATATGGCTTTAGGTAAACCAATATTAATCCAGGAAATTCCGGGATCTTATTATCCAAACCCGTTTAATAATGTTTCTACTGAAAATACAAATGAAAATACATTAGACAGAGTGGAGAGTATATTTAAAGCAGGATTAGTAAGCGTTAATTCTTCAGTAAAGGTTATCTTTATACTGCTGGATAAATGAAGCATGGATTTATTTTAGAACGTTTACTAAAAAAAATTGTTTTATTTTTAAGATAATTTGTAAGTTAAGTAAATTAAGAAGTTAAGTAATGACAGCAATTTACATTTGATTATCACAATTATTTTATTATAATTTAACAAAAGTTTACAGTATGAGATATATATTTTTATTAACAATCGCTTTGGTTTTCACCGGCGTTTCTTACTCTCAGCCCGACAATAATAATCCCGGAAACAAGGAAACATTTTTTATGGATGCCTTGAATTTTTACTCTCCCGACAGCACAAAGACCCGGCTTGATGTGTATGTTGAGGTCCCTTTTAAGAGCTTAGAGTTTAAGAAAGTTAAAGGTGAAAAATCTTATTCTTCCAATTTTGATCTGACAGTTGAAGTTAAAGACTCAGACAAAACTGTTGTATTCAGTAAGGTGTATAAAGAAAAGATAACTACAACGAAAACAGATATAGAATATCTCTCCGATAATTCCACAATTATAATTAAAAATATATACATGAATCCCGGTCAGTATAATGTTAGAGCAACAATTTATGAACCGGCAACCCAGAACATTTCAGATAAATCGAAAGATATTACAATTAAAGATTTTCTTGCATCGCCTGTTACAATGAGTGATATTATGATAGTATCAAAAGTTACGGATGATAAAGACAGGAAAAAGATTACACCCCTTGTTTCAAGAAATGTGAGTGACCTGGATACATTTTATCTTTTCTTCTTTGTCTATAAAAACAGTGAGGACTCAAAAATTGATGTTAATTATAAAATAACCGATTCAAAGAGTACAAGTATTTTCAATGGAAATGAAGCCATTGATATGAGTAACGGGATTGATATTATAAACCAAATGCTTATACCTGTTCCATTGAACAATCTTTCGTTTGATAAATATAATATTGAAATTACAGCGGCATCAACACAGGGGAATGCATCCTCCGTTTCTTCACTCGATAGCAAAGCTAATGAATTCCCCATTAGCTTAAACAATATGGATGAGCTCATATCCCAGCTTCAATATATTGCTAAAGAAGATGAAATGGACCATATAAAAAACGCCAAGACTGATGGTGAGAAACAAAAGAGATTTATCGAATTCTGGAAAAAGAAAGACCCAAGCCCTAATACCAGAAAAAATGAAATAATGGTAGAGTATTACAAACGTATCGCATTCGCAAACAAAAATTATTCAACGGTATATGATAAAGGGTGGAAATCAGATATGGGCATGGTTTATATAATTTACGGCACACCCAGCAATGTTGAAAAACATCCGTATGAGATGGATTCAAAACCGTATGAGATATGGGATTATTATGAGTATAACAAGCAATTTGTTTTTGTTGATAATACCGGTTTCGGAGATTACAGGTTAGTTACACCAATCTGGGATTCGTTCAGGTTTAATAGATAAGTTGGAAGGTTGAAAGGTTGAAAGGTTGGAAAAATTAAACAATATTTTATGCTAAACTAACATGAGCAAAATTGAACAATTTGAAAATCTTGATATTTGGGAAGAAGCAAGTGACATAGCTTGGGAAATTTACAAAATTACATCTGTCGTGGATGATGTAAAACATGATTATGGCCTGAAAGGTCAATTATAAAGGGCAGCATTATCAATTTCTAATAATATTGCAGAAGGATTTGAATACAATAACAATTAAGATTTTATTAAGTATTTAAGATATGCTAAGGGTTCAGCCGGTGAAACAAGAAGTATGGTTAATTTTTTGTTAAGAGCTAAACAAATAAGTGAAGCTGAGCATAAATTGATATTTGACAGACTAATTCAACTATCTAAGCAAATAAAAAGTTTGATAGATTATTTAATAAAATTCGAAGCAAATAAAAAAAATTAAAATCTATTAATTAACCTTCCAACTTTTCAACCTTCCAACTTTTCAACCTTCCAACCTTCCAACCTTCCAACCTTCCAACTTTCCAGACTTCCAACCTTCCAACTTTTCAACTTTCCAACCTTCCAACTTTTAACTCCTCAATACCCATTTCCCTTATCCATTTCTGCGGCAATTATAGTCATTAAGGTTTTCACAGAGTTAGCATCTTTAATTTTATAATCGCCATCTTCGTTCATGGTAGTTATAATAAATTCATTTCCTCCATAAAAAACAATTTTTACATTATCATCATTTCCTTTATCATGTCTAACGGAATAATCCTTTGCGGCACTTCTGAAGCTCTTTATTTTTTTTACTTCATTTTCTAATGCACCTTTTCCCGAACGCCTTTGTCTTTCACCAAGCTCGTTATAAAAAGCCTGTGCATCTTTACCAAGCAAACCCCATGCTTTGCTCATGTCATGCTGTTCAAGTGCTATTATGAACGCAACTACACAGCCTTTGGGAGTATTTGATGCCTTTTCACATCCTGTAAACGGCAATAATGCCAATGCAAGTATTATAATTGATATTTTCACGGTGATTGTAATGGTTAACAGTTTTACTTAAATTTACAATTATAATTTTAAATTAATAGCACAAATATTTATCATTACAGGTAATGGCAGCTAAGAAGAAGGTTGTAAAAGTTGAGGTGTATAAAACAAATTTATTAATATATTATGTAATAATAGGAATTGCTGCATTTATAGTATATGCAAATTCATTATCTAATGAATTTGTTTTTGATGATGATTCGGTAGTTCTTGGCGACCAATCAATTACATCATTATCCAATATACCCAAATACTTCACAGGGCAGGAGGGATTCCACAAGGTTATCGGCAGGTATTTCAGACCGGTCGTTTCAACAACATATGCACTGGATTATGCACTATACGGCTTAGAGCCGTTTGGATTCCATCTGACCAATGTTTTAGTACATGTAATTAATTCACTGTTATTCTTTTATTTTCTTCTGCTGGTATTTAAGAAAGAAAAACATGAAAGTAAGTTATACTACCCGGTAATACTGTTTGCCGGGCTTATATTTGCCGTCCATACCATACACACCGAAGCTGTATCATGGGTAAGCGGAAGAACCGACAGTCTATCCTTCACGTTTTTTATAACCGCATTTATTTATTATATAAAATACAGTGAAGAAAACATAAAAAAGACCTCAACTTTAATATTAATATTTTTCTTTTACCTGTTATCGCTTTTATCAAAAGAAATGGCTGTTACTCTGCCCGCTGCAATTATTTTATATGATGTTTTCATTAACAGATTGAACCTTGAAGAACTGAAAAAGAAAATTCCCGTTTACAGCTTATTAGCCGGATTTACTGTATTATTTCTCTTATACAGATACTTTGTATTAAAAGATGTACCGCAAAGAGATACTTATTTTTATTTCTACGGAAAAGATATATGGACAACTGTTTTTACAATGCTGCAAACTGTTCCTTTGTATTTCAGATTATTGATTGTGCCTGTAAATTTGCTGTATCATTACAGCGGATTTATGCCATATGTATCAACTATTGCAAACTTTTCTGTAATTTTTGCAGTTATTTTTATTGTTTTTTCACTTGCCCTGGTTGTATATCTTTATAACCGGATGCCGGTTATCAGCTTTTGCCTGCTATTCTTTTTCCTTTCACTTCTTCCTGTTGTAAATATAGTACCGACAATGAATTTTATGGGTGAGAGATTCTTATATGTTTCTTCAATCATTGTATCATTAGCAATTGCATATTTTGCGTTGAAGTATTTAAACAAATCGAATAAGAACATTATATATACATCCTTTGTAATAGTTATAGCAGTTCTTTCTTACCTGACATTCATGCGTAACTATGACTGGAAAGATAACAACACTTTATTTTTAAGTGCAGAAGGAAAACCGGGTACAGTGCTTTACGTAAATATCGGTAATATATATGCTAACAGGCAGGAATTTGATAAGGCTGAGGTTTATTACCGTAATGCAATTGATTTACGTGAAGAATCCATGCTTGCACAAAATAATTTAGGTAAAATATTTCTAATAAAAGATAATTTCGATTCGGCTTATTATTATATAAATAAAGCACGGATGCTTGATACACTTTCACCTGAACCGTTGTATTCACTTACCCAGTTATATGCAAAAGCTGAAATGTATGATAAAGCAATTGAAGAATTGGAAAAGCTTCAGAAAATAACTCCTAATTACATGAACTCCGCTGTAATGCTAAATGAGTTAAAAATGAAAAATACCGGTACAATGCCCGGAATGAAAAAAGATCTGGAATCGGTAAATAAGGCTAATCAATTGGAGCAGGAAGCATACAGGTTATACACGCAAAAAGAATATGATAAATCGGTTAAAATATTAATGGATTTAGTTAAGATTAATCCCGCTGCCGCCTCAAATTATTATAATAATATCGGAACATGCTACATGGAAACTGAAAAATATACTGAAGCTAAAAAATATTTCGAGCTTTCTATAAAAGAAGATAGTAAGTTTTCTACCGCATATAATAATCTGGGTACGGTTTATGAAAAGCTGGGTGATACAGCCAAAGCAAAAGAAACCTATAAAAAAGCAATTCAGGCAGATTCAACAAATGCCCTTGCAAAAAGTAATCTGGAAAAGCTAAAATGAGTTCGGAGAGTTCGGAGAGTTCGGAGATATTCGATATAGTTAATCGTGATTTTCGTGTTTGATTATAAATTTGTGGTTAATCGGAGTTGGCAAGGGGTAATCAGATAATCATAGTTTGGAGTAATTAATGTAAATCACGTTTTTTTTGCTAATCCGTACCTATATCATTAATCCCTTGTCTAGCACCAATTGTAAATCTCCTTAAACTCTATAAACTCTCCAAACTCTCCAAACTCTCTGAACTCTCAGAACTCTCAGAACTCTATTTCTTCACCGGAAAATACAATACCAATTCTTTATAACTTTTGTAATACTCTATAAACGGCCTGGTTTCGTCTTCTTCGAAATTGGTGCTTAATTCTTTGTGTATCTCTTTTATTTTTTGCAGGTTGTTTCTCCAATCATCCAGTTTTGCTGAAGCATAACTTCCTCCCGGTATGGTGTATTCAGGCAGCTTATATATTTCAGTATCAAGCGAACTATCTATTTTTACACAGGCATAATAACCATAATTATCTCCGTCATTCTTTAAAACACCGTAAAACTTTTTTCCCTTTAAAGATTTAAAATGGCTTTCAAGCTTTTTAAATGCCTTATCTATACCGGTTGGAAACGTTTCTACTTTAATATACATACATGGTATGTTATCCAGCCGAATAATTTTTTTTGGAATCATATTGTACTTATAGAGGTTTTTATATCAATATATGTCAGGAGTAATATGGCTAAAAAAAGAAAAAAAACAAATGGTAACTTCTTTGAACGGGTTTCACAGACAATTACAGGTTTTACCGGTTCAACAACTGCATTTGTAATTGCCTTCGCAACAATAATAATATGGGCTGTTACAGGACCTATATTCAACTATTCCGACACATGGCAGCTTGTTATTAATACAGGCACAACAATAGTCACATTTCTTATGGTCTTTTTAATACAAAGAACACAGAACAAAGATTCCCTTGCAATGCAGATGAAATTAAATGAGATTGTAGCTGCAATTAAAGGAGCAAGTAACCGTTTGGTTGATGTGGAAGACCTGTCTGAAGAAGATTTAAAAATTCTTCATAAACATTATCAGACACTTGCCGATATGGCAGGAAAGGAACAAAGCCTGCATAATTCGCATTCTGTAGAAGAAGCAAAATCCCGGACCAAAGAAAAAATGAAGTCAGAAAAAAAGGAGAAAAAATAGCTATCCTTCTTTTTTCTTAGTGGGTTCATCACCAAATAAAATTGAAATAGAAAGTATTATACCGCCTGTTGCTGCAAGCAGGAAGAATATTATTGCTAAACCGGGATAGCCGAATATAGTGAAATTTGTATCCACTCTTGTGAGTAAGGCAGCCCCAACTATTAATGCCGCAATAATTAAGCCCATTGTTAACCGGTTTGCTATTTTCTGAAATCCTGTCATCAGGTATTGCTCATCAATTGATTCTACCTGTAATGTAAATTTATTACGTGATAGATTATCAAGCACTTTGTTTACCCTGTTTGGCAGCAGCTCGAAGAACTCCCTTGCTTCAAGCAGAATCTCGTATGGTTTTTTAGAGCTTGCAACCTTCCCGATTTTCTTTCTTATCAGGTCATCGGTATTCTTTCTTATTGCTTTATTCGGGTCAAATCGCGGTGCAAGTGTTCTGCCTATCTTATCAAGATTAAGAAGCGTTTTTCCCAGCATAGTCAGCTCATTCGGTACGTGAATACCGCTTGCACCTGATATTTTAGTTAGTTGTAAAACCAGCCTGCCTGTTTCAATTTTTTCTATAGTCATATTCTGCTGTGCAGAAACCAGGTCAGATATTTTCCGCCTGAACTCTTCTTCATTAAAGTTCGGCTCTTTTATTCCAATATCTATTGAATGGTCAGCTACCTGGGCACCCCTGCCTTCACTGATTGCAATCAGTATCTGGAATAATTTTTTCTGCATTTCTTCTGAAATGTATGCAACCATTCCGAGGTCTAACAATGCAATTTTATTATCATTGGTAAGAAAAACATTACCCGGGTGAGGGTCACAATGATAAAACCCGTCTATCAATATTTGCTTGAGATATGCTTTAAACAATTCATCAGCAAGATGGTCACCGTCTATTTCAATTTGTCTTAAAGGGCTTATTGATGTTACTTTTTTGCCGGTTATATAATCCATCGTAATTACACGTGAAGTAGTAAAATTTTCAACAGGAAGCGGTACAACTATATCTTTAAACTCTTCAAGGTTCTTGTTAAGTACTTTTAAATTCTGGGCTTCATTCCTGTAATCAAGTTCTTTTAATGTTGCTTTGCGGAATTCTTCAAGTGTTGCATGAAGCATGAATTGTTTTCCTTTATCGGTATGCTTTTCAAGGAACTCTGCTATCTCATCAAAAGCATCAAGGTCCTTGACAACTTCATCACGTATATCGGGACGCTGTACTTTAACAATAACATCCCTTCCATCACGAAGCTTTGCTTTATGCACCTGCCCTATTGATGCAGCACCGATTGGCTTCGGGTCAAACTCTGCAAATGCTTTGGATACTTTTACTCCCAGTTCATTAAGTATTATCTTTTCAACTTCTTCATACGGAAATTCTTCTACTTTATCCTGTAGTTTAGCTAAAGCATCCATATATTCTACAGGCATCATATCGGAGCGAGTTGAAAGAAACTGACCGAGCTTAACATATGTAGGTCCTAATTTTTCAAGGTCTTTTGGCAGTTCTTCAGCTTTGCCGTTTGATTCCTTTTTTTCCTCATCATCTTTTAAAATTTGTTCAATACCAATATCTGTTACAATATCTTCTCTGCCGTATTTTATAAGAAGCTTTCCGAGGTCTTTGTATCTTTTTAAATATTCAGGCTTTATCGAAATTCCCATTTATATTCATCATTTAATTCTATACAGAGAACATCGCTAAAAAAGGATTAATTCCCGGCGGAAAGGACAAATAAAAATGCAGAATTGAGTTTATAAGGTTTATAAGGTTTATAAGGTTTATAAGGTTTATAAGGTTTATAAGGTTTATAAGGTTTATAAGGTTTATAAGGATGTCCCTTGTTTCCCAAATTTTCCTTAGATCCCAGCGGGACCATTTGGGAAAGTTATTTTGGAGGATTGAAAATTACCCGTTAAAACCTTACCAAATAGAAATTTGGTAAGGAGTTGTGTGCAGGAAATTTGGTATAGTTTATTGTTTAGAAATTTTGGATTGGAAAACATTGAACTTTACAAACTTTATGAACTTTATGAACTTTACGAACTTTACAAACTTTACAAACTTTACAAACTTTACAAACTTTACAAACTTTACAAACTTTACAAACTTTACAAACTTTACAAACTTTACAAACTTTACAAACTTTACAAACTTTACAAACTTTACAAACTTTATGAACTTTATGAACTTTACAATCTTTATGAACTTTACAAACTTTACAAACTCTCATACTTTACCTGGACAAAATATCCTGTAACCGAGTTTGCTGGGCAAACATTAACCAGTATAGAACAATACCTAACACTCCTAAAAAAATAGCTGTTAGTATTACATAAAGAGTTGTGCTATTGTGTTGTAAATCCATTTTTTAGGAAGGAAAGAAAAAATGAAGATTAATAGTTCCTTTATTTCAGTTCAGCCATGTATTCGCGGTATGGTGCTATAACCTCAAATCCGAGGTCTTTGTAACACTTTAATGCAGCAGTATTTTGTGTATGAACATTTAAACCGATAACATCAACATGCGGCTCAAGCTCTTTGCAGACACGGGAAGTAATTAGCTTGCCAAGTCCTTTTCCTCTGCATTCGGGGTGAGTTGTAATGTTTCCCAGTGCGGCAACTTTATACTTTTGCGAAAAGACATGAACTCCTGCAATGCTCACAAGCTTTCCATCTGCATCTGAGCCGAAGTACATGCCTGTTTCAAGCATTCTCGGGTCAAAGCTGTTATCGGGATAACTTTCATGAAAGAGCTGTCTTATCTTGGGAAGATCATAAAATGTTAACTGGTATGTTTGTAATAAAGTATCTTCAACAAGACGGTTTTCTTTTAAAACCATTTTGCAGTAATCTCCGTGGAAATCGAGCTTATAGTTTTCCAGCAAAATTTCTTCTGTGCCGGGTGTTAAATGTGAATAGAACTTAGATGGAAGAAGATGAAGAATTAACTTCAGCAGTTTATTTAATTGGTATAATTCATTTTCAGGAGCTAATGCAAGCAGTACAGGAGGATTTACTGCCGTATAGAGCAATGCAATTGCACTTATAAAGTTGCCTGCTTTTAAGCCATACCACACCGTATAAGGAAAATAAAAATCATCAAGGTCACCAATGCTGTAAATATGTAAGCCGGTATTCCCGCGCAGGTGACCTTCAATTACTTTCTTATCGTGAAGATTTATTATTCCATCCATAAATGGAAATTATATTTAATAAGTATGTAGAATATCTGTCGCAATGGATTTAACACTGTCTGCTCTTACATAATCATAAAAATCTTCTTCATCCAATACTACATCAGGTCTGTTTGGTTTGAAATGGTGCTTAAAAAGAGTTTTCATATCCCATTGATGTTCTTTCCCGCTTGGGTCTTTATAACGCCTCAGTTCTAGGTCTTCTTTGGAGAGAAACAAAATATCTTTCATAGCCTCAAAAATGTTATCTCTTTGCTCCTTGTTATCGTATGTTAGGGTCGAGTTTTTCATATATGCAAGAACCGGGTTTGCTGCTTTCTGTTTTTTGCATCCGCCCACCAATGGAATGAGTATCAAAAAGAAAACTATTATTTTTGTAATGTGCTTTAATGGCATAATTTATAATTAATTGATTTTCTTTTATAATTTCTCCATTTATGAGGAGATTATCAATTCAAAATTTTCTGTAGCAATTAGCAATGAGCAATTAGCAATGAGCAATTAGCAATGAGCAATTAGCAATGAGCAATTAGCAATGAGCAACGAGCAATGAACAAATCGAAATAATCTTTCAATATTCCAGTTTTCCAATTTTCCAATTTTCCAATTTTTCCAACCTTCTAACCTTACAACTTTTCACCCTGTAACCTGTAACCTAAAACCTGCAACCATCTTCCTGAACCCATAACCGCTTTACACCGTTATCTCATCAATAAAACGGAGGTAAAAATGCATGATTTAAGCGTATTTTTTAGAAATCCATTCAGCGATAATACTATTTCAGATGAAAATTTGAAGAAATTCACCGAAGACCATATGAATATGATGACTACAAACAACGAAGGCGGACAATTCACAACCATGATTGCCGAAACAGTTGCTGCATATAATGCATATTTCGGCCGCTCTGCTGATGAAAGCACAACAATGGACGTCCAAACACAGTTGAATCAAAGTATGAGGAACATCTTCGAGGAATTTATTACTCTTGTAACACGCAAAGAACCGGAAATACGCAATATATGGGGAGTGGAGTCACCTGTGTATAAAGAATTCTATCCTGAAGGGCTTGCTGAATATAACAATGCAACCTTAGTTGATGTTGAAAAGTTAATGAACAGGTATATTAATGCCTCAAACAATCATATGCAGGAGCTTGGTCAAAACTTTATTGACCTGTTTAATGGCTTCAAAACCAATTTTACTGCTGCCAGAGATGCACAGCTTAAGAAGATAAGTGAACCACAAGTGAATACAGGTATCACCGCTAACAGGAGTGTTTTAGAGAAGCAATTAGTGAAAAATCTGTTGACTTTTGCCATAGTTTACATAGATACTCCTGAGAAAGGATTGGAGTTTTTTAACATAAACATACTATCCAGACCTGATGAAGGTCCTGCGTCTGCACCGCAAACAAAAAGTGTAATTGAGCAAAAAGAACCGATAAAATAGATAAAAAGTATCCGCTTTGAGAAGGTATATTGGTGTATGAATAACCTGGTTGAAAGCAAGCATAACATTAATGACATATGACAAATATGTCAAACATTGACATCTTAGTCGTACTAAAGAATTGTTAAATGTTGACTTTTATGCTGAATCAATGGGAAAATTAATGAAATAACGTAAAAAAGATGAATCCCGGTTCATAAAAATAATTTGGCACAGGGGTTGAAGATCTAAGTAAGTGTAGTTCTTTTAATAAGCCGGTGAAAAGGTTCTTACCCGGGGAATTAAGTTTCCGTGTGGGGACCCTGATGGATGATATAACCGGGATCATGGCTACCGGGTTATTTCGTAATCTACTAAGTAGATATCCATTGCTTTACCGGCTTACATCTAAAACTCTCAATTGTCTCCACTTTTCCCTTTCTTTTTCCCCTCATTATCAACGAGGGGATTTTTTTTGTCCAAAAGTGAACTTATAAAAATATATAGCAGTTAACCTATTGTATTTAAACAAAAAAGGAGGAATATCATCATGGGAAAATGTGAAACTTGCGGCAATGAATACGATAAATCATTTGAGGTAATATTTCAGGGAAAGACGCATACATATGACAGCTTTGAATGTGCAATACATGCTTTGGCACCCAAATGTGCTCACTGCGGATGTATGATAATAGGGCATGGAGTGGAAGCTAAAGGCAAGTATTTCTGCTGTGCTAACTGTGCTCATATGCAGGGTGTTGAAGGTCTGGATGACAGGGTCTGACTAATTGCGAATTGTCAATTGCGAATTGGAAAAGCCTGAACCACAGATTAACCCTGATTAGTATGATTAGAATGATTAGTTCTTCTTTTGATTACTAATCTAATAAGTTTATAAACATTTTAATAAATCATGTATTGCAATTGTGTCATCAATTTTGGACAAAGTCCAGTCGAGATGGTGTGTTGATTCCACGGGCTAAAGCCCGTGGTTATTTATTTTTAAAGACCTTTTCTTTGTGTTCTTTGTTAACTTTGGTTAGTGCTTTAATCATTTAAATCATATTAACCAGGGTTAATCTGGGGTCCAAGCTTTTCAATCCGAAATTCGAAGAAACCTTATATGTATAACTTCTGTAATAGTATACATGAAGTACGCTATTCTTATAATATTAGCAATATCATTCATTTTCTCATCGTGTTCGTCCAAAGGGTCGAATTCCGTCGCAGAAATGAAGGATTCTACCGAAATATCAACGAAAGGAGATAAATACAAAGTGTCAAAACCGGAAGAGGAATGGAAACAGAAACTTACCCCCGAGCAATATCATGTAACCCGTGAAAAGGGAACAGAAAGGCCGTTCCACAACAAATACTGGGATAATCATGAAACAGGCATTTACAAATGCATATGCTGCGGGCAGGAGCTCTTCAGCTCGGATACTAAGTTTGAATCAGGTACCGGCTGGCCAAGCTTTTATGAACCTATTAAGCCTGAAAATGTTGGCTTAAATACAGATAAAAGTATATTTATGACCAGAACTGAAGTTGTTTGCAGTAACTGCGGTGCTCACTTAGGACATGTATTTGATGACGGACCCGCACCAACAGGCCTGAGATACTGCATGAATTCAGCATCACTGGATTTTGAAAAGAAGTAAGATGTCGTAATATTTGTGATACAAATTATTTATGATAAATAAACTGTTTTATGCTTCTTGATTTATGTTTTGGCTAAATAATAATATTTATTAATAGTTGTGCCCGCCATTCATAAAGCAGTGTTTAAAAGAGATTAGTAAATATTGTCGTAAAATAATTACATTATTTTCGAAATCCGTGAAACTTTTTTAGAGTGTATGTGTTCTATTATTTAACAGATTCGTCTGTTACTCCAAATCAACTCGGGGCACAGGATAATTTCATTGTCCTGTGCCTTTTTATTTTTGGTATTGCAATACATGAATTTAGATTTTAAGTTTATGTAATTACAAATCAAATAATACTTCTATAGAATATTTTTACACTGAATATTTTTTACATTTAAGCACAATTAAACAAATAGTTTAAAAATTAATTCAGTGAAAAAATGAATCGCAAAAGAATTCCTCAATTTATTCCAGTAGTTTTTATATTGTCTTTATTTTATTCTCAAGCTTACAGTCAAAACACCCGGGACATATTATTTTCTTTTACACCTGTTGAAATAACTCAAAACAGGTTTCCGGTTATTACGGCAGGAAGGGGATATACTGGAATTGCCGGAAATCCTGACGATATTAATTTTACAGGGTGCTTACTAAATCCGGCTGCACTTAATGTCAGGAATAAATTTTCATTTGAAATTGATTATTCACGCAGAACAAAACAGCATATCAATAATAATTCCGAAGATTTATTCGATAGAACATATTACGAAGGTAAAAATCCCGATATTTTGTTAGGCGGTGCGTATAAGTTTAGTAAAAAAATTTCTGCGGCTGCGTTTTTCTTAAGGGAAAGAAGCTTAAATCAATACAATGGCAAGTATTTAATTGTTAACAATGCCGGTGAACCTATAGAGACACGGCAGAATTATTTTTATCTTGAGCAAAATACAGTTGGGCTGTCTATGTCTTATAAACTGAATAACTATGTAACATTAGGTGCTAATTTATATTATTTTTTATTCCAGGGAAAAGTTGATAATTATTTAAACGGGTTTTATTCTAATAATTATTTGAACAGTACAGCAGATTTTGGAATTGCTAATGCACAAATAGGTATTACTTATCGTCCATATAAGGTACTTACTTTTGGAATGAGCTTTATACCGCGAATCAGGCACAATGTAATATGGGATGAAAGTGTATTAAATGCAAAAGAACCAATGATAATACCTGCTAAGCTTGCTTTTGGTACAAGATTCGACTGGATTAAAGATTTGATGTGCTTGTACCTGGATTTAAATTATCTTGATTATGGAAAATCAACCGACATTGGAAACACACTCGATTTTAATCTTGGAATAGATGTAAAACCTGCAAAAAATCTTACTCTCAGAGCAGGATATTTTTCATGGTCATTTAAAGAGCTTGAATATTCATATACAAATTATATTTTACATTATTTTACATTAGGTGCGTCTTATGTTTATAAAGGAGTTTCCATCAATGCTTCATTCCTTGATAACAAGCTGGATAATAATTTTCATTGGGATGTGGTTATGTACCAGCTGGGTTTGGGATTGGAACTGTGACAATTGAACTGTATAGAACTTTGCAGACATAATAATTATTTTTGTAAAAAAGGATATTATGAGTGAAACAATATTAACAGGAATAGAAGCAATACAGGCAATTCTTGCACCGGCTTTGGGTATATCTGCAACTGCTTTATTATTGCTTAGCATGCAAAACAGGTATTCGCTTATCGTAAACAGGTTAAGAGCACTTACAGAAGAAAGAAGAAGATATTATAACAAGATTGCTAATAATGAAGAGCCGGGACACTATGAGCAGGTCAGGTATTCGAGCATTTCCACTCAAATAAAAAGATTGTTTGTAAGATGCAGAGAGTTAAGAAATGCAATCTTATATGTCCAGGGTTCAATATTGCTTTTTGTTGTTACTTCAATTCTTATATCGGTAAATATATTTTACAGTTCACATTTATTAAGAATACTTCCCCTTATAATATTTTCTGTCGGAATGATATTCGTTTTAATCGGAATAGTATATTCCGCAACTGATGTAATAAATTCATATAAGGTTGCGGAAATTGAAGTAAAAGGGGAGTGAGAGTTCTTTAAGTTCTTAGAGTTTGTTAAGTTTGTTAAGTTTGTTAAGTTTGAAAATCAGAGGCAGTGTCAGGTGTTAGTTTGAATATTCAGATGAATATAGATTGACCTAATATTATTATTGACAAAGAAGGAATTTAAATTTTCTAAGATTCACCTGACACAAGCGTCAGCTTAAAAAAAACGGATGATTAATAATTGGTGATAGACAATGGGTTACTGTTATTGATATAAGTACAGATGAATTTAGATTACAGCTTACATTACATAAACAACTCCAGACTACGATTAACGAATTACCCCTTGAAAACTACCCGGCTTGGATGATTAATGTTTTATGAATTGCGCCGCATGTTCTTCATTGTTATTGAAAATTGCTCATTTCTTACGTAGGAAAATTCCTACATTTGGAAATTTTTAATTTTATACTTTTTGTTCCAATATCTGACCATTTAGCTGAGCTCAGGATAAATTAATTTCACGACCAGGAAATTTCAATTTCGATATTGACAAAGAACGGTGTTGAGTGATAATTATCATCACTATACAAATGTATTAACACAATCACCGCTTGTCAAGTTTTAACTAAAAATAGTTCGGAGTGAGTTGAGTGTTTAGAGTGTATTGAGTGTTTAGAGTGCTTTTTTGAGCTATTTTAGAGGCTTTTCAATTAGCGAACTAATGAGCAGGTAAGTATTCCCCTCTCGAGAGGGGTGGATTATCAATTCCGTTCTACGGAATTGATAAGACGGGGTGTGTCCTTGAATATGCAGGATAATCCTTAAAGTATTACTTTAAATCTTAAATTATAGCGACAAACATTTTCACTTTTACCCCAAAAACCAGCGGGCAGGAGTGGATTTTTAAAAACCGCATTTCCTGCTCATAATCGCCATATTTAAGCCCGTTTTTAGCAAGTTGGTCACGAGTTATCTGCTTATACTGCAATAAGTTACAGCCGATTTTCGAAAACTCCTGCCCAAAACCTGCCCGTAAAGTGCCCACAGAGTGCCCACCGGATGCCCATGGAGTGCCCGCTGAGTGACCGCTGGATGACCGCTGACTTTAAACCCATTCCATCACACCAATCTTCCTATGTTAATGTGCAATTGGAATTCAACTAAGCCCGATAGTTTGCAAGGGGTAATTCGATAATTGCAGGTTAGAGTTGTTTATATAAAGTAAGCTATAATTTCTGTTTGTTCATATTTATATCAGTAATCCCTTGTCTAGCATTGATTGGAGATTGTCTAAGCCGGGTAGTTTTCAAGGGGTAATTCGTTAATGATAGTCTGGAGTTGTTAATATAATCTTTACTGTAATCCCTGAATATCCGTACCAATATCAGTAACCCCTTGTCTATCATCTATTGTAAATCTTCTGATGGCTTTCCCCTGCCTGCAATAAGCAGGCAGTCACTGATCCTAAAGGACTTAACAGCAGTACGGAAATCTTTGTTTTATAAAAAAAGTGCAGTGTCCAGCTAAGCGGGACACTGCATACTTTATTTTGCAGTAATCCGGCAATTGCCGGACACTCCATACACTCCATACACTCCATACACTCCATACACTCCATACACTCCATACACTCCATACACTCTACACACTCCATACACTCAACACACTCTACACACTCTACACACTCTACACACTCTACACACTCTACTATATTCTCGAGATATTCACACCAAGCTTTGAAAGCTTCTCAGTAATGTGCTCATATCCCCTGTCAATATAATGTGCACCATCTATGATGCTCTCACCTTTTGCTATTAATGCAGCAACAAGATATGAAAATCCTGCCCTGATATCAGGAACCGTAATATTAGCGTGATGCAATGCAGTGGGACCTTTGATAACAGCACTGTGATAATAGTTAGTGTTTGCAAATCTGCACACAGAGCCGCCAAGGCAAGTGTTATACAGCTCAATATCTGCACCCATCTTCTTCAATTCGGATACATATCCAAACCTGTTCTCATATACAGTCTCATGAATTATCGAAACGCCTTCTGCCTGTGTTAATAAAATTATAAACGGCGGCTGCCAGTCAGTCATAAAACCGGGATGAACGTTTGTTTCAATAATTATAGGTCTCATTTTTTGCTTATAAAAGAATTTAATACCATCATCAAGAATCTCATAATCCGCTCCAATAAGCCGTATAGAATTTAAAAAGCTTATCATATCAATTTGCCGTGCACCTTTAACAACAACTTCACCTTTTGAAGCAATAGCGGCAGCAGCTATAGAAGCCGCTTCCAGTCTGTCAGGTATAACACGGTGTGTTGTTCCTTTTAGCTTTTCAACGCCTCTTATAACTATTCTACGGTCGGTTAATACATCAATAATAGCTCCCATTTTTTGAAGCATTAAGATAAGGTCAATAATCTCCGGCTCAACAGCAGCATTGTGTATGTATGTTGTACCTTCTGCGAGGCATGATGACATGATTAGATTTTCAGTTGCCCCTACAGAAGGAAAAGGAAGCGTAATATTTGCTCCGATTAAAGCTTTGGCTTTTAGCTCATAAAACTTCTCGTATTCGTTAATTTCAGCACCAAGCTGTTTAAGAGCATTCAGGTGGAAATCAATAGGCCGTGCTCCTATCTTATCTCCGCCCAGCTTTGGAATTCTTGCTTCACCGGTTCTTTTAAGCAGTGCACCTACTGTTAAAATTCCAATCCTGTTTATTAATCCAAGGTCTTCGGAAAATGAAGTATTGGTTATTTTTTTTGTCTGGAGTACAGCTTCATTATTTGAGAATTTTATGAACTTAGTACCAAGAGATTCACAAATTTGTCTTGTAACTTCCATCTCAATAATAGTACAGGGGAAGTTATTGATATGCACGGGCTGGTCTGTAAGCAATGTAGCAACCAATAATTTAGACGCAGAATTTTTAGCTCCACTAAGCTTAACAGTTCCGTGAAGTGGTTTTCCGCCTTTAACTAAAAAGCGGGAGGATTTACTTTTCACTTATTTAACCTTCCCAGTATCCCATTGATCCGTATTTCTTAATTCTGAGGTCAAGAAATTTATCGGGGTCAATTTTTTCAAGTGATTTTAGTTCTTCCAAAATTGCTTGTTTCAAACTTGCCGCAGCTTCTTTATGGTTTCTATGAGCACCACCTTCAGGTTCTTCGATTATGCGGTCAATAATTTTATGCTCTATCAGGTCAGGAGCAGTTAATTTCAAAGCTTCGGCAGCTTGTTCTTTATACTCCCAGCTTCTGAACAATATACTTGAGCAAGACTCAGGGGAAATAACAGAATACCAGCAGTATTCAAGCATAAGGACTTTATCTCCAACACCGATACCAAATGCACCGCCTGAAGCACCTTCGCCAATAATACAAACAATAATAGGTACTTTTAGCCTGGTCATTTCCTGAATATTGCGGGCAATGGCTTCTGCCTGTCCGCGTTCTTCAGCATCTATTCCCGGGTTAGCACCGGGTGTATCTATAAGGGTAATTACAGGACGGTTGAATTTTTCAGCAAGCTTCATTAATCTTAATGCCTTCCTGTAACCATCGGGATTCATCATTCCGAAATTACGGTATATGTTTGATTTTGTATCCCTTCCTTTTTGCTGACCGATTATCATAACAGGTTTTTCGTCAAGGTATGCGAAACCACCAACAACCGCTTTGTCGTCTTTGAAATTTCTATCACCATGCATCTCAATAAAATTATTAGTCATCAGATATATATAATCGAGACTATAAGGTCTTTCGGGATGCCGGGCAATTTGAACTATTTGCCACCGTGTAAGATTTTTATACACAGAGCTCCTTAATTCGTTTACTTTTTTCTCAAGTTTATTGATTTCATTTGAAATATCAAGACTATCAGCATACTTCCTCATCTCCTCGATTTTCTGCTCTAACTCCATTATAGGTCGTTCGAACTCCAGAACGTTTCTATTCATAATATATTATTTTCTTTCTGAATAAGAATAGTGAAATAGTTCTTATAATTATTTCAATATCCAGCTTTAAAGATTGATTTTTTGCGTAATAATTGTTGTAATATTCAATTTCCTCTTCGGTCAGGTCTTTATAAAAATTAACCTGGACCAGGCCAGTTAAGCCATGTTTGCCTAAAAAATTCTTTCCGTATGATGTCCTGTCCCAGATTGACCTGCCTACGAAACTATATTTCCCGGATATCACAGAAGGTATCAACAGGACTTTATTTAAAAATTTAAGCTGTGTATTGCTTAAATTTTTTATTTTTATAATTAGCCAAATCCACGGATAAACAAAAATCAGGCAAAATACTCCGAATACAATATCAAATATTCGTTTTACGAATATATTAAATTTCTTATTGATATTATATTCAATTTGCATAAGGTAAATATCGTCAACCTTATCTACAGAGTTTTTCCCCAGTATCAAATCGCTATCGATAGATAAGATTTTAAAATACAAATTTGCATTTTTCAGATTCCACATTACATCAAGTATCTGCTGGTTTGTAAGTGTCTCCGAAACGAAAATAACATGCTTTATTTTCTTTGCTGTAATTATATCATTCAGATTATCCAGGTTACCAATAAAGCCTTCAGATTCATTATAATCAGATGATATATAACCCAGAATATTATAAGGTGAATCGATTTTCTTTTTTTGCTTAGTAATAAACCTTTCGGATTCAGTGCTTTTTCCAATCAGAAGTGTATTTTCGCGGTTGTGGAACAAGTCTTTTTCTTTAAAAAATCTTATTAACCTGACAGCTAAACGCCATGCGGCAAGAAAAAGAAATGCATTTGACGTTGTTCTTAACACTACAATCCTGGAAAATGCATATTCATTAAAGAAATATGTAAATGATGAATTGATAAAAAATCCGATTAATATACCGTAAAGAGGCTTTAATATTGAAAGGAAGTTTTCCTTTTTATATGTACCTGTTACTGAAAGTGTAACTATCCAGACTACCGAATATATCAGTATAACAAGCCCGTAAGCTTCAAGAGGGAATTGCTCAAATCTTTGCCTGATGGCAAGAAGCATTGCAGAAACAATCAGAATCAGGTCAATAAGAATAGGATATACAGACTTGATAAACCGGGAAATATAAGATACTAAAGCACGATAAAATATCAGCAGCTTAATAACCGTATTTAATAAAAAAAAGCTTTTTTGAAAATTCTTTTCAACAAAGATACGCATGGCTCCGTAGAAATTATTCACATAAGAGATACTGCTTTTCTTTGTACTTTCTCCTTTATAATGAATAATGCTTGTACCTGAATAATAAAATATCTTATAACCTGCTTTTTTTACCTGGTAGCAAAGATCCAGGTCTTCTCCATACATAAAATAATTCTCATCAAACCCTCCGGCCTGTTTGTAAATATCTTTTTTAATAAAAAGAAATGCGCCGCAAACTGCATCTACTTCGTAAGTATCATTTTCGTCTAAATAAGTTAAGTTATATTTACCGAATATTTTACTTCGGGGGAAGATTTTGCTAAAACCAAGAATTCTATACATAGCCACTGAAGGACTGGGAAAGCTTCTCCTGCACGCAAGGTCAAGCTTCCCGTTAGGAAGTATAAGCTTACATGTTACTATACCAGTTTGTTTATCTGATTCGTAAAACCGGATTGTTTTTTCCAGTGTATCTTCCTGAAGAATAGTATCGGGGTTTAGAATGAGTAAATATTTACCAGAAGCTTCTTTTACACCTAAATTATTTGCTTTGGCAAATCCAAGATTGATATTGCTTTCAATGAACTTAACTTTGTTATTGCTGCAAAATTTTTGTTTTAAATATTCAACACTTCCGTCATATGAATTATTATCAACAACAATAACTTCAACATTCAAGTCTTTAGCAGCTGCAAAAATAGAATTAATGCAATTTTCTAAAAGCTCTTTAACATTGTAATTAACTATTATTACAGATAAGTCTATCAAGCTTAATTTAAAGTTTATTGAAAATTGACATAAATTTTAATTTCCAAACCATATAAGAAGCCTCGTAAACAATTTTCCGTGACATCTTGGATACACCCGCTCTTCTATCAATAAATACAATAGGTATTTCTTTAAGCTTAAATCCTTTTTTCCACATCCTGAACTTCATTTCTATTTGAAATGAGTAACCGTTGGATTTTACTGAATCAAGGTTAATTTGTTTCAAAGAATCCACCTTATAACACATATACCCTGCCGTAACATCATGTACAGGTAAAAACGTTATCATTTTAGTATAAACACTCGCACCCATACTTATAAGCAGGCGGCTTAAAGGCCAGTTTACAACTGCAATACCGTTAATATATCTTGAGCCTATTACCAGGTCATAATTCTTAATATTCTCAAGAAAATTCGGTATAGACTGCGGGTCATGTGAAAAATCTGCATCCATTTCAAAAACATAATCATATTTCTTTTCAATAGCATATTTAAAACCCAGAATATAAGCAGTGCCCAAACCTAATTTTCGCTCCCTGTCAAAAACAGTTACACGGGAATCGTTTAAATTTTTAACAAGTTGAGATGTTCCATCTTTAGAATTATCATCAACAATTAGAATATTAATCTCAACATCATTAAACTGTAACTTAAAAATTTCCCCAATGAGCCGGATAATATTATCAGCTTCATTGTAAGTCGGGATTATTATTAACGCCTTTTCCAATAACAGTTTTATTTATTTAAAAAAACTTTTATTTTACCTGTAATTAATTCTATTTGTTCATCAGTAAGCTCAGTATGCATCGGTAATGAAATAATATCTTCGCTTATCATTTCTGTAACAGGAAAATCCCCCTTTTTATAATTATACCTGTATGCTTCCTGCAAATGCAGTGGAACCGGGTAATATATCATAGACGGAATTTCATTTTCAGCCAAAAACTTTTGCAGTTCATTTCTGTTTTTAACCCTAATTGAATACTGGTGAAATATATGTTTAACATAAGGTAATACAAAAGGAGTCTCTGCAAAACCTTTCAAAACACCGTTGTATTTTTCTGCGGCTTCAATTCTTGCACAGTGATAATCATCAATATATTTTAACTTTACATTCAGAATAGCAGCCTGTATTGTATCAAGCCTGCTGTTAACGCCTAATGTTTCATGGTAATATTTTTTCTTTGACCCG